>Ga0222676_1000385_pt1 | contig 15224 bp, 25 predicted proteins | sample AntAcemetagen870_FD_179815 | JGI IMG/M metagenome (GOLD analysis project Ga0222676, IMG submission 179815) | Saline water microbial communities from Ace Lake, Antarctica - #870 | ecosystem: Environmental > Aquatic > Non-marine Saline and Alkaline > Saline | place: Antarctica: Ace Lake...
TTTCGTAGAAAGTTTGGGTCGGTATTCCGACTCAAACCTCTTTAGGGGAGGGGGAGGAATGCGAGCAATAGGACAAAATAAAAAATAATTTAATATTGAGTAAATTTCAATAACTCATACTATATAATATAGTATGAAAACAATTGTAAAAATCAAATTACTGACAGATGAAATCGGCAAGAAAAGGCTGCTAGACACAATGGAAGCTTTTAACCAAGCTTGTGATTATATCGCAATTTCTTGTTTTGAGCAACAGTCTGCTAGTAAATTTAGAATTCAAAAACTTGTTTATCACGATGTAAGAGAGAAATTTGGACTATCTGCACAACTAACCATTCGTGCTATTGCTAAAACTTGTGACGCTTACAAACTAAACAAGAAAGTAAAATGCGAATTTAAAAAACATGGAAGTATTACTTACGATCCAAGAATTTTGACTTTCAAAGGATTGCATGATTTGAAATATCCTCAAGTTAGCTTGACGACACTTGATGGAAGACGAAGTTTCAACATTGAAATACGAGAATATTTTGCTGGAAGAGTTAGTCGTATACAAGGTCAAGTTGACTTAATTCACAAAAAAGGTGAGTTTTACTTATATGCTACCTGTGACATGCCAGAAGACACCCCGATTAGTCCTGATGATTGTTTGGGCGTTGATCTTGGAGTCAAAAATATTGCTGTAGACAATACAGGCAAGTCATTTTCTAATGATAAAGTTGAAGCATGTAGAGTTAAAACATTAAAGTTACGATCAAATTTGCAATCGGTTAAAACAAAGTCTAGCAAGAAAAAGTTAAAAGAAATAAGCGGTAAAGAATCAAGATTTAGAACTGATGTTAATCATTGTGTGAGTAAACATCTCGTTGAAAAAGCTAAAGACACCAATTGTTCTATTGTGTTAGAAGACTTAACCAATATAAACAAGAGGACAACGGTACGGAAAAAACAACGAGCCGAAAGATTGAGTTGGGCATTTTATCAGTTAAGGTCATTCATTATTTATAAAGCGAAACTGGCTGGTGTCCCTGTAATTTTAATTGATCCAAGAAATACAAGTAGGACTTGTAATTGTTGCGGTCATTGCGAAAAAGCAAATAGGAAAAATCAAGCTGAGTTTGTTTGTAAAAAGTGTGGACACAATGAAAATGCTGACTTAAACGCTGCAAAAAATATAAGAATTAAAGGGTTGCATCAATCAACCTATAGTCGTCCGCTAAGTGATCTGTTAAAGGTTGCTTAGAGTTGGAATGACAAGCCCCGACCTCTTTAGGGTCGGGGTAGTTGACCCCTAATAAAACTTTCTAAACAAAATGCTTCGAAAAATGAAGGTCGGTTTGGAGAATTTAACAAAATCCCTCTATCACCACATTGTACAAAATCTTCGTCTAACCATGAATATTTACATTTATAATAGTCGTTATCGGTAAATGATCCTGTAGGAGCTAATCTTTTACCGTCATCACTCTTCTTCAGTGTATAGCGACTCATCATCTTCCTTTAGTTTGGGAACGTATAATTCTTTCCATCTCCAATCGGTCATCCATGACCATGCCCATTTTTGATCATCAAAACCACAAGTAGGACACTTCCAACCAGTTTCAGATGCAACTAAAGCATCTCTACACTTTGTATTTCCACAAGTAAATTCATGAAAACAACCAGATGTTTGATATTCATTTAGAGATTTTACTTGATCTTCACTAAAAGGTGCATTAACTTGACTCGACATTTAAAATCCTTGGCACGAAGCCACCTTGAAAGCAACCAGGAACTATTACCATATTATCACCCGCAATATCAGAAAACTTAGATAATTTCATGTACCATGTTTTTTTTGATAGACTCAGGGATCAACGACAAATTAACTAGAATATGAAATCCGCCTCTTGTTTCTGTGAACTACCCACGACCCTAAAGGGTCGGGGCTTCCTGCTTCACACTTAGCCGCTTTCGATTTTACCTTGCTGTAGTTTTACATACAGATAATTTTTATGTAATCTTGTAACCCAAGCTTTATTTGCAGGTGAGGGATTGAAATAACAATCTACCATTTTATCTAAAAGTTCAGATATTTTGATATTTTTTTCATTTTAAATCTATTTTAAGATATGAGAAAGAAATTTGGAAATCACGAAGGAACATGGGAAGAAAACAATCGTTCGGTTGAATGGATGACGCCGCCTCAAATTATTAAATCTTTAGGGGATTTTGATTTAGATCCTTGTGCATCAGAAGAATGTCAATGGAAAACTGCTGATAGACAATATACGATTGATGATGATGGCTTAACTCAAAAATGGGAAGGTAGAGTTTGGCTTAATCCACCTTATGGTAAGGAAACCGAAAAGTGGTTAAAAAAAATGAAAGAACACAATAATGGAATTGTATTAATATTCGCAAGAACCGAAACCAAAATGTATTTCGATCATGTTTGGGAGAATGCCAATGGTATTCGTTTTCTTAAACGCAGGATCAAGTTTCTAAAACCAAATGGAACGATAATAGGTTCTTCTGGAGCACCTTCTGTATTAATTAGTTATGATAACACAGAAGAAAAACAAAACTATAATTCCTTAATCAATTGTGATTTAGAAGGGAAATTTCTCCCCATTACTTAATCTAGAAAAGTAAGCTTTAATAGCTGCACTGGACCCCTTGGGGTTACTAGACCTTTGTAAATGAGAATTATATTTTCTTTTTGCAATCGCCAAATGCCCCTTACGTCCAGATTCTACAGCACTTACTATTACATGAGTGACTTTTTGATTATAACTCAAAGTTTCATAGTCTGGTTCTTTCCTCGGTGAAACATCTTTAATTCTTTCTCTATTGACTCCATCGATCAAATCAATAAAAGAAAAGTCTGGTGCTTCATTAAACTTCGCATTTCTGAATTGGAAAAATAACATATTGTTAATAGTGTCTTTATAAGATATTGGTTTCGATATATCGAATGACCAATTTTTAAGAGCTATTATCAATGTCGAAAGAATAATATAATGATGAGGCTCTCATCCCACTACCCTAAAGAGGTTTGGGTCGGAGTACCGACCCAAACTTTCTACGAAAGTAGGGGTTTTCTCGCCACCGATGGATAAATACTATTTCACTTGCAAATTCAGAAGATCTACTCATTAAATCAACAAGAAAACATCTTTGTTGAGAGGATAGCTTTTAATGAATTCAATAAACTGTTTCGTCACAATATATTCTCTTTTTGTATAAGTGTGATCATTATACTCTTCTGATTCTTTAGAACCCTCTTCAGTTATACCCATATCTTCGTATCGAGACATTTCGTTATTTAAATTCGAAATAATCCCATCTCTATGTTCTCGGCTTAGAATTTGTGCGTTTTTCCTCAAAAGATATAATGCATAAGTACTGTGGCTAAGACTATTTTTATCAACATCATATTGTCTTTTAAAGGCGTCTGCACAGCTAGGGCAATTACAACCTGTAAAATCTGTAAAATCAGGATTTTTACTTTCCTTTTTCGCTTTGAGAACTTTTTGAAAGAGTACTCCTTGACGATCAAAATCAGATAAAATCATCATAATTTCCATCCAATCTTCGTAATCATAAGAATCCAAAACGACTTTATTTTCAGTTTCAGTTAACATAAATCAATACCAATACACCTACAAAGAAGCACAAAAATAAAAACACTAACAAAAAACTAGAAAAAAATTTTATTGTTAAGTTTTTTGATTTCTCAATGAAAAAATCTTGTTCTTGTTGATTATAACCATTTTGAATCCATAGATAAGTAAATTGAACATAAGTCAATTTACCTTTTCTGTAATCTCTAGCTAATTGAAATTTTGATGGAGTCGTCTTTATTTTAGACGAAAAAGATTTCATGTTAACAAACTTTTATGTCAGATTTACCATTTTTGGCGAGATAAGAAGCTGAACTACCAGCTTTGTAACCAATTTGACACCCAATTTTTACAGGGATTTTCTTTTCGACTTCATCTTTTGACTTGCATGAACAGGGAGAAGAATGATTGTCTGGTTTTTGTTCTCCATTTGACATTCCAAAACCTGTACATTTTGATGTAACACCCATGATAAACTCCTTTTAATTATATATGATTATTAGTCAGCAATTGATAATGAATCGACCCAATCTTGTCCATAACGATTTAACCAAAAATCTCTTATCTCTGGTTCATTACTTGTCTGGTTCCAATAAAATGCTATTTTGTAAAATTCATCCTTATAGAAATTACTTAAATCTAATATTTTAAAATCAAAATTATTGTCTTTAAGTAATTTTAAAGATCTTTCAATTTGCCATTTATTAAATCTCAATAACCTGACATCATGTGTATCAGAAACAATGCATACATAATTACAATAAACCAAAAATTCAAACATATACCTCACTGTTTCTATCCTGTCTCGTATTCTCAAATCAGATCTGCAAGCAGAACCATTAGAATAAGCCACCCATTCATCATATAAATATAAAGGTGAATTATTCCAATCGCTCTGAGATCTAATCAAATATAAGTTATAAACATTTCCTCGTAAATTTTGAGGTATTCTTTTTGCTACATCACTTATAGTAATATCTGGTTCTTTTAAAATAACACTCTTGCCCTCCAAAACATAAAAAGCGTTATAACCTGATCTACTTTGGTAGACTAACTTTTCATCTAATACAACCATGTGGTATTCATATCTATCTTCATCATATTTTTGTCTTAATCTACTATTTAGTCCATGAGTAGTTTCATGCGCCCAAGTAATCCTGTCTACATCTCTATAGATATGATTGGGTGGCATTCGTGATTCTAAATCGTCCAATACATCACTACCTACATTTGAATCACGAATTTGAGGAACTTCGATAAATTCAATTTTATCTAATTTCATTTCTTCAAATTCATTATGAATCTTCTCTTCTAGGAATGGAGGAAGAGCAAATACAATAGGTTGCTCCTTGATAGTCTCATTAGACTCTTTCTTATTAAGAAAAGACAAGATAATTAACGAGAGTAGAACTCCAGTTAAAGAAGCAATAATTTTACCCATGGCACAAAATGAATATTATAGAAGAATATTTTAAAAAAACAAAAAACCCAAACAAAAACGAATTATTTGAATTACTATTAAAAACCGACCTTGACATTAATCAACACCTGCCTTATTTGGCAGGTTTAGCCTCGAATTGTTCTCATGTGACAGAAATGGGAACAAGATTCGGAGTTTCAACTATAGGTTGGTTGATGGGTAAACCTGACAAGTTGGTATGTTACGACAAACACCCTAAGAAAACAATAGAAAATATCAAGAAAATATCAAATCCCACCCAATTCATATTTAACAAAGCAGATACTTTGGAAATAGAAATAGAAGAAACAGACCTATTGTTTATTGACACATTACATACATACGAACAATTAAAGCAAGAACTTGCTTTTCATCATATGAAAGCTAGGAAATTTATTGTAATGCATGATACTGAATCTTGTGGCAAAAAAGATGGTCACGGCTTTACAGGCCCTGGGTTACTACCTGCTATTGATGAGTTTTTGTCTACATACCAAGAATGGAAAACTTTATTAAACTCGCCTTTAAATAACGGTTTGGTGGTTTTGATTAAACATTAAATCTAAACAATTGTTCTGTGATCTTCAGCTTACCAACACCATTAATGATTTTCCTGATATGTTTTGCCTTAGAAGTCACTTGTTCAAGTATAGGCAAATAATCATTACCAATCCTTCTTATGACCGTATTGTGTTTGACGACGTTTTTAGTCATTATAGAATAACCATTATCCAAATAATATGCATTATTTGTTTCTTCTAAATTTATTTCAAAACCGTTTGGTCTAATTTGAATGTTTCCTTTCATAATTTTCTCCTAAACTATTTATAATTGATTTTTAAAGTTTTGTTTAGAATTGCATCTTCTAAATTCAAATCATACAAATCATCGGGATTAATCCCTTCTTTAATCAAAGAAACAATCTTTTTATGTCCTGATTCAGCTTGATCATAAGTTTCATACCTTTTACAAAATTCTTCTTCACTGAAAACCATAGTTTCGAATATTAATGGTCTTCCTGTGAAAGAATGATCGATGCCGAGAAAAATAGTAGAGATAGCACAATCTCCTATTTTATCATAAGCTATAGTCCGATTTGTTGTCGAAAACATCATAGACCACTCTAGCATAGTACATGGAACAGCTTTCTTATTCTCTAGTTTGTAATAATTCATTAGATTGCACTATAATATTAAAGATGTTTCAATATAGGAGATATTATGGACCGAGACACAGCCAAATTTTATTATGAAAAATTGAGCATTTTATCTGGTATGATAAATGAAATCGACGGGAGAAGAAAACTGCTAATGAAGAGACTTGATATGTACCCAGATAAAGTATCTGATATCAATAAAGAACTTCGTTTCTTAGAAGGGGAATTCAACGCCATTATGCAAGCAGTTAATATAATTGAAAAAACACCTAAAACTACATGATTACTTCTTTATTCCAATGTCAACTCTGATTCTCAACCAACCTTCTTCGTCTGTAGAAACACTATTGAAAATAGACTCAATTTTATTTGGGTCAATAGATGCAATTATTTTTTGTATATTTTCAATCGTTTCTTTGTCAAAAAACAAATTGGATAATAGCGACTGTCCTGAAATTTTTTCTTCCATCATAATTCCTTATAAGTTAAAATCAATATTTGAGGCTCCATAACAAAACTCCTTATCTTTTAAATAGTGAATAACGAAAACGGTATTTTCATTTGCCAATTGCATCCATAAAACCTAATTCACATGCTTTTTCGGGTGTCAAATACCAGTCAACATGATTACGGATTTGTTTATCTATGAATTCAACTATCTCTTTAAGTGAATAGTCATTAAAGAAATTTGAATGTAAACATCGCTCTGCGTAAATATTTAGCATTCTTTTACTCGCTAATTCATTTTGATCAATAGATGTTTTTGCCGCTTGGGAAATCTCGTTTAAGCTAATGGTTCCATAATGAACCATGAAATCACAATTCGGCATGATAATTCTACGGTTTGCAGCTTGAGGAATAATACTACTCATTGATCTTGCATGAGCATAACAAACAATCGTTGTATTACATCGACATGATTTAATTGCATCATAAATAGCCATTCCGTAATTCCAATCCCCTCCAACCGTACATTGTCGAATGATAATTGGGTCCAAATTTTGATTTTCTAAGAATTTTATATTCTTGATAAATCGCAAAGCCATTGAATAATCAACACCCATTTCCTCATCTTCTCTGCTTGAGAGAAGAGAATTCAAATGAATTTCCCTAGTGTAAACATTCACATCATAATTATGAAGGTCTGCTAAATTATCATGATATTCTTTTCTTCTAAACATTAAATAAATCCTAAATGTTTTCCGCATAAACAAATTCGTTGATCATACATATAACCTGCTTCATCGTGAAAAATAGTGTGTGTGCAACTTACTATTTCCATGAAAACCTCTTCTTCAGTCGGTTCTCGAAATTCAGAGGCAATTATTACGTTTCCTATTTTTTCGAGTGGAATTTCTTTGTAGAATTCCTTTTCTGCTCCACGATGATTTTTCAAAATCATTATATGAACCTTTTGGGCAAAAACAAGGATTGTATTTATTTTATGTTTAATAAATACAACAAAGGAGATCAAAATGTTAAACTACATTGTGTCGATTTTGAAAAAACAATCAATTCAAAAAGAAAAATTGAAGAAAAAAGAAGAGAACAAGATTATTAAAGAACTAAAATCATTCAATAATATTGAAACGGTTAAATTTCGTAAATAATTAATGAACCAAGATTAAAATGATTTTCCGCTCTCGTTTCAAGATCATGCTTTCTTGCTATTTGTTCAACATAATTCTTCATTGTTAAACTGTTACCTGTAATGATTCTTATAGGACAATTATTTAATAATATAAAATCTTCAATTTTAGCTTCTGCTTTTTCATGTTTGGTTCCATGGAGATCTAATGTTTTCACTTTTTTGCCCGATCAGAACGGATTTGATATTCTTTGCAAAGTTTCTCTACATGGGATTTAAAAAGGAGAAAATCCTTTTCTTCTCTGAAAAAGTAAACTGTAGGACCATAATCATAACCAGTTTTAAATAGCCAAACGGAAACCCAATGGTCATCTCCTACATGAGAATGGTCAGGCATATATTAATACTCAGCATCACTTGCATTATCATTATATACAAGTGATGCCTTAGCAATAGGACAAATAATATCTTTAATGTCCACCTCGACATAATCTTGATAACACTGGTCTTGATTGTAGCCTATTTTTTTTTATCAGAAATAAACTTAATTCATCGTGATCCCAATAACCAGCTTCAACCGTAAAAGAATAATTATATTTATTATAATTTTTTAAAAGTTTATTTTTTATCTTCGAATAAAGTTCTTTGTTCGAATCATTTGTTCTTATGTATTCGTCAAAAGAATCCATTGCATCTGCTATAGTTACAGATTTAAATATTTTCATTTTCGATTATTATAAATGATTAGTTTAATGATTTGATGGCTATTTCACCAAAAGTAATTTTACGTCGTTTTTCATAATCATATAGAACTTGATAATTTCACTATGAAGTCAACTCATTACTCATTACTAAGAATTTATCTTACCCGCAACTTAGCTGGATGTAAAGTGCTTATTTGTCTTTTTTTTGTCGACAAATAGTTATACCTGCAATGTAAGCTCTTTTAATTAATTTTTGTTTAATTAAGAAATATTCATCACCTACTTTACAATTAAAATATTTGTAATAATCTTCACTATATTTAAATTTAATAGGAATAATATTTCTTAATGTCAAGTGTCCAGATGATTCAAAATAGTAACTACCAGTAGATAATTCAACAAGTATATTCGAAGAATCATAAGCTTCTCCATGCGTGACTGTTATAGTTGAAGTTCCTTCCGCTATACTAGTTATAGTAAATATATTTTGTAATTGATTTTGAGTCAAAGTAAGTGTAGCAGGTACCGTAGCTACCTCTAAATTATTACTATTTAAATTAACTACAATAGAGCCAAAATCACCACCAGATCTGATCAATGTAGCTGTAGCATTTTCTCCTACAAGTACTTCATCTGGAGAGATACTTAAACTTAAGGTTAATGGAAATTGCAGAGTATAATAACCACTTCCTGACAGAGTCATTTTCCCAGAAGAAGAAAAAAGCAAGAAATTAACGTCAAATTCACTATTACTATTCCCCTCAAGCCTTAAAGCCCCTTCTGTAGTTATTAAGAAATCTACGTCATAAGAAGATTCTAATTCTCCAAAAGAAGATATATTACCAATAGTGCCGTAATAATAAATTGAATTATACGATGAAGTAGTTTGTCCATTTATTGAAGTGTTGCCACTAGTGTCATAATAGTAAACTGTGTTATATGACGAAGTAGTTTGTCCATTTATTGAAGTATTGCCACTAGTATCATAATAGTAAACTGTATTATACGATGAAGTAGTTTGCCCATTTATTAAAGCGTTACCACTAGTATTATAATAGTAAACTGTATTATACGATGAAGCAGTTTGACCATTTACTGAAGTATTACCACTAGTATTATAATAGTAAACTGTATTATACGATGAAGTAGTTTGACCATTTACTGAAGCATTACCACTAGTATCATAATAGTAAACTGTATTATATGATGAAGCAGTTTGCCCATTTATTAAAGCATTACCACTAGTACCATAATAGTAAGCTGTATTATATGACGAAGCAGTTTGCCCATTTACTGAAGCATTACCACTAGTATCATAATAGTAAACTGTATTATACGATGAAGCAGTTTGCCCATTTACTGAAGTATTACCACTAGTATCATAATGGTAAACTGTGTTATATGACGAAGCAGTTTGTCCATTTATTGAAGCATTACCACTAGTATCATAATAGTAAATAACATTGTGATCAAACTCGTTATTTCCAGTTAAAAGAAATAAACCTTCAGAATCGAAATGAATAGATTCTATTATAGTTAATGTTTCTATATTAGAATCTGTTGTGTCATAACTAGCTGATATATCAGTTGTTCCATAAGAAATTATAGTAATAGCTGTTGATGCTGATAACTCATTTTCTAATATAGTAATAGTAGACGGGACTGTAGCTACACTCGTAGCTGAAGATTCTAAATCTACAATTAACTCACTAGTAGCAGTATTGTTCGCTGGAGTTACTACGGTTTCAATTATTGAAATATCATCAATCCTAAACCCATGAGTATAGCTTTCTGGCCTTAGTTGTATTTCTCTCGTACCTGCTGTACCAGCAGTTTGGACTTCAACCCACGCAGAATTGCTGGCTTGTGCTTGAGTGATCAAGACACCATCTACATATACTCTAAAATTTCTAAGAACTCCATCAAGAGCTTTAATCCATATAGTCATTTGCCAATCATTATTAAAGACAAAAGTTCTTTGAGCAGATTTGTCAAAGCTTGACGTGCCAACAAAAATACATGGATCTGTTGTTCGTCCTTGCGTAGTTGTACTTGGCGCATCGCCGAGTCCTTCATCCCATCCTTCTATTCCTAAATCAAAATCAGTAGAATATACTTCTGTATCACTACTAGATTCTTCAATTATTGTTCCTCCTGATCTTGTCACGGTAAGATTATTACTATCTTGTGTAGTTATGTTATTGTTATCTAAAGATAATACCAGAGATAAAGATGGATAAGTTACAGTTAATGTTTCTATATTGGAATCTGTTGTATCATAACTAGCTGATATATCACTTGTTCCATCACTTACACTTGTTATTGTAAATGTAGCTGATGTTTCATCTTCTAATATTGTTACGGTAGCTGGAACAGTGGCAATGCCTGTATCTGATGATAATAGATCAATCATTAGTGGAGATGTAGCTGTATTAACTACTGAAGTCTGTATTAGTAGATCATCAATAGTAAATAAACCACCAGCATTTTTTGTAGCAGTAAATACAATGACATTGTTACCTGATGCTAAATCATAACTAAATTCCTGATATGTTGTCGAAGTATTACTTGTGTTAGAAGTAAACACATTAGAAGCATTGACTGTAATGGCTAACCCATTACCTGCTGATGTTAATCTTTTTAACCAAAAACTTATTGTTCCATCATCAGTCAGGTCTACATCAATCGTCATGATGCTAGGACCCTCATCATTAGCAGGTAGATATACATACCCACTACCAGATATAGAATGATTACTGTTTGCAATTCTACCACCACCAGGAGCATTATATGTAATGTCTGAATTGGTTGAAGAAAAATCAGTATCTAATACAATTACAGGAGATTGATTTGCTCCCCATGTTCTAGTGATCGTTCCTGTAGAATTATTTCCATCCACAACACTAGTAGGATCAATTGATAATGACAATATTAGTGGTGCAATTACTTCTGCTACACCACCTGCTAATAATCCACCTGATGAAGTTTCGACAATAGGTAACTCGGCTACACCACCTACTGATAATCCACCTGATGAAGTAATAGTATGATTAGTAGTAGAAACACCACCTGTTAATATACCACCTGATGATGTAATAGTATGATTAGTAGTAGAAATACCACCTACTAATAATCCACCTGATGATTCTACTGTAATAATTTTTTCTACTATACTATTACCACCGACAAGTAATCCACCTAATGATGTCTCGAAAATATCTAGCTGAGTATTAGATACACCCGATAGTGTTATACCTCCTGTAAATGTTTTCCCAACATTAAAAATAGACTCACCTGATATTAATAGTCCTCCTAATGCTATTTTACCTGTGATGTATTCCGACACACCCGATATAGAGCTACCACCAGTAGTATTAATAGCAATAGGATAATTTGTAGTAAGTGTCAGTATTGGTTCTGTAGAATAGCCAATACCACCCATATCTATACTACCACTAGATTCTAATCTTTCAACTAAAAAGCCAGTAAGTAGTTCGCTTCTATTATTGAATAGTTCTGTAACATCTATTATTTTTGTCTGATATATACCAAGTAATGATACATCCCCAGTCTCATCCCTAACTAGTGTAATAATATCAGTATCAGGAGTAAATGTGTATGGATGTGTAACATCAGCTATGGTGGCTGTTGTCATATTTATTTTTGTGTTTGAAATAGCTGTAGCATAAATTGTTAATAGGGCTTGCCTTACAACAGGTATCTCTACACCATATCTCCAATATGTTTCTATATCATTACCTGCCTGAATTGTGCCAGAATTAGTCTTCAATTGATTACCATTTCTTCTAACTTGGTAGATTGGTTGATATTGGGTGTCAAAATAATGATCTGTAGTAGCGTATCCACCTACTAATAGTCCACCTGATGCTCTCTCGATAATAGGTAGCTCAGAAACACCACCTGCTAATATACCGCCTGATGCAGTAATAGTATGATTAGTAGTAGAAACACCACCTGCTAATATACCACCTGATGCAGTAATAGTATGATTAGTAGTAGAAACACCACCTGCTGATAATCCTCCTGATGAAGTAATAGTATGATTAGTAGTAGATATACCCCCTAATGATACACCACCTGATGAAGTAATAGTATGATTAGTAATAGTATGATTAGTAGTAGATACACCACCTACTGATAATCCACCCGATGCATTCTCAATTATAGTTGAACCGAACTGAGAACCGAACTGAGAACCGAACTGAGAACCGAACTGAGTGCCGAATTGACTCATATTACACCTTTCTAGTAAAGGTTACATCATGGGATTCACTGTTACCAGTTGAAGTAAATTCTTCTCCACTTTTTAATACTAGAGCTAATTCTGTAGTTAAAGTATCTATTTTATTTTCAATCGCAATTAATCTACTAACTACTTCAGAAATAACTGTTCCTGTAATTGCAAAATTAAAAGGGTTTTCATTGTTATCATTAGTTACAATTGAAATTTCGCCAGATTTTACACCTACAACAGAAGTATCTAGTCGAACATCAAATGTTGTTGACCCAGCAGGTGCGACAGTAGCGGAAGGCGAATTAACTAGAGTATAACCAGTGGGTATGGTAACTGTACCTACAGTTAAATTAGCATCGCCAGTATTATTAATTGTAAAAGTACGAGTAATAGCTGTTCCATTTTCTGTAGCTGTTCCAAAATCAGTATGATCGGCACTAGCAGGGGTGGCATCGCCGTCTGTGATATCCACCGAGTTCCCTTCGACTGCTACTTCAGGAGCAGTAACCACAGTTTCTGATACACCACCTGCTGATATACCACCTGATGCTGTTTCGGTTATAGTAGAACCACTAGCAGCAGCAGTATAATCAAGACTTACTGTAGTAGGATTTATAGTAAATCCATCAGGACTACCATCATGATAAAACTGAATGACTACCTTAGTGTCACTAGCAGTATCCATATCTGCTACTAGTGTTTTTATATCTGCGGTCTTGGCACCAGTAGATAGTGATTGAAAACTATCAGTATATACCTCATTGGTATATACTGATGATGGAGCTACAGATCCACCTGATGTAGGTAGTACTGTGCCTAGCCGTCTTATGACTGGTCCCTCATCTCCATCATCATCAATATTAAAAGAATTATTTACAAGATTATCAATAGTATAATTTAGAGTAACAGCTACAGTACTATCAATATCAGCAGGATCTATATTGAATTCCATATCTAAAAAATGATTGGCCCCATCATCGTAGGGGTCAACCACTGATCCTAATGTAGGATTCAATACAGGTGATGCGGAAGATCCACTAGCGAAATTATGTCCCCAACTACGGGTCAATGTTATATTCGTCATTCTGTCACCACTGTGATTATTGTTTCCTCTACTCTAGGTCTGACATAGATATAGGCTCTGATCTCACTATCTACAGAGCTACGCACGATATGTGGTATCGTCTCACCATCTATTTCAAATGAATAAGACGAAAATATAAATCCACAATCGATTTCTACAGGATCTAACACTATGTCACATGTCAAAATTAAGCTTCACTAGCGAGTGTTAATTTTGGCGTTACTGTAAATGTATCACCACTAGTTAAGCTAACTGCTGCTGCAAATTTCTCTGCCCATAGTATAACCGTATTATCACTAGCAGGTGAAACATAGTATCCATACACATCTTGAGCACTAGTAGGAGACCATGTTTGGTCATCGGCAATACTCTCACCTTTATCACTACCATTTGTAGCTGCTGCTCCCCAATCACCTCTAGCAATTGTTTTTTCAGCGTATCCTGTGAAATCAGCTACAGTAAAATCAGTATTAATACTAGTGGAAACAGGAGTGTAATCATTTTTGAATAAATTCAATTTTAATCCTTCACCTGTATCTTTCAGTGCCCAATCGAGTAATTCTTTTTCTCCAACATCTGTTACGACTAATGCCATTATTTTACCTCATTTGATAATTACATCCTTAAAATAAAAGGAAGAGTATAGTATAGTATATAGGTTTTAATAATAAAATAGTTATAAATTTAAATTACTTATTTTTTAGTTCATTCACCTCTGCTTGTAATTTTTTCATTTCTTTCTGCATATTAGATAATTTTTGAATAAAATTATTCATAAAAATTTTATCTCCATCATAAGAATTAGTAGCCAAACGACGAAGTTCACTAATGTCATTATTATCAATCATAAAAAAATCTCCTGAGATTATTACTTAATATAGTAATCTCAGGAGATTTTAATTAGAAATAGTAGAATCGAACTACATCCTTCATGTCCCAAACATGACGTACAAACCATTATACTTCATTTCTATTATAATGGAGAAAATGAGATTCGAACTCATAATCTTCACTTCGCAAAAGTGCTGCATTCCCAGCAACTGCTACTTCCCCAATTGATGTGAACTACCCCGACCCTAAAGAGGTCGGGGCTTCCTGCTTCACTCACAATTGCTTTATTTCCAATTAAGGATACAAGTCTAATATCATGTCCACAGGCTTTTTACTTTGGGCGGTTCCCGCCTTGAAGATTTGATCCTAACTAAAGGATCGTTTTTGTGTTTGCTATTTGGTTATCATAGCAAATATATTATAGTAACATATTGTTAAAAAACAAGTTTAATTATGTTTTTTCTAATTGGCGGCTCTCATCCCACTACCCTAAAGAGGTTTGGGTCGGTACTCCGACCCAAACTTTCTACGAAAGTAGGGGT
>Ga0222676_1000395_pt1 | contig 14816 bp, 8 predicted proteins | sample AntAcemetagen870_FD_179815 | JGI IMG/M metagenome (GOLD analysis project Ga0222676, IMG submission 179815) | Saline water microbial communities from Ace Lake, Antarctica - #870 | ecosystem: Environmental > Aquatic > Non-marine Saline and Alkaline > Saline | place: Antarctica: Ace Lake | collected...
CTGCGGAGATCCAGATGGAGCAAACAGATATAGCATTAGCAAATACCCTAGATACGCTACAAGCTACAGGGGCAAGTGCAGGAGGAGCTACGGCTTTGGCTCAAGCAGCTAAGCAAAGCAAGAAGGATGTTGCGGCAAATATACAGCAGCAAGAGGCTCAAAATGAAAAGCTAAGGGCTCAAGGAGAAGAATCCTTGCAAGCAAAAGAACTGCAGCTTACACAAATGGAAATGAGTGAGGAAGCTAGAGTACAAAATGCAGAGGCGCAAGGAGCTGCGTTTGTGTTTAATACCCAAGAAAACAGGGATATGGCTACTTTAGATAGAATGTCAGGCCAACAGTCTCAAGCTAGACAAGATATAGCTAACGCTAACATGGCTGGGGCTCAAGCAACCGCGGGTATGATAAGCGGCGTAACGTCTTCAGTAGGCGGGTTACTTGAGTCAGGAGCATTTGCAGATGGAGGAACATACGGAAAAGGTGGTTCTGGTTGGGGGTTTAAGTAATTAATAAAAAAAATAAAACATGAGTTATAGAAATCCAACAATAGTAAATGATACTTCCGGGTCCGTATTAGGCCAAGCAATAGCGCAAGGCGCACAAAACCTAGCTAAGGGGATTATTGGAATGGAAAAGGCAAATCAAGTTGCTAAAGAAAGAGCAAGAATCCAGCTGGAAAAAGATAAAGTGGCTGCATCAAAGCTAAACGCAGAAATAATAGCGGACGCGGACGAAGCTAATAAGAATCAGCAAGCTCAAGCCGCGAATATAGCTAAATACGCTCAGAACGTGGATGTGAGCGCCACGCAGTACTACACAGAAGTAGCCAAAGAGGTTGATGTACTTAAGAACGAGAACAGGCTTAATCCTACTCCGGAAAACAGGAAAGCATTGATAGATGCTAATAAAAAAGTAGCTAATTTTAATACCCTTATAGTTAATACCGGAGCGATGCAAAAACAGGCTGTTGAGCATCAAAAATTAGGAGAGGCCACCCTTAATGGAAATGTTATATATACCTCTATTAATGGAGATGATGGGGAAAATTCGCGCCTTATAATGAAAGGCATGAAAGCAGCTAATGGCTGGGGATACAGGCTTTCTGCTGGCACAGGGGCCTCCGGAGGAGATGAATTAGTTATCATGGGCCCTACGGAAAAAGGGGGGTCTATAAAAGAAACAAGATTTGATCATGCGACAATACAAAGCTCAGGAGCTTTATGGGAGCTAAAAAAGCACAGCTTGGTGCAGGACATACAAGACGGTAGCAAGAACGCTATGACCATGACAGTAAATGGCAAACAAACTTTAAATACCACCATGCTGGCTACAAAGGACATAGAGGGAGGTATCAAAAATCAAAATGGAGTTATGCCTCAAGAGTCTATTATGGAGAATCAGCCAACGGGTAGAGTAAATGATGCTGGCTACATTATAAACGAATCCCGGTTAGACACTAATTTAGTTAATGCGCAACTTCTTGGGCAGCAAGATAAAACTCTTTCGGCAATTCAATCTTTTGAAACTAATAGCAAAAGAAAAAATTTCCTTATGGATATAAACATTTCTTCTGAAGAATATGAAAATGGAGATGCTGCCAAGAAAAAAGCATTAGTATTTGATGGTGTGAAGGACATTTTTGTTAAAACGTATAACCTTAAAGAAAGAGAAGGAGAATACTTCCAGGAGTCCAACGGTAAAAAAGTAGATACAACTGTTTCAGAAAAAGAAACAAAATTTAATGAAGTGTATAAGAAATATTCCGAAGGACTTTCAGCTATAAAAGATATTACTGGCAAAACGGAAAAAGTGCAAGCAATAATCAAGCTAGCTTCCTTAGGAGAGGGGGCTTCGATAGCTAGAGGATCTTCCAGAAGATATGTGGGCGACCTGAATTTAACCGATGACTACGTAGTCCAATTTGGGGAGGAAACAACAAAGGGCAAAAGAGCCGGCTATAATCTTAAAACACTTTCTGGGGCGGAAAATTTTCTTAGAAATAAAACAGGTATTGAAGATCAAGGTCAATTAGATAAATTAGTAGCGGCTTTACAAGCAGCAATTACAGAATAAAATTTTAAAAAATATAGTATGTTTAAATACCTTATAAACGACGAAGTAATTATTTTCAACTCCGCAGAAGAAAGAGCAGCGGGGCTTAAAGATGCTACAGCTAATGGCTACAGCATAGAGCGACTAGAACTTGACGATGCTCAGGAAGGACCGGATACTAGTAAAGCTCCGGATAGCACCTTCAGCCAAATAATGGAGGGTGAATCACCTGAGGATTTTCTACAAGACCCTGCAGAGAGTGCGGATGCGGCGTCGGAAACTGTAGCACAAGACGATACGGAATTAATTTTGGACGATGGTTCTACGGAATTACCGTCGGGAGAAAACTATAACATAGACGGGAAACCAGTCACTAAAGAAGAGTATGAAATTTATGATGCCGAGGTCAAAGCTGATAAACCCTTAGAGCTTGCCCTGAGCGCAGAAGAAGTTAAGGCGAATGACGAATATTTTAAGAAGCAAGAAAAGGCTCTTTTAATGCAGCAAGCCGCCGAAATGGAGTTTTCAGACAAACTCAAGGTAGATTGGTACAAAGGTAATCTGACTTTAGGCGAAATGCTTTCCTCTATTCCGGAAACACTTTATACTTTAGCAGCGCAACCGCAAAACTTTATAGCGGATACTTTTGATGTCCCATCTTTAAGGGCAACCCCTGGTACCTTTAAAGAAACTTTTAATGTAGAAAATTCTGTTTTAAATTATTACATAAAAGAACAAGAAAAGCTAGGCAAAGTACAAGAGGCTTATAACGAGGCCAATTACAACACCTTGGGTATTTCCGATAATTTTAGCAAAGGCCAATATGAAGATGGCTTTAAGCAATTAGCTAGTGGATTAATAGAAAGTGCGCCTGTTAGTTTAGCAATGATGGCGGGGGGAGCCGTGGCTACAACAGGTCAATTAGTGGCTGGTAGTACACTTGCTTTTACTGGGCCGGAACTACGTAAGCAAAGAGAGGAAAACCCTGAACAGTCGGAATTGGTTACAGTGGCAAAATCTTTAGGGTTAGCCGCTGCCGAAAGCGTGTTTAGCTCTGTAGGTACTGGTACTATTGGTAAAGTATATAAAGATATAATATTAAAAGAGGGCACAAGAAAAGGTAGTGTTATATTCAAGGAAGGGCTTGTTAAAATGTATCAAACCGCTTTAACTAAATACGGCGCACCTATATCAATGGTGGGGGAAGGCGTTGAGGAAGTAGCTACTACTATAACCCAAAACATGATTAACGGAAAAAATCCGTTTGAAAATGTAACCGACTCTTTTATACAGGGTATTGGAGGTGGTTTTGCTTTTGGTGCCCCTATAAACGCAGCTAAGCTAAAAGGAGCATTAGATCAAGGAATTACTGACTTTAAAATAAAAAAACAATTAAATGACTCCGACTTTAATAATGTTATTGAGGCTTTTACGCCTGGGGGTGAAATAAATTCTTCTGTAATAAATATAAGTCAAGTAAATGGGTCTTTAGAAGCTATAAATAAAAAAGCAGACAAAGAAGTAATAAACGGTAATATAACACAGGATCAAGCAAATGCTGTAAAGAAGAATGCTGCTGTAATTCAAGGAGCTGCGGCTTCAGTAGAAAGATCGAACGTTTCGGAAACTGATAGATCAGAAGCTGTAGAGTTGCTAACAGAAAGAAACAATCTCAAAAGAGAAATAGATGCCATAGGCGATAAAACGCTAGCAGGCCCTCAGGAGCTAAGGCTTAATACTGTCAACGAATTATTGGGTAAAATTGTTAAGAAAGGAACAGGGGAAAAAGCTTCAATTTCAACAGAAGCTGCTAAAAAAGTAATAGAGCAATTAGGAACTGCTGAATTTACCGAAGCCAAAAACAGGGCGGAAATAGACGCTAGACTAGACGAAATAAATAAAGAAGACGCAGACGCTCCTGACATAAAATACGACAATCAATATGGTCTTATAATAGAAAGGGCTAACGGCAAAACGGAAATAATAATAAACCAGGAAGAAACATTTAAAGACGGCATAATTAATACTGCAGCCCACGAAGTATTGCATTTTGCTTTACAAAATACATTAAAGTCATCTTTGACCGAGGATACTCAAATAAAAGTAGGAGATGCGTTAATAGATTTTTTAGAAACTATAGAAAAAGATACTAATTTAGGAGCTTTTGAGAATAGATTTTTGGATTACATAGATGCTTTCAAAAAAGGCGAAATAAAAAGAGGTGATTTAGCCGAAGAGGCGATCACAGTATTAAGTGAGGCAATGCTTAACGGCCAAGTAAAATACACGGAAACTATAGGCACAAAGCTTATGGATTTTGGGCGAAGACTAGCTAGCGCCTTAGGTTATAAAGCAAAATTTAATACCGGGCAAGATGTATTTAATTTCATAAGAGATTACAATAAATCTATAGAAAAAGGAGGCAAGCTTTCTAAAGGATTAAAAAAATCCTTAAAACAAGGGATAAAAGGAGATTTAACTAAAGCGGAAACTAAAACAGCGAAGCAGAAGAAAAAACAATCCGCAAAACCATCTTTAACTGCAAATAAAGTTGACGCAGCTTTGATAGTATTAGAAGAGGCGGAGGCTTTAAGAGACGAAGATTTTGACAATCCTACTTTGCAGCAAAATGTTGAAAAAGCGGAGGCTGCTTATGACCAAGCCTTAATTGAAGAGCAAAATGCCGAAGAAGATGCAGTGGAGGATGCCACAGCAGAAGTAGACGAGGCAACTAAAGAAAAAATAGTTAGGCCTAAAGCTGATAAGACAAAAAGAAGATACTCCTTAGATACCGATGTAAAAAAAGAATTGGAGCCTAAAATAGCGGAAGCCCAAGCTTTAAACAAGAAGTTAATTGCTGAAGAAAAGGAACTAAACAAAAAAGCTATAGCCGACATCGAGGCAATTCCTGATAAAGAAGTAAAAAGAACAGAAAAAGACAAAAGAATAGCGGAGCTTAAGAACAATCCATTAAGAGTTAAAAAATCTAACGAGCTTAACAAGCTAGAAAGAGAAATAGCCCAGGAATTAAAAACACCTATAGATAAGGCTGTTAATTTGTTCACAAAGCTTTACTATGATAAAATATCAGATAATGCTAAAACAGCTGTAACCAGGGATGAATTTAAAGAGTCTGCAAGAGCTGAAATTACAAGCCTCACGATTAATGAGTTCAAATCTGAAACAATCAACAGACAAGGCGAAAACGTTGTTAATGACATCGAGGATATTATATTCCAAAGAGGTGGATTACGTTTACGAAACTTAGCAGAAAGATTAGGTGTTGTTGGAAGAGATCAAGGTATTGCCAGAGGAGCTGAAGCTCTAATTAAAATGGCAGATTCTTCCTCAGACATCAACTTTGATGAGAATGATAAAGATTCCGTACGTAGCGAAGAGAAGCGTAAGGTTTCTGCTCTTTTAGCTAGTGGTGTAAGATACAACCAAGCTAGAGAACAAGTCGTAGACTTCTGGAAAGATAACGAGGGTAATACTAAAGTAGAAAACTTTAAAAAGCTTCCTAATCTTATTAACAATATTTTAGCAGAAATGTTTAATGTTACTGAAGGTACTTTAACCGCAAGGTCAGGTAACCTTAACAGAGCAGACTACGCTAATGCTATAAAAGCATTTACTGAAAAGCAAGCCGTGTTTACGGTAAAAGAAGGTGATACTAAGAAAGAAGTTAGGGTTCCAATATCTGAAGTTAGCGCTTTTCAAGATGGGCTAAACGAAAATAAAGCAGAAAATAAAGATTTTAGCTATAAAAGAGAAGCTAATGAATCTATAGCAGAAGCATTACTTAGATTTTTGCCACAAACCAGTGCAGACGATTACACTTATGCAAGCGGGCGTAAAGGTAGATTCTCAGGTAAATCAACAGGCTTACCTAAAAACCTAATGGGCTTAGCTTATAATATAGAAAGCAGAAAAACAACTGGTATTGGGAACGTAGAAAGAACAGCTCAAAAACTTACTATTGAAGAAATATATGATGCTATTGGTGCAGCTATAGATTCGGATGGGAATGTAACCCAAAAAATGGGTCTTAGCGGGAAAAACAAAGAAGGTCAAACAATGCTCGGCTTAATAAAGCTACTTGGTAGGATGGTAACCAACGAGATCAGTAGGACTGAAACGGATCTTGATCCTATGACTAAAATGGATTTAGCTGCGGGTAAAAACCGCAACATGTTCAGCTTAAAAATACAAAGAGGCTTAAAGCAGAAGCTTGGAATAGAAGTAAATACCGACCTTTCCGAAGGCAACCTAAATAATACCAGAAACTTATTTAAAGATATTTCAGAGGAGCTAGGCGCGCAAGATACAGTGGAATACCTTGTGCCTTTAATATCAAGGGGCTATGGTACTTTTTACACCAAAAAGGGGGAAGTATTTTTTGAGCCCGGCAGATTTAGTGTTTTTAAAAACAGAGAAGACTTTTTTAATAGTATTGATATTGATAATTTCAAAGACTTTAAATCAGGCGATCGCAAAGTAGTTATAAACGATGCGGATGTTACTTTAAAAATAAACTTTGATCAGAATGCTAAAAACCTTAGTAAATTTGCAGATCAAATAACAGAAAGACAAGAATTTGCTAAAAACCAGCGTAAAGGCCTTAATAAAATAGCTAAAATATTAAAATCTAAGCTAGAAGAGGATTTTGAAGGTAACAAGGACGCAGTAGCAGCCGTTTTACAAACCATGAATTCTAACGTTGACGCACTAATACGCACAGCTGCTATCCCCACGTTTATGTTTTTAGAAACAAATGAAACTGATTATGTTTACGAGCATTCAAAAACAGCTTCTGATACATTGGTCGAGCTTTCCCAATTAATATTTAGCACAGATAGTAAAGTTGATTTTGACAAAGAATTTAATAGCATAATGGAAGACTTTGTGGTGTCTATAATACCAAAATCCTATGACAACGCTCTTAATACTGTGTTTAAAGCAAATGGGCCTAGAGAAGGGGATAGTAAGGCTAATTATGCAAAACCTCTTATTAAATCAAAAGACGGTATACCAGTTAGATACACAGACCAAGCGTTTACTTCTATTATATTAAAAAACGGAATGACACCAATGAATGTGGTTCCTATAAATAAAGAAGGATTACAAGAACATTTTAATTCCGTAAAAAGTAGTAAAAAGCTTATAAATGATAACACAAAATTACTTCCTAAAAACCTAAGGCAGGAAGGCATTACAAATAATCAGGCTGTAAAAAACGCGGAGAACTTTGATAAAGCAATAACCCTAGGTAATAGCCTAGACCAAGAAACTAAAGGTATTAGCGTATGGGATTTTGATGATACCCTGGCTACAACTAAAAGCAGTGTATTATACACAATGCCTGACGGTACCACTGGTAAAATTAATGCGGCTGAGTTTGCTAAAGAAGGCGACGCTATGCTAGCTCAAGGTGCTGAATTTGATTTCAGTGAATTTAGCAAAGTTGTTAAAGGCGCTAAAGGCCCATTCTTTGAGAAGGCTATGGCCCGAAACAAAAAATTTGGCAATGAAAATGTATTTATATTAACCGCTAGGCCGGCTAATAGTGCACTTGCTATACACGAGTTTTTAAAAGGCATTGGTCTTGATATTCCACTTGCTAATATTACCGGTCTTGCTAATTCAGACCCGCAAGCAAAAGCTAATTGGGTAATGAGTAAGTTTGCGGAAGGTTATAATGATTTTTATTTTGCGGATGATCACATAGGCAATGTTAAAGCTGTTAAAGACGTACTTTCTGTACTTGACGTTAAAAGTAAAGTGCAGCAAGCTAGAGTTAAAAATAGCCTACAACTTAGCAAAAGATTCAATGAAATAATTGAAGAAGAGTCTGGCATAGAATCATTCAAAGAATATCAGTCTGTTAAGGCTAAGCTAAAAGGCAGGAGTAAAGGAAAGTTTAAGTTTTTTGTTCCTCCTTCTGCGGAAGACTTTTTAGGTTTATTATATACAACTCTACCTAAAGGTAAGAAAGGTGAATCAGCAATGGCTTTTTACAAAGAGCACTTATTAGATCCTTACGGTAAAGCAGTAAGCGGGTTAAGAACGGGTAGAATAACTATTGGTAAAAACTACAAAGCGCTGAAGAAAGAGTTGGGTATAGTGCCTTCGGCATTAAAGAAAACTTTTAAATACCAGGATGAAAATGGTAATACGAAGGAAAGTCTTTTTTCTAAAGAAGATGCGATCAGAGTTTACACTTGGGATGCGCAGGGGCTAGAGGTTCCTGGTTTATCTAATGTGGATCTTCCAATATTAGTTAACTATGTAAACGCTAACCCTGATTTAAAAGCGTTTGCGGACAAGCTACTAGGATTGAACAAGAATACTGAGCCCAAAGCTCCTACGGAAAGCTGGCTGGCAGGTACTATAACATCGGATTTACTTAATACCCTAAACACGGAAGGTAGAAAGCAATTGCTAGAGGTATGGCAACAAAATGTTGACGCTATATTTACTGCAACAAACTTTAATAAGTTAGAAGCAGCTTACGGTGCACCCTATGTTAAAGCTTTGAAAGATGCTTTAAGAAGAATGAAAACAGGTAAGAACTCCACTCCAACTAATAACAGTGTTACTGACGGTATTGTAAGATGGCTAAACGCTGCGGTGGGTAATATCATGTTCCTTAACAGAAGATCTGCTGTATTACAGTTGATATCTTTTACTAACTTTATAAACTTTGAAGGTAATAATCTTTACCAAGCAGGTAAGGCATTTGCTAATCAACCACAGTACTGGAAAGATTGGGTATACCTTATGAACTCCGATTATTTAGTTGATAGGCGAGATGGATTAAAAATTAACGTGAACGAAGCGGACATTGCAACAACCGCAAAAGAGGGTGGTTTTCAAGGTGTATTAGCAAAGATTTTGCAAGTAGGATTCATACCAACAAAAATGGCGGATAGTGCGGCTATTGCAACAGGGGGTGCTTCCTTCTACCGAAATAAAGTCAATGCCCTTATTAAAGGAGGCATGAATAAAGCTGCTGCTGAAAAACAAGCCATGGAAGAGTTTATTGCTACCGCAGAAGTATCACAGCAATCAAGTGATCCGAGTAAGATATCTAAACAACAAGCGGAGCCCATAGGGCGTATCATATTAGCCTTTGCTAACACGCCATCGCAATATGCTAGGATTATAAAAAGAGCTGCTCAGGATCTCAAGAATGGCCGAGGGGATGCTAAAACACATTTATCTAGAATAGTTTACTATGGTGTTCTTCAAAATGTTATATTTAACTTTCTACAACAAGCAATGTTTGCGGCAATGATGGGGGATGATGATGAAGATAATGAGGAGCTTGCCGCGGCTAAGGAAGCAGGTATGACTAAAAAGGGGTTAAAGGTTGCTAACTCCATGACTGATGGTATACTAAGAGGTATTGGTGTAGCGGGAGCTGTTGTTTCTGTAACTAAAAATTTAGCTATAAAACTTTACGAAAGAAGTCAAAAAACTAGAAACCAAAACTTAGCAGCGACTATAAAAGATGAGGTAATGAAAATATCTCCTCCTATATCAAGTAAGCTAAGTAAGATGGGGAAAGTTGGTAATGCTTTTGAATGGGGTAAAAAAGAAATAGAGTTTGACGAAATGTCTTTAAAGCACCCTTATGTTACAGCGGCTACTAATACAGTTGCTGCTGCTACCGGGCTGCCTTTAGATAGGGCTCAGGGTATGGCAATAGATGCAGCGGATATAGCAAGCGACGAAACGGAAACGTGGATGAAACCTTTAATTGCATTAGGTTGGCCTAAGTGGCAATTGATGTCAGAAGAAGATACTAAAAAGGAAAGGGAAGATAAAAAAGAAAGGTTTAAGGAATTAGAAGCTGACAAAGAGTTTCAAGAGCTAGACCCTACTAATCAGCGGAGAGCTGTAATAAAAAAGCTGAGCAAAAAAGAACAGGAAGAAATATTATGGAACTCAGGTGTTTTGACTAGAAAACAAATTAGAAACCTTAAAACAGAAGCAAATAGAGTAGATAAAATTATGGGACTTCAAAATAAAAAGCAATTTGAAAAAGACATGGAAGCCCTTAGCAGAGGAGAAGACATAGGAGAAATGCCTAAAGTTGAAAGACCTAAGAAAACAAGAAAAGATTCTTTAAAATAAACCCCTAAAATGACTATATCAGATTTGAAAATTTACCTATTAAACCTAAGCACGTTTGCGATCTCTATGTCGCAAGTAGATATGATACTTAAAGTAACCCTTTTAGTTACGAGTATTGGATATACCGCTCATAAATGGTGGTTACTAACTAAAAACAAAAACAAAAAATGAAAAACTTTATTGAAAAACTAAAACACGAATGGAACTCATTCCTATATTACTTAATGTTTAAAAAGAAAAAGAAATAAAAAAAACGCCAGTAAAATTAATTACTGGCGTTTTTTTATTTTAATATACTACTTATCCATCGCAAGCTAAGCAGTCTTCGTCCATTGCTTTTGCAGCAATATCACCACGCAATACAGATTCTGTCCGCGTATAATATAAGGTTTTAATACCTTTCTTCCACGCTTCCATGTGCACTTTGTTAATCCATTTAGGTGTTGCTACCGCAGGAAAAGCTAAGTTTAAGCTAACAGACTGATCTATATACTGCTGTCTTATTCCTGCCTGGGTAACGAGTTCCAACTGATTGATCTCTTTAAATGTTTTAAAAACTTCTTTGGCAGGTATGCCATGATCACCCACGGTAATATTATCCAACCCGTCAATATCCTGAACTGAACCATAGTCAGCCAGTATTTTATTCCACGTTTCTTCATTATTCAAATTGTGTTTAGTTAATAGTTTAACAAGCGTAGGATTCTTTCTAATAAAAGTACCTTTAGCACTTTGCTCTGTAAATACATTAGCAGCCCAAGGCTCTATACCGGGAGATACATTGCCAGATAGTTTACTATTAGAAACGGTAGGAGCAACAGCACGGAGATGAGTATTACGCATACCAGTTCCAGCACACCATAATGGTTCCCCATAAATTTCTGCAAGATCCATAGACGCTCTTTCGCTTTCAATTTTAATCTGCGAAAAGATTTTCCTAGTTTCAAACTGAGATAATAAACCTTCGAAAGGTATTCCTTTCTCTTGGAGATATGTATGCCATCCGAGGACTCCCAAGCCCAATGCTCTCCCCTTCTGCGCAGATCGAACAGAGTTTTCGAATCCTCGTAATCCCTTGGCTTTTTGAATAAATTCTTCCATAACTCCATCAAGAAACATTGTAGCGTCATAGATAAGGTTAGTGTCCTTCCATTCTTCATATTTTGCTAAATTTAATGATGATAAGCAACAAACAAAACTGTGGCTTTCGTCGGTGTGTAATGTTATTTCACTACATATATTAGTCATGTGAACTTTCAGTCCGTTGTCTTTATACGCTTTAGGGTTTGACTTGTTAACATTCCCTTTAAACATGATATACGGTTCTCCAGTTGCTTTTCGTTTTCTAAGAAGTTTACTCCATCGATTCCTAGCTTCAGCATCTCCTTGTTCAAGCTTACGCATAAATTTATCACCAACAATTGCGCACTGATGTAAGTTAAGTGATTGTCTATTGACGTCGCCTTTTGGTTCTCTAATCTCAAGCCAGTCTTCAAAATCATCGTGCTCAATGTTAATGTTAACGGAAGCAGCTCCTCTTCGGACAGATCCTTGGTTAGTTGCGAGAATTGTTGAGTCATAAATTTTAGCGAAGGGTACGACTCCATCTGATGTTCCATTACCTGTAATTTTAGCGCCAGCGGGTCTTATCATATTAATTCCAATGCCAACTCCACCGCCATGCTTAGCGAGCAACATCATCTCTAAATTCTTTTGACCTATGTCCTGTATGCTATCAGCAACGTCAATACCGAAGCAGCTAATAGGCAACCCACGATCAGTACCTGTATTAGATAATACTGGCGAGGCGAGGCAAAGCCACCCACTCCAAATGTATTCGAAGAACGTTTGTGCCATTTCCGGCTTATATAATCTACGAGCAACTGTTTTAGCAACCCGTAAGTAAGCCTCTCGTGGCGTTTCTCCGTCGAATAAATATCCCCCGGATATAGTCTTCTTGTACACGTCGTTGTCACCCCACTCAGGAAAATCCTCGCCTTTAATCCAATTTTCATTCCACATATTTTTTATTTATTTATTTATTATTACTACCAAATGTCTTCAAAGTCTTCTCCTTCGCCCGCTTTCGAGTAATCAGTCGGCCTAGTTGCAAAAAAGTCAGTGTGAGTAACCCCCCCGGTAAGATGATAAAACCAATCCAAATTACCCGCTGCTTGTTTGTCATACGCAAAATAGTTTCCCAGGTCAACATAACCGAGTTCCACAAGTTTTTCATTTGTTCTCTTTTTAATAAAGTGCTTAAGATCATTTGATGATATACCTTCTATATCTCCCATCTCAAACATTTTGTCTATATACTTTACTTCTAGCTTAACCATTGTTTCGGCAGCAGTTATTATATCTTCTCTACATAAGTCTAGTAATTGATTGTCCTCTTCGCACATGTGCTGAAATAATCTACAACCCATTTTACTATGCAATGATTCGTCTCTTACTGACCACTTCATTTGTTGCCCTATGCCTTTAAGTAAATTCCGTAGCTGAAAAGAATACAAGACAGCAAAAGCAGAATACAAACTGACACCTTCCGCGAAGGCACTAAATACTGCCAGCGACTTCGCAATACCAATAGTAGAATTGCCGCTGTATGCCACCAAGTTATCAAATCTATCTGCCGTAGCAGGCTCGTGTAAAAAGGCTTCATAGTCTTCTAGTTTTAAGGTTTCGTTTAAGTAACTGTAAGCTACTGCATGTATTGTCTCTTGCGATCCAAACATCATAGCCATTTGTTGTATCTCATGCTTTGGAAACCATCCTACTACTTTCTGCGTCCAGTAATCTGACACGGCACATTCTGTTTGAGCAAAGCCTAATAAGATATTACCTACCAAATGTTTTTCTTTATCGGTTAGCTTCTCATTCCAGTCTTTAATATCGCTTTGCATTGATATTTCAGTGTGTAACCAAAAAGCTTGTGCCTGTTTTAGCCAGCCCTCTGTGTAGTACTCTGGATACTCAAAAGGTTTATACGCTATTCTTTCATCAAATAATCCCATTTTTAATATATTTTCATGTTAAACTCATTTTGTTTTTTTACCAACTCCCTCCAGGATATACGACTGGTATTTTCCCAGGACCATTTTATCCACTTGTCTATTTGTCTTTCTCCATAAGCTTTCTTAGCTAAGTATTTATTATATTTATTTTCTTCCATCTAATATAAGTTTTATCATTGCCGCTACATCTGTTTGGTTTTGAGGTTTATACAGTGTTCTTGTTTCCCCGTTGTTTACACACCATCTTTTAAATAGCTTCCATCGTAAAGGGAATTGCTCATTAGCTCTTCCTTTGCATTCGATTATATAATCAAATCCTGTAAAGTCTGGAGTATACTTAATGCCTAGTATTTTTTTAGCACCTCGGTTTTTAAACTCCCCCTTACCATTAGATTGCTTTTCAATAGATTCATTAGGAAATGTAAAGCCTTCTAAGGTTTTAAATACTTCATCTTCATACAGCTCAAATAAGCCAGCACTTTTTAATGCTAAATACGTATGCTTCTCAAGACCTGATCGGAATTGGATCCCGTCGGCACTAGCTTTCTTAGCGCGGACAGGACCTTTCTTTTTTGATCTTTTAAAGGGTTTCATTCTTTACAAAGGATCCGTTAATCATATTGCCTTCTCGCTTGCTTATAACGTCATAGGCTGACTCAATACATTCTTCTATAGTAAAGCCGGCTAAGTGTGCTAAGTTAGTTAAGACAACAACCATATCGCCAATACCATCTTTTATTTCGGCTTTATCATTAGTTATTAAAGCTTTAGCAACTTCCCCAGCTTCTTCCATTAATTTAACGTACTGTGTTTTAACATCACCTTTGTCAAATATACCGCGCTCTTTAGCCCACTCACGTATTTTAGAAAATACACATTTGTCACAAGCCGCTGTAGGTTCGTAGTTGTAAGCGTAAGAAGACTCGTTGACTACCATGCTCATAAAATCATTTGATCCTTGTACGGTTTGCTCTTTACACGCTGCATACAATTTATTGTTGTATATGTAACATCTTTCTTTACGCCACTGAGAAGTTTGAACAAGATCCATAACTTCGTTTATATTCTCTAACGTTACTAGAGCAATTCCCTTGTTTGGTATTGTTATAGACAAAGGCAATTTAGAGCGCATCCATCCGTCTAGCTTTACTATAGGACATGGGAAGGTTACTGTTTGATCTGTTATATTAGGCTTATCACCCGCATACGGTTGCTTTGGCCTAGTGGCTTGAGCGTAGCTTTCTCTATCTGTTGAATAACCAAACTTTCTTTGCTGATCAAATTCCATTCTGGAAATTATTTCTTTGTCCGCACTACTAGCTAATATTTCATATTCGTCGGGTGTAAACCCTTGCTCTTCTTCAACTCTTCGCTTCACGTTGTTTGTTACTCCTATTTTTAAACCTTTAACGTGGTATAAATAATATCTTTTTGTTTTACTCATAATTCAATTGTTTTAAATGCCAACGCTCAGTGGGGCTTTTATTGCTGGCAGGGGGTTATACGAATTTAATTTAATTTGATCTGGTAATGGAATAAGTAATATACTATAGTATCCGCTTTTTGTTGGTGTGATACCTTTCTGCAGTTCTAACTCCGGCAAAGCTC
>Ga0222676_1000399_pt1 | contig 14607 bp, 21 predicted proteins | sample AntAcemetagen870_FD_179815 | JGI IMG/M metagenome (GOLD analysis project Ga0222676, IMG submission 179815) | Saline water microbial communities from Ace Lake, Antarctica - #870 | ecosystem: Environmental > Aquatic > Non-marine Saline and Alkaline > Saline | place: Antarctica: Ace Lake...
GAGTGTCCTGTCGCTCTCTTAAAAACTCGTTGCTTCTTTTTGGTTTGTTTTTATTTTTTGCTGCGGCTCTTTGTGATCCGAGTTTGCCGCCGTGTGATCGGTTGCAGTGGAGGTGTGCGAGTCCTGATCCGTCGAGGCCTGGGGTGAGGTCTCCGGTCTCGGCTAGGGGTGGGTCGTGGTCTGCGCTTGCTCCTTGGGGACTGTTGCGCGGTAGTGTCATGTCTATGTCGTGCCCGCACCTGATACACACTGGTTCGCAGTTGTCCAGCACCATCTTGACCCATGTCTTATAGGCGGTTGATGTCCTACCCCCTACCCCTCCCCTGGTTGTGGTCATAGTGTGGTCTTGGTCATGATGCGGTTGATGGCGGCCTGGGGGTAGCCCTTGGCCTTGGCCTGGTCTGCCCTCATTAGGCGGCTGAGTGTTTCTTCTCGGCAGTAGAGGCATGGCATTGTGGTGTGGTTGTCTGTGTCTACCCATCCTTTGTAGCAGCGGGCGTGGTCGCATCCACAACCTGGCTTGGCGCAGTGCGCGTCGTATTGGTCTGGTGTGTATCCCATTTGGTTCCCCTCATGTTTAGTGATTTAATTCTTTTTCTTTATGGTAGTGCAGCTCGTGGCCTGCGGCCCGAGACTAGAGGCGTGGTGCACTTCGTGCTCTTGTTTTTGTTTATATCTCTCCCTACCCGTTGGGGCTTGTGCTACCCGAAACCAGTGCTGTATCCTCCGTCATTCTGGTTAATCGGCTACCCTGTGGAGATCCGAGCGCCAGGGCATTCACACGCTACAACGCCCGATCATGGCGGCGTGGCTTGTTGTAGGTGGTCGATGAACCCTGAGCATGTGTGCTTGTCTAGGCCGGCCAGTGATCCTACTGTGGGCTTATTCAGGCCGACTAGGTAGGCGTTGAGTGCCGCCACCTTGTCTAGTTCGTCCTTGATGCCTTGCTTGCCCATGATGGCGTGACAGGCCTTGACCTGTGCAGCTGTCGCTGGGTACATGCTGCTGCCCTTAGTCGTGGCCCCTGTCGAGTAGGCGGCCTCTTTGGGTGCTTCGGTCTGCCAGGGGTCGTCTGGATCGGCCTCGGTAGTGTGGATTACTTTCTTGCGTTCTGTGGCGTGCTGGATCTCATCCTGTGTGGCGATACTGGCATCTATCCCTATGCCGAGCGCCCCGATAGCGCGGCCCCATGCTGAGGTTTCTAGGTTCTGGATCTCGCTGCCCCTCGTGAAGTTGGTTGTGCCTGGCACTATCTCCCACGCCGTGCCTACACCTGGTCGGTCGTCTGTCGGTGTCCGGTAGGCGTAGGCGCGGCCCATAGCCCACTTTTTGTCACCAATGTCTATGAAAGTCGGTGTGCCCATTTGTAGTGATCCCTCTGGGTAGCGGGCGTAAAACAGTTTAATGCGGTCAGCGACCTGGATATAGCCGTCCATGTTGTAGCTCATCCTCGGCCCCCTATCTTGCCCCACATGAAACCGACAACGAGCCCACCGATTAGGCAGCTGAGGCCTAGTATTGCGGGGCTCATGCTGTGCGCCTCCATAGTCGGATAGACCGCCCATTGTTGGACTCTCGGCTGCTGGTCACATAGTCGCCCTGACTCTCGATAAGTCCTTGAGAGTTCCACGACCTGAACAGCGCACCGATCTGGTTAGGGTGACCGTCAGGCTTGCCCACGTTGTCTATAAGGTCGTCAGCTGTGAGTAGGCCACCGATTGCCACGCTTTTGCGGTAGATCGTGCACAATACCCGCCACTGTGGATCTATGTCGGCCAGCAGTTTGGTGTCGTCCCTGTCGAAGCGTTCGCAGTATGTGCACAGGGCTCCTGTGCAGCTGTGCGCTGGTCGGTCTAGGCGTATGTCGCCTATCGTGTTAAAGAGTGCTGTTTGGTCGGTCATTGTTTCCCCTTCGCTTGTGGTGCTTGTGGGTGTGTGGCCCTAGCCACAAGTCCAGGGCCACACTGTAAGACTTCGCCAGATCGTATGCGCCTGGCGTATGGGCCTTCCCCTGCCCTGGTAAGTCTTAGCCGTAATTGTTGTGAGTCGGTAGGCCCCTGTCAAGGGCTTTGCGTGTTTTCGGGCGTGTTGGGGATAATCTCGGGGCTCCAACGGTCACGCCTGGTGCGCCGGTAAGCCAGGCGCGGTTTCCCGCCCGCGTACACAACCAGCATTTGACCGTCGAGGCCGTCAAAGTAGTCTATGTCAAAGACGTCATAGGTAACCAGGGGCTCCTCTCTACTCATCAGCAGGCCCGATCCGTGTTAGGCCAGTGGTGTCGCCCTTTGCCGTTATCCCAGATCAGCCAGAAGGCGTGATCCTGGTACAGCTTCGCCCACTTGTTAACCGGCTCTGATCGTAGGATGCGGCCAATATAGATCGCCTGCCATTTGGGTACGCCTTGCTGCCGTAGACTTTTTTGCACCATCCAGCCTGCGCCCACGCCCATAGCTGGGCTGAGCTGGTACGCTCCCCGATAGGGTTCGGACGCCTTTGCCCCATAGGCATGCCGTGACTCAAAAAAGCGTATGCATAGACGCCGCTTGTTATCTTTGGGGACGTACCCTGGGCCCTTGTACAGTGACGCCGCTTTGTCGTGCATCTTTTGGCCGCCGGCTATCGGGTCGGGTAGGTCGTGCCACTCTCCAGCTGTGGGTGTGATGGTGAGCGCCGCGGTTAATGCGAGCGCCGCGATCATTTATTTCCAATGATCGTGACGTTGCTGCTGACTCTTACCCGCCTGTCTATGATGCTGTCTACGCTTTGGCGGTCTATCCTACGCTGCCCGCCTGGTGTCGTGATTCCATTAATAGCGCCGCTGTCAACGTAGCGCCTAATGGAGTCTCGGCTAACGCCGAGTAGCTCGGCGGCTTTCCCTGGCTTAATATATTCGGTCATTTGTTCCCCTTTAGCGCCTTGTTGAGTGCCTTACGGCGTCGTCTTTTTAATGCTGGCGATCGTGTCAAGATAGGCAGCGGCCACGCTGTGCCGTCCCTGTCTGCCTTGCTGGTAAAACTAACATGAATGTGCGCTTCGTGTCCCCACGACCCGCTGCGCCATGTCCAGAAACTTCGCTTGTATGTGCCCGACGCTATCCGGTTCTCGTAAACCACATATTTGAGGCGGTTAGATCCAGGCAGGCCACTCTGGGCGTAGTCGAGCAGCTGGTTAGTGAGCCGGCGGGCTGATCTGCCGTTGCGGTTCTTGCCTTTCCCCAGGTTTTCGTCTATGTCTATGGCGTGAACGATTCCGGCCTTATTAGGGTTGTGGTCGGATTTGCGGGCAGCGTGTGCACTGTCGCCGATCCAGCCGTCGGAGCGTTTATCGCGCTTCGGCCACCGCTTGTCGACCTGGTCGCGGAGCCTAACCCCGCCCTTGCATAGTTTCGCCATGATGCCTCCCATATCTCGGGTCGGTTTTGTTTAGGGCGTTGATTACTACTGGGATCACAGCTGCACCGATAGCCACGATAAGCGGGTGCACATCAGCGGTAGTTAGCCAGGATAGGACTGCGCCTAGGGCAGCGCCGCCCGTGATCTTGACCAATGAGCCTTCCCAAGTGTTTGCGAGCCATTGCTGCATTTATTCCTCCAGTCCTATGTGTTCCATAATGCGGGACACCTTTTTGGATACGTCACCGAGTGACTCGCCAGAGTTATAATAGCCTGGCTGGATTGACTGAGTTGCCTTAGCGATTTCGTCCCTCACGACGTTACGCACTAGCCACACGAGGCCGGCTCCCATTGTCGCCAGTATTACTAGGGTTGTGGCCAGTAGGCCTACCCAGTCGCCGAACGTCACGGGGTTAGCGGGCGGCTAGTTTAGCTCGGACGATTGCGCGGGCGCGTTCCGTCGAGGATTCAACTGTGACGGTTTTCGGTGTGGCCTTCTTTTTGGGCTTCTCCTCGACCTCCGGCTCGTCGAACTGCTCTACTGGTTGTGTTTCCATTACTACTCCTCAACTATCGGGTCGGGTGCTATTGGTGCGATAAACTCGTCAAGGTCGGGGTCGTAAGTGAAACCTTGACCCGCATAGATGCCGCGAAAGTTGCCGTTGTACGAGGTGAGTTTCCAGTCACCGTCTAGACCCAGATTGTGTAGGTACTCGTTGGCTGCTACTTCGACTTCGGGCGTGAACTCGCCACCGTCTGGTAGGTCGCTGTTGTTGAGTACGATCACTTCACGGACTATGTTGCTGTCATCTATTTTTGCTATGTGTGCCATTTAGACCGCCACCCTAATAATTACTACGCCAGAACCGCCCGCGCCACCAGCGGTTAAGTTCGCTGAACCGCCACCGCCACCGCCGGTATTGACTGTGCCAGCCGTCCCCACGCCTGTGGCGGTTCCACCGCCACCGCCACCCGTCCCGCCGGTACTCGTCCCCGACGAATAACCGCCGCCGCCGCCGCCACCCGACCTAGTTGTAGCAACGTTGTCGAGGCTACTGCTAGCCCCCGCGCCACCGTTACCTAATACCGTTCCGGTGCCGTTAGCCCCCACCGCTCCGCCGCCGCCACCGCCACCAGAGCCTTGATAGGGGCCTGTTCCGGTTGAGTTACCCCCAGCGAAGCCTTGTCCGCCTATTGCTGACCCGCCTGTTAAAGCCACTGTGCCATTTCCTGAAGCCCCGCCACCAGAGCCCCCATACTCTCCATCGTTGTTAATGCTGCCGCCTGCGCCACCGCCGACCCCCAAATAGGGGAGTAACGCACTTTCGTTGCCTGCCACATCTGAAGCGCCGCCCGCGCCCACCGTCACGGTTAGAGTCCCAACAGGTAGATAGGCGTTCGTTAAAAGTGAATGACCACCGCCGCCGCCGCCGCCGCTGATGCTAAATCCAGCAGCGCCGCCGCCGCCAACGAGGAGCAAATCCGCGAACCCGCCCGTGTCTATCGTGACGCTACCCGTCCCCGTCAGTGTCAAATACTTGTAATCGATTCCGCCGTCTGTGTAAGTGCCGGTCGCAGTGTCCGTGAAGTTCGCTGCGCCGGCCCCGCTAAAAAGTACCCAGGCACTCCCGTCATAGCGGTAGCCCTTATTGTCGTCATTCAAGCTGCACATTTGGCCCTGCACTGGGGACGGTATCGCCGCGTCACGCGCCGCCGCGTTCGCGAACGGGTTCACGCCCACAAAGTCGAGCCGGTTAGCCAGCGCCAGGGACTGCCCTGGGAAGTTCGCCAGTAAATCGCTAGATTCTGTGTAGGGGTTGCCCACTGGGGTTGTTGCCATAATTTCACGCTCCTACTAGATCGTTGTTGGATACTATCTCAAACCATTGCGCTGCCGCGTCAACCTCGCCCCACGTTAATGCGGGTAGCACATCCACCCATTTTAGCGTCTGGTAACTAAACCGTGGGTCACTAATTGAGAGTGTCAAGGTGTGATTTCCACCCGCGTAACTATCCGACCACCCCTCGACGATCCCCTCGTATTGTGGGTACGGCCCCATGGCGGGCAGGTCGTTGACGATCACCAGGCTACCCGAGATCAGTTTCATTACAGCTGTGGTTTGTGTGGCGTCGAGCTCGTGCACCAGGATACTGATCTGGCCGAGATTCCACAGGGGGTTAGCCTGTGCCGTAATAATGTTAGCGGCTCTGGTGGTGGCGTCGTCGAGGGTTTTAATTTCAGTGTTGAGCAGGTACTCGCGCCGCCCGTAGGCCGTAATGGAGGCGCTGTCTGTCTGCTGGATCGTCAGCTCTGTGCCGTAGCCGACAGTGACGTCGTTAATGAGGGGCTCCAGGGTTTTCGTCCAGGTCGGGGTGAACACGACCCCGCCGCTGTCCAGTGTGGTGCTGGTGGTTTCTGTGGGGAAACTAGCCCAGTCTCCTGGTGTCGCCGCCCAGGTTGTCGTTTGGGCCGACCAGACGCCCTCGGAAGTCGTGAGGCCACGGTTCCCGTAGTCCTCAAACACTACGCGCCCGTCGGGATCGTCAAAGAATGTCGCGCCGGTCTGCGTGGCTACTGCCGAGATACCATCCCAGGCGGTCGTAGCTACGGCGTCCAATGCGGCCACAGCTTTGAGGGTAATGTTTGGGTCAGCGCCGTTGAGGTAAGTAACCTGGGATGCCGCCAGGATAGTTTCGACGCGCTGCCTAGCGGTCTGTTCAGCGTAGCCGGAGCCTCCGACATCTACGAGGCCGAGTGACGCCAGGTTACCCATAGCCAGGACTGTCGTGACGGCTTCTGGGGGGTTAGTGCCTATGAAACTTACGTCAATGTCGGAGATTTTGCCGGCGAAGCGTGGCTCGCTGTGGGAGGTTATTTTTAGGACGTCGGCTATCTCCATTACGGGCCCCGCGGCCCCACGGATTACGAGCTGGGCGCTAGAGGATGTCGGCGGGTCTGTCACGCCCGCCCTGCCGTGCATGATCGTGAGGTTAAACTCGACGTCACTCATGTCAACGGTGGCCCCGTTCAGGGTCATGCTAATTGGTTCGGTCATGTGAGCACAGGCTGAACTCTGGAACCGGAGCGGGCGTCAGCTCCGCGAAGGATATTGTTAAAGGCTTCAGCGACCGCCTGGCTGGTGAGGTTTTCGGCGGCCCGTTCAGCCTGGGCGACACGCTCGGCTCTAGCGGAGGTGGCGGCGGCCTCGACGTTGCGTACAGCTTCCAGGACATCTTTAGCCAGGCGGCTTTTGAAAGCTGCCCCGACCGGCTTCGCCATATTCTTGCCCAGTTTCGTGAGGGTCTTTTGTTCGGCTTGTAGGCCTTCAGTGAGTCCCACAATACTGGCGGCGGCTGACGCCACACCAGCGAGCTTGTATTCCGGCACTAGGCTCATGGCGAGATCCGCGGTTACGTCCTGAACGCCGGCCCACTTGTCCGACATGGTGGGGATGAGCCCGTCATCTATGAGCTGTTGGCCGAGCGCACCGCCGACGGCTGGGCCCAGGCCCGCGATCTCCTCGATTAGCCTTACGTCTGCGTTTTGTCGTTTAATCTCGTTGAGTACGTTACCGAACCAGGTCGCTTGCTCTATTTGCTTGTTGAAACCACCGATTAGGCTTTCACCCGTGGCCTGGCCGGCCTCATCAAACTGGGCCCCAAAGGCCCCGCCGAGGTCAATGCCGCTGAGTAGGTCGCCCTGGATCGCCGAGGCGTAGTCCCGCACCGCGTCGCCAGCTTCAAAGAACTTAGCGGTCGCGCTGTCCAGGTCATCCTGGGTTAGTTTCAAGGATTCGGAGAGGCTGTCCTGGGATTTTACTGCCCGTTCTTCCCACTTTGTGAGCCCCTCGACCGCGCTAGTTGCGCCGCTGGTGGCCGTGGTTACGTCGTCCAGCAGTGCTGCTTTGCGAGCCAGGTAGGGTGCGAGCCTGCGTTCATAATCTGCGGCTTTTGCTGCTGCTATGCCCGAGTCGTAGGTCGTGCCCCGTAGTAGTTCGGCGGCGGTTGCTGCTGATAGGGCCGAGTCGCTCATGCTGTTGAGTTGGCCGGAGGCCACGGCTGCGGCGTTGCCTACCGATTCCATTGCTGGTGAGGCCTTATAGGCCGCGTCGCCCGCTGCCGTGAGATTGTTACCCAGGATTAAGGCTGAGGCCCCGAAAGGGTTAAGCGTACCGAGAGCCCTAACTAGGGCGTTATCGGACTCCTGTAATCCTCTAACGAAAGTGACAACACCAGTCCAGGCCTCTAACGCGCTCGCGGCAAACCCAGCCAGCGTGATCCCCACAGCTGACACGGTGCGGCCCGCGCTCTCGGCTTCGTCCTCTAAGTCCTCCAGCTTGCCGGTCAGCTCGGTAGTTCCCGTGGTAGCCGCATCCATGCCTTCAACGAGGCCCCTGCCGAAAGACTCGGTAAGGTTATCCACCGCGGTTTTCATGACCCGCATTTTTCCGGAGAACGTCTCGGCGCTCTCCTGGGCTTGTCCTCCAAAAGTTGTGGCAAGCATTTGAGTGATTTGAACCATGTCGCCAGTGCGTAGAATTACTTCATCTATGCCACCGCCGAGCCTTGACAGGCCCTCACTCTGCCCGTCATACGCCTTGCCTAGCGCTTCGGTTACTACCTTGAGGGACTTGCCTGAGCCCGCCGCTATATCCAGGGAAAGTGTTAGGGCTTCATTCGCCTGGTCTACATCACCAATGGATCTTACGAGCCGGTCGTAGGCTGGGCGTAGCTCTGTGTCTGCCACGCCGAGGGATCGCTCCAGCTGGTAGATGAACGCCTCGACTTCGGTGGTGTCGTGGGCTAGTCCGAGGTTGTCCAGTGTGGTGGCTAGTTTTTGGACTGCCTGCTCATCAGCTAGTGCAGCTTGGACACCATCCACCGCCATTTTGGTGGCGAGCGCACCCAAGGCGATACCCGCCCCGATAGCCGCAGGGCCGAGTACTTTTTTCAATGAATTGGCGAAACCTTTAAGCCCGCCCTGGGCCTGTGTCATGCCGGAGTTAAACTTTTTCAGATCCGCCGCCAGATAGATTGTGAGGGTTTTGCCTGGGCTCACTGCCATTACATCACCGGCCATCTACGTACAACACGATCAACGGCTTGGCCCCACTCTTGGAGTGCTGGCTTCTGGTATGAGCGAGCTTTGGCTATCCAGTTGGTCTGCTCGAACGGGGCAGTAGATCCGCGGGCGTTACCCGTGTCAGTGGGATATCTCAGCATATTGGAGGACGCGCCGCCGCTAGTAATTTTGCGGTTTCGGCCTATCTGGACTTTGGGTACTCGGTCGGAGCCGGAGCGCACAGAGTCAGCCAGGATGCTGCCCCAGTCGCCGCCCACTTTCATGGCCGCGTCTTTCCACGCCGGAACCATGTGCCGGTCAGCGATCACCCTGGAGGCGTCGCGCAGCTCTTTGTTTGCTACCTTGCCGAGTTTGCGGAGGTCAGCTAGTAGCGGGTTGAGCCCCTCGATATAGGCGTCAACCATTTTAGCCATCTGTGCTCAGCTCCTCCAGTATGGTCACGACCTCGCGGCCTGACAGTTGCCTAACTTCGTCTAGCGTCCACCCTGTGCGGATCGCCAGCTGGATCATTAGCCGGCTGTGGCTGCCGGCGTAAAAGGCTCTGCATCATCAGCCACCATCTGCACCTTGACGCGGTTTTTACGGGCCCACGCCTTCACGGTTTTCAGATCCCCTGGTTCTTTGTCCTCCAGGTAGTAGTACGCGATCGTTAACCGCATACCCTGCTCGCTGGCTGGCTTCGTGCCTTGCAGCTCCTCGTACATCATAAAATCAACGGGCAAGGTTTCGATCTCTATGGTGTCGTGGTTATCTGATTCAATTTTGAGTCGTGGATACATGGTGGATTCCCCCTAGCCGCTATGCGAACGTAACTGTGCCGGTAAGTGACGTAGAGACTGTCGCCACGTTGTCGGCTGGGTATGTGAGGTCGGCGGATTCGATCATCATTGCCGAGCCTGTCCACGTTCCCGCGGTTGATCCCACTACGACCGCGACCGAGGTTCCGGCTGCGATAGCCGTTTGCAGTGCCCCATAAAATCCGGTGTCCTCGTCGTAAAGGAAGTCAAGACTCATGGTGGTGTTGAGATCTACCTGGTCGAACGCCACATCACTCAGGGTTTTCGTGCGAACGATTACGGGGGTCGTGTTGATCACGCCCGAGGTGATTTGATCCTCGTATTGCACTGCGCCCACACTGACGGTGAATACTGCTCCGGTTACTCCTACTGCTGCCATTTTGTTACTCCTTCATTGCTATGGATAGGTTTATTTCCGTACTGATTACTGTGCCCTGGCTCCCGAGGCTTAGCAGCTGCGGGGCGTTAACTGATTCCACCAGGAAGGTGCTAGGCACTGCGGCTAACAGTACGTCAATGGCGGTCTCTGTTTGTGTCGTTGCCGTGTCATTAACTCGGGCGTTAATCGTGAGCAGGGCTCTCCAGCGGCACTGATAATTTAGTGTCGAGCCGAGGCGACTAGGCACGATCCACGGGCTGTCAGGGATGACCACCACGCTGGGCGTGACGGGCGTGCTCGGCACTGTGTCGTAGATCCGGTAACCCAGTCCTGTGAAAGCCGTGATAAGTAGCTCGCGGGCCTCCGTGGTGAGCGCCATTAGCCGACCTGGGTTTTCATGTCCAGGTAAGGCGTCAAAAGCGCCATGACTCGTTTAGTGAGCCACACCGATAACCTGTACGGCCCTGGTGTGAAGTCCACGGAGATCGCTTCACCGCCCGCCGAGGTGCGGGCCTGGAATATTTCCACGCCCACACTCATGGCGGCTTGCTTGCAGGCGGCAGGCTCGGCAGCTAGTGCCGTGGTGGTGATGAGGTAGCCGATCAGATCGGAGGCGGCAAGCGCGACAGAGTCCAGCACGACAATATCTGGCACTGCGTAAGCAATGTCAAGATTAGTCGCTAATTCCGTCCCTGTTAGCAATGCCATGGTGATCGGCTACCTATCTCACTATACCTGGTTGTAGATTCCGACGATCCCAGCGGAGACGAACGGCGTAGCCGCTGCATAACCGTAGATCGAGTAATCGCGGCCAAGGTTCGCGGCTACGTCGTTGGTCATTAGACGGGGGCCGTCCTCTGCCCACGCGATAGCGGAGCGGTTAGTCACGATAGCGTCCTCGGTTTCGTCTGTGGCGAACTCACGCGCCAACACGATCGGTAGGCCAGCCACTGAGAGGCTAAGCGTACGGGCGTTGAAAGTGCCCGCGACGTTTTGGACTCCGTATACGTCTGGCATGAATGCTGTCCAGCCGCCGATCTTCTTGAATACTGCGGAGTTGACGTAGACAACTTCGGCGGGTTGGCCGGTTGCTGTCTCGACGTCGACGGCTGCGGCGAACACTGCTTCGCGGAACACGAGGCCGGTGCTGTCTGCCGAGAAGTCGTAGTCGACGCCCGCGGTGTCGTTAGCCCATAACGCTGCTTGGAATGCGTAGTCGGTTTCGGTTCCGAATGCTCCGAGCATGATGCGCTGGTGTGCATCGACGTAGGAGGGATCGGTGCGCTCGATTACCTGCATGGTGAGGCGGGAGCCTGCCGCGTAGGTTGCGAGGTTGACCGTGCCTTTTTTGATGTCAATATCGACCGAGTTAACTTCATCGTTTTCGGCTGATTGAGCTGCGACGATTGCGGAAAGGTCACCGTCGAAGTAAGGCCAGTTGATTGTGAGGCCAGCACCTGAGGCGGATAGTGGGCCACCGAGTGCGCTGATGCAAGGGCGGCCACGATCTAGGACGCCTTTAATGTCGCGTAGCCACTGTGGTGGAACGAGCCCTGGCGCGTCGGCCAGAGTCTGAACGTCTAGTGCACGGTTCTCGGTGTCGCCTGAGTACACGGCTTTGGTGTATTCGCCGAACGACCGGAACTCGCTTAATGGGTGCTTGGCCTCGCTAGTGAAAGCTCGGCTCTCAATGCTTTTGATATCTTCGCGGAGGCTGGCGACAGCTTCCCGCGCTTCTGCGTCTACCGAGACCACGGCCTCGGTGTCCATGGTTTCGGACATTGTTTCTCCTTCTTGTTCTCTTATTGAGCTGACGCCTGCGGATGCATACGCCGGATACGGGGTGAGCGAAACCTCTAGGAGGTTCGCGGCTGTGTGTTGTATTGAGTCTTTGGCGCGGTTCATTGCTGATTTGATTGGGTTGAAACCGACCGACAGGCCTTTAATGGTTGAGGTGCGGGCAAGCACTGCGGCGTCCCGACCGAGGGCAGTGTCAACTATTTCAAAGTCAATATAGAGGCCATCCTCACGGTTCTCTGCGCCCGTGATCTTGCCGACCGGCTCGCCGTGGCGGTACGCCAGGGGCTTACCGATCACGTTGTCAATGTCGAAAGTTTCGGGGGCGAACGATTCCCGCATCCCGCCGATTATGGTCTCCGTGCCGTAGGGCACTGCGAGGCCGTGACCTGAACCGACAATGTCGCCGCCCGTGTCCCCTTCTCGCTCCTCGAACAGCACCAAGGATTCTGTGTTTAGCTGCTTCATTTTGTTACTCCCTGCTCATTGAGTAGACACCAAGGGTGGGCAAGTCCAGGATCAGCTTCGCTTCGTCCTCGGTGATGACTCCGGTCGGTAATAGTTTCGTGATTAGGTCGGCGATATCTAGCGGATTAGCCCGTAGGAAACTGGTCGTGTCGTACTTAATTGTATGGCCTTGTGGCGTGACGTCTGGCATGGATAGCCGCTGCTCCACCAGGTTCATTACTGGGCGTAGCGCCGTGTCTAGGAGTTGCCTATACAGGTCAACTCTGGAGCTGTAAGTTAAGCTCGAACCTGGCACACCAGCGCCAACCCAGATCGGGTCGAGATTGGCGATCCTCGCAATTTGTGTGGCGGCTAGGTTTTTATTTTCCACCAGTGCTACGTCCCTGGCGCTAAACCCCATGGTTTCGGCGCTGATCGCGTTGGATAGGTAGCTGGTGCTGTGATTCGCTCGGGCATCCTCCCAGGCGTCTAACAGGAGGTCAACCTGGGCGGCGGGGAGATCCGGCCCGCTGTTCTTTAGCACGACCGTTGGTATGGGGCTGGTGCTGTAAAGCATTGTCGCCGCCTCGAGTGCCGCGGCTGTGTTGATAGCTGTGGCCCCGTTGGCTAGCCAGCCGCCCTCACCGCTGCCGTAAAACTTTATAACGTCGTCGGTGGGTACACGGTTGCCGAGGTAGTAGAACGGGTCGGCGGGTGGCTGTGACTGATCTTGTACGCCCGAGTAGTAGGCCGGCGCGTCAGTAACGTCCTGGGTACGCATTACGATCACTTCGCTGGGGAAACCGTCCCATGTGCGCTGAGTGATTAGCCAGTATGCGCGGTCGTACTGGAGCAGGTCTGTGATTGTCCTGGTCATCACTGCCGAGTAGGGCAGGGTGCGGGATGGGCGTTGTAGGAAGCTGCGTATCGAAACAGGGGCGTCGTAGCGGTACTCCCTAAGTGGGAAAGCGCTAATCGTGTGCGTGTAAGTCTTTAGGGCGTTGACGAAAGCCGGAACCTGCATAGCGTTTTGGACAGTGGCTTGGCCTTGCAGGTTAGTGTTTAGTAAGGCCGAGAGTCCCGCGGATTCACGAACGTGCGAGGCGGCGGGCGTTTGCGCCGCCTTGATAGCCTGGGAATTAGACTCTACCGCCTGCACGACGCGAAGGGCTCGGGGGAACACCATGCCAACATGATAACGCCATACCACTCCGTAATGGTGGTGTCAAGGCTTTGCGTGTTTTGAGCGTGTCTCTATTGCCTGCGCCTTGATCTGATCGTGGCCATGCCCCTGGGGGTTTTAGCTGCCTGGGAGATCGCGAACATTGTCGCCCGAGCAGCGTAGATCCCTGAGCTGCCCATAGGGGACGTGAGCACCCAGCCACCAGATCGGTGACCGATACGGGTCGCCGCAAAGTGCTCCTGGAGAATAATGTTTCCGTCGTGCCTGATCTGTTTGCGGCTGAACAGGTCTTGGAGCACCTGGGTGGCGGATACGGCTTCGCGCTGGCCGACTAGCCCGTCGAAGCGTTCGCGGAGCCGGTCAACGTAGCCAGGAGTCACCAGGATGTAGAGGCTTTGGTGCTCGGCTCGGATCTCGGCTAGGCGTTCGTCAACTTCTTTTATTGTCCTGTGTGTCGTTACCCTGGTAACGATTAGGCCGTCTGGGTTTGGTGCTGCTATTGCTACGGCGTGGCCCATGCCGTTAAAGTCAGATTCCACAGCTATACTCCACACTCCCTCGACGGGTAGCGGCTCGGCTTCGTCGAGGGTGTCACGCCACCAGGCGGCCTTAAGCCAGTGAGACGCCGAGGTAACCCACTGATTGAGGTACTCGCGGCGGAAGGATGACTCCTCCACGTTCTCAAACTGCTGCGCCAAAAACTTGTGGCGTTTGTCGCTCCACTCGGGTGAGCCCCACCGCCACGTTTCGACTAGCGAGGGGTCTGCCTCCGGCGGCGCGCTCCACTCCAGGAGCAGCACACCCGAGTCTTTAGAATCGTGCAGCCTATCCAGGGCTCGGCTCCGGTACGTCAACATCAGATCGGATGAGCTATCGCCAGCCGTCGACACCAGATACAGCTGCGCCTGCTCACGCATCACCATGGTCGGGGCGATAGATTCATCTATAACGCTCCTGGGGATCTGCCAAGATTCATCAGCGAAAGCCATGGTGCAACTGAAACCCACGCCGCTATTCTCGTTACTGGCAGCGACTATCCAGCGGTCACCACTAGGCAGCTCGATCCCTGCGCGTTCATTGCCCCACCTGACGCAGCCTTTGCCGTAACGCTCCTGGGCCCAGTAAGCCGCCGGCCTCATAATCTCCATTGCTGTGGCGCGTTTGTTTGAAACATGGAGAACCGTTTGGGGTTCCCCGAACAGCTCCGCGTTATGCATCCTCCACAAGATCAGGCCGCGGCTGAGGGTGGATTTTCCAGATTGCCTCCCTACCGTAAGAATGCAAGTAGACCAGCACAGCTTCCCATCCCCATCATATTCCAGGCAACGCTCCAACGCGTACCGCTGCCAGCCAAACAACTCCATGCCGTAAACCTCAGACAGCCACTTAGCAGCATCCCCACCGTGACTCCCCGCTACGGCGCTGTGCGGCTTAGTTTCAAGTCGGGGCAATACGAACCCATCAGGGTGCGTTAAGGGCTCTGCGGCCCCTTCTCGGCCCTCCTCGATACCCTTAGGGGTATTCCGCAC
>Ga0222676_1000419_pt1 | contig 14203 bp, 41 predicted proteins | sample AntAcemetagen870_FD_179815 | JGI IMG/M metagenome (GOLD analysis project Ga0222676, IMG submission 179815) | Saline water microbial communities from Ace Lake, Antarctica - #870 | ecosystem: Environmental > Aquatic > Non-marine Saline and Alkaline > Saline | place: Antarctica: Ace Lake...
GGCAAACAACATATCATTGAAAGCTACTGTGAACATCATGGTGTTGAATATGATAAGTCAATGATTCCTAAACTTTATACGACACATCATAAAGATAGTGTTAAAGAATGGCTAACTAAGAATGAGATTGGTAAATACATAATGATTCAATTCTCTGGTGGACAACCACAAGTAGGTTTTAATGCTAGTAATCAATACACAAACATAAATCCAAATAGAAACTATCAACCATTTTTAGCACAGCAAGTTATCAATATGTTGAGAGAAGAATATAAAGATACAACTATTATCAACTGTGTTTTACCTAATGAGCCACATTATAATGATACTATTAGATGTGATTTACATTGGACACAGTTACATGAAATGTTGAAAGATGCAGAAGGCTTTGTTGCTATTGATAGTTGCCTACAACACTTCTCACCATCAGCAAATAAAGCTGGAGTAGTCGTTTGGGGTTCAACTAGATGGACACAATTTGGTTACGAACATAATAAAAATTTACAATTCCATATGCAAGATAAATGGGACGAAACAAAATTTATTGATAGCGACCCTAGAAATAACATGGTTGAACCTAGATTAATTATTGATGAATATAAAAAAATAATAACAACATAGGATAAATAAAATGAGCGAAGACATAAAAACAGCAGAAGATATAGCACAAGACTTTACAGCTATGGGACACAGTGTTGAATTAATCAATGGTATTATTGATGGTTCTAAAATGGTAGATGAATCAGCAGAAGATAAACAAAGTGCAGTTGACAGAAATGTTGAGCATTTAGAACTTATGGTTGCTAAAGACTATTGGACTGACGAAGATATGACAGCAAGTAATTCTGCGATTACTGCTGGTAAAGCATACACAGCTTAATTAAAATATAATAACCTACTGCTGTATTATAAACTCCAGTTGTTAGTAAATAACCAACAGCAGTATTATTAAATTACCTATATATTTATTAGCTAATTTAACCTATTGCTGTATTATAAGTTTCTATTGTTTTTATAAGACCAACAACTGTATTATAGTTTCCAGTAGTTGCAAAAAATATTATTAGGTTATAATATATAATTTGTGAAAAAAAAAATTAAAAAATCTATATTAATTTGTATTCCTAGTTTTGATACAAAAATACATTTAGAAACCATATCATCAATTATTTCTATAAGAGATATACTATTACAAAATGGTATTGGTATAAGTATAATGTGGTTAAGAGATAGTTTAATAACAAGAGCAAGAAACAAATTAGTAAAACAATTTTTAGATACAGATCATACTCATTTATTTTTTATAGATGCAGATATAAGTTTTACACCAGATGATTTTATAAGAGTTTTAAATTTAAATAAACCAATATCCACAGCACCTTATCCAATTAAAAGAGATGATAAAATAGAAAAAGGAGATGCTAGTTTAGGTTGGTGTGTTAATTTTCCTTTAGGTAAATATAATTTTAAAGATAATGAAAATGGTTATAAACTTTGTGATTATGCAGGAACTGGTTTTATGTGTATTCAAAGAGATGTCTTTAAAACTATTTTAAAAAAGTATCCACAAATAGAATACCTTACAGAAGTTAATGCTCAAAAAGAAGTTAAGGGTATTAAGGAATATGCTTTCTTTGATTGTGGAATACAAGGTCAAGGTATTTTAGAAGATAAAGATAATACTAGAAGATATTTATCAGAAGATTTTTATTTCTGTGCGTTATGGCAACAATGTGGTGGAGAAATATGGACAGATATAACAAGTGAATTAAAACACATAGGAATTAAAACCTATGAAAGAAAACCAATAGCTAAAAGGTCTTATGAAAAAGAAAAAAGGTAATAGTGTTGTTTGGCACATTTATCATACTATTTTAGCAATAGAATTAGCTTTAGTTGTTGCTATCGAATTTACAGAACTTATGTTACAATTATAATATGGATTCTTTTTTACCAATACATTTAGCTAAAACAAAAGAAGAATTAATAGAAATAATATTAAAACAAGATTTAGAAATTCAAAAATTAAATAATCTTAATAAATTTATAAAAAGTAAATTAGAAGAATCATTAAAAGGAAATATTACTATTGATCCGATAGTTAATAGGATCATTAAAAAACATTTAGACAGACACAAAGAGGGAATGGATAATTTTGGCAAGACTATGAGTCAAAACACAAAACCTTTCAAGCATTGGGTAAAGGAAGCACAAGAAGAATCAATGGACTTTATTCTATATCTAGAAAAAACATTAAATAAGGACTAAAACTATCAAAATATACCTGTTTAATCGACCATACAGACGTTTTAAGCGACATTAAATCAATTTATAGGTAAATATACATAGGAACAAAATTATGGCTAAAAAATTCAAAGAATTTACGGTTCGTGACCAACCAACTAAAAGAGGGATTCATAAAAAGAGTCAGAATAAAAATGAAAAAAGACAAAAAAGTCAAAAGAGATATAAAGGGCAAGGTAGATAATGATTAAAAATTTTAAAGACATAGTAATTTTATTAATTACAAGTGGTGTTCTAATTTTATTAGGTACTATTATTGTTGGAGATTATATTGTAGCATTAAAAGAAAATAGACCAGTAGATGATAGTGTGATTACATTAATGAAAATGTCAGTTACAGGATTAATTGGAGTTATTGGTGGCTACATTGGTGGAAGTAAATAATGTCTAAAAAAAAATTATTTACAAATACAGCACATCAAAGAATTGACGATCACGAAAAATTATGCAGAATTATGCAAAATGAAACAAATGAAAAAATTAAAGAATTAAAAGTTCAAATGTCTAGACTGGAAAGAGTAGTTTTAGGTATGATTGTGATGGTAGTGTTAGGTATGGGTACTATAATAATACAATTATTTGGGAGGATTTAATCATGCAATTAAGTAAGCATTTTAAGTTAGAAGAAATGACAAAGAGCCAGATAGCAACTAGGAATGGAATAACAAATATTCCAGGTGCTGGAGAGGTAAAGAATTTAGAAAATATATGTTATGAAATATTAGAGCCTGTAAGAGCAAAATTTGAAATGCCTGTAATCATTAATAGTGGTTATAGATCATTAGAAGTAAATAGAAAATTAGGCTCATCAGATTCGAGTCAACACACTAAAGGTCAAGCTGTAGATTTTGAGATTAATGGAATAGCAAATATAAAAGTAGCACATTGGATTAAAGATAATTGCGACTTTGACCAACTGATTCTTGAATTTTATGATCCAAAAGAAAAAAATGGTGGTTGGATTCATTGTAGTTATAATGAAAAAGGTGTTAATAGAAAACAAGTATTAGTCTTTGATGGTAAGTCTTATGAAAATGGATTACCTGAAATGGAATATACATTCGATAAAATGGGTAATGAGGTAATAAAATAATGTGGTTAAATTTATTAAGTATGGGAATTAAAACTGGTGCAAAATTGTATTCAGATAAACAAAAATTTAAAGAAAATATGTCAGAAGCTAAACTTCTACATTCAGAAAAAATGCGAAAAGGTGAAATAGAATATAAAGGTCAAGTATTTGAAAATCAAAAGAATGACTATAAAGATGAATTTGTTTTATTGATTTTAAGTCTGCCGATTTTATTACTTGCGTATTCAGTCTTTGCAGAAGATCCTGAAATATCTACAAAATTAGATTTATTTTTTGAAAAACTTCAAGATATGCCTTATTGGATAGTAGGTCTTTGGGTTTCAGTCGTAGCAGCAATATATGGAATTAAAGCAACTGACATCATTAAAACCAATAAAAAATAAAGACGATTTAAAAGAATTTAAAAATTGGTTTTTAAAAAATAATACAATTCAAGTTCCTTATGATAATCCATTAATGTTTATTGATGGTATTGCAGGAATAACTTTATATAGAAAAAAACCTTATCAAGTTCAATTATTTATCTGTGAACCTAATAATTTAATAACAGAACACTCACACCCAAATATAGATTCCTATGAAATGTTTCTATATGGAATGGAATTTTCTCATAAAGGTAAGATAATTATTGATAAAAGAATGTCATTATTAAAAAATAAAGATATTCCTAGACTTTCAAATATTACATTAAGAATAAAACCTAATGATTTACATGGTGCTAAAGCATCAGAAAAAGGTGGTTCTTTTATATCAATACAAAAATGGATTAATAATATTAGCCCTACTCATGTTTCTAAAGATTGGGTAGGAAAACCTTTAGGAAATAAACATAAAAAACAATTAAATGAATAAAAAATATGACTAAATGGGTATTAGTATTAATTATATGTTCTTTTCAATCTAATACTTGTATGCCACCACTTGAATATCCTATAAAATATAATGATGAATATGATTGTATGGTAGCTGGTTATAAAGAATCACTTTTAAAAACTGAACAAATTGGAAGAAAAGAAATCAATGAATATAACATTTATATTAAGTTTGGTTGTACTCCTATTGACATTATCTAAAAACTTACATACCATATATAGTGTATGACTAAAAAAATTTTAAAAGTTTTAGTAATAGGAGATACACACGACTCTCCAGATATTCCAGATAAAAGTAGATTTGGTTGGTTCGCTAAACATATAACAAAAACTAAACCAGATATAGTAGTTCAGATAGGAGATTTTATAACTCTTGATAGTTGTACTCACTATATCAAAGACGATACTTACACAGCTAGAATTGAAAAACCTATCTTCCTAAAAGATATGGAGTCAATGGATTTAGCTATGAAAGAGTTTGATACTCATTTAAAAAAATTAAATATTAAAAAATATTATACTTTAGGAAACCACGAAAAAAGAATGTTTCGTAAAGAGGACAGCAATCCAAGTTTTTATGGAATGTGTCAGAAAGAATTTTATGCTATCTGTAAGAAATATCAATGGGAAGTAATTCCTTATGGAAAATATCTTATGTTAGGTGGAGTTGGTTTTATTCATGCACCTATAAACCCTATGGGAAAAGAATATGGTGGCGAGGCTAGTGAAAGACAAATTGCTAATAAATCAAAAATAGATATTGTTTTTGGTCATAGTCATAGAGCGCAAGATAATAGAGTTGCAAAGATAAGCCCTATTCCAAATGACTTTACAAGAATTATAAATGTTGGTTGTGCTATGCCATTTAATCATATTGAGAGTTATGCTAAACACAGTTTAACTGGTTGGACTTATCAAGTATGCGAATTAACAATATGGGATAACCATATACAAGAAGTAAATAATATTTCTATGGAAACTTTGGAGAGAGAATATGGCAGAAAAAAGCATTGATGATATTTATAGAGATATAGAAAACGAAGTAGAAGAAGATTGTTTTGATAGAGAAGATTTAAGATTAAAAGATCAAACACCTTATGCCATAGTAGGTAAATCAATGAGTGGTAATATACTATTAAAAGTTGGAGATGATTTAGGTTATGATGTTGTTAAGTCTTTAACCTTTCCAGAAGCATTAAAATTAATTAGTGATTTAACTATTGCTGTTATTAATAGATATGCAAAATGAGTTTCATTAATCCTGAACTAAAATCTATCAAATATAGAAAAAGAAAAATTTCAATTGTTTATAAAAATCTAGATGATTGTTATGGATTATATGATCCTAATAAACAAACCTTATACTTTGATCAGAATATTAAAGGCGAAAGATTATTCAATACTTTTTATCACGAATTATTCCATGTGATTTGTTATAATGATGGTATAGATGTTAATCAAAGAGGAGAAGAGCCCATAGCCCAAGCAGTAGGAGATGGTTACACAAGAATCTTTAAACAGAATCCCAAACTATGGGATATTTTGCAAGATTGTTTATATGGTTAAGCCTCTATATTATTAAATACATCTTGTTCATCAGAACATATTCCATAAATATTAGAATGATATAAAACATATTTTACATCTTCGTCAGCATTTTCTGTGTAATGTATTTTTGAATCTATTAAAGCTGATTTTTTTGTATAAACACCCTCGTCAAAAGATACTAACATAGCTTCAGCATTATTATTAATATATGCTTCTTGTTGATCTTTAGGAAGTTCTTTAAAAGTAAGATTTTCTTTTATAACTTTAATTACTTCTTTCATATTACGCCTCCTTTCTTTTGTTTAAATATTTATCCCAAAACAAATCATCATCTTTTTCTCTAGCATAATCTGTTTTTTCTTTTTGCTCTTTAGTTATAAAACCAGCAAGAAAAAAATTAGTAGTCATTTCTTCAAATGGCATTTGGTCATTAATTTCCCAGAACACAATATCATTTTCAATATATGAACTTTTAAAATTTTTCTGAACTTGTTCTAATGTTTGATGTTCTTCAAACTTTATTTCAGCAGTCATATTATATCTCCTTTTTTTTGTTAATAAGAAATATTATAAACTATTATAAAATAATTAAAAACATTATTAAGTGTTGGTATTAAAGCCTTATTTAACCTATTTTTTATTAATTAGGTATCTAGCCGAACTTTCTTCTGTTATTCGCATATCTTTTAAAGCAATTAAATTATTATAATAATCTTTAGAAAGGGTAAAATCCTTTTCAGCTTGTGTATAGGCTATTAACCATTCTTTATATTTTGTTTGTCTATATGCTTCATCAGTTAATTCGGTTTGACTAATCTTATCATGGTTTAATCTTAATTCGTTTTTAAGTTTAGCCAATATAATCTTTTCAGACTTTTCTAATTTTCTATATCTAAAAAGTGTTTCTGCTTTTTTCTCTGATGCTTCTTGTAGTTTATTAAATGTATCTTCTGTGTTTAATACAAAAGTTTTATGATTGTCCATGTTTTCTCCTTTTTTTGTTATTACCTAAATTTAGAGTACAGCTTTCTTAATCAACCATTAATAGTTTCTATTAACTCTAAATAATTTTAATTAGAACTTATTTAATATTATTATTATTATTTTCAGTTCTAACTATTTCTCGTTGTACTCCACGATATTCACTAGCTTTTTGACTAGCGATTGGAGTAACCTTTCCAAAAGTTTGTATGCTTTTAACATACTCATTATGCTTTTGGTCAAGTGTATCAACGAGTTGTCTTATTTTCTCGTTCAACATTTTCTTCCTCTATGGTTGCCCTAATACCTTTTGGCAAACTTTTAGAAACCTCTTGTACTAGGTCGTCTACATTTTCACTCTCCCATTTTAAGGTTGAGATAAAATCCACGTTATCACAATTCCATAGTTTTATCAAGTATTTCATTACAACCTTAAATAGAGTTATGGGGTAGCAATATTTATTATCACTTAACCCCATAAAGACCATACTAAAAGTTGATGTCATCATCAAGGTAATTATCATCTTGTTTTGCAACTTGTTCTTTGGTTGGATAATTAATATCTCTATTAGAAACACCACCTTTATCTTCTCTTGGAACATGATTTGATATTTTCAAATGTGGATTTGGTTTTCCATCATTTTGATTTGTGGAATTACCCCAAAATGTCATATCAATTTTAGTTCCTGCTTTAATGACTATATCTTCTTTGACAGTAAATCCATTCCAACTAAATGTTGGTGCTTTAGGGTTTTCACTCTCAACTTTATAAACATTAAAGTATATTGGTTTGTCTAGCATTTTTTCCTCCTTTCTTTTTGTTTGTTTAACATATTCGTCATATTCTTTACGAATTTCTTTATCTTTCTCAAAAGTATCTTCATAAGCTATTTCCTTATTTAGTTTAAATTCAAGATAGTTAATTGGCATTTAATAAACATTAGAACCTGAATATCTTTTTTTCTTTTTAGGCTCTAGTGCAAGTATTTTACTATTAACTATTTCAATTTTTTCCCAGATGTCAGTTTGAAGATTAACTAACGCATTCCTCTCTCCATAAAGTACACATCTAATTTTAAAAATTTCAAGTTTCTTTTGATCGGTTATAGTATTATTAACTACTATTTTAGGTTTATCTGTCATTATCTATTCTTTTATTTCTTTTAATATTATAAAAGATTGTATTGACAATTTTCCTTTAAAAATTAATGTTAGTGCTTTAACTACTAATTTTGCTTCTTCTAGTTTTTCATATTGAAAGGGTGTTTTGCCTAACATTTCTGTTTCATTAACAGTATCATTAAAAAGATCATTAAAATTTCTTATTTCTAATCCCTCGTCAGAATCGTATTTTTCCATTATATGGTACATATTATTTCTCCTTTTTTGTTATTAACTAAAATCACTCATTTGTTGTCTAACTTTATCCCAAGGGTTTTCAGTAAATTTTTGAAAATAAAACTTACCACCACTTTCTTTAGATTGACACTTAACCCATATGCTAGGTAGATCATATAAATGCCTACCTATACCAAATGATACTGCTGCCCTTTTAAGACTATCTGAAATAGCACCTTTATCAGCTTCAAATTGTGTATCTCCTGCACCATCAGATCGCCACACCCATTTATCATCTAGGAATAAACCTAAATGGCAAATAGTTTTAGCACCAAACACTTCATGTTTGCATTGCCAATTAGAACCCATCACTTCATTAAGCCTATCTTGAACTTGACGAACATTTACATATGCAAGTGCCATTCCTGCAGTTCCATCTCTAGTTAACCTCTGAACTCTCCATTGAATATCTTTCTCTGGAAACTTTTGAGATAATTTAAACATTATATCTTCTGTTTTATTTACTGATACTTTTGCCATACTTTTTCTGCCTCCTGTTTTATGTTAATATCCCAAGCAAATGGATTGGGATCAGTATTTAAAGGAGTAATTTTAATTGCTTCCTCTAAATTATTATCACACTTTATAATATAATTCTCTAAAGATTTAAAGTGATTAAATATTTGATTATAGCCATTTTCTATATCGCTTTCATTTAACTCATAATACATTGTTTTCTTTGGTGTTGCGTATAACAATGCAGTAGGTTTGCCATATAATTTTGAATATAAAGCCTGTTGTCTTAAATGATCTGGTTTTGGATAACTCGGCATTCTCATTGTAGATTTAGCATCAACAATAATATTAGCAAATTCAAAATCAGTAAATGCTCTAACTGGATATTTTAATCCATCTAGTTTTTTTACCATTTCTGCTTGATAGCCTACTATATCTCTTAATTGCCTTTCATATAATACTTTTTCAAATTGTTTAGCAATCTCAATAGCATTATCTATTTCTTTTTCAGCATCAAGATACTTAAACTTTTTAAACTTATGTTTAATTAATTTAGAAAATGCCTTATCATCTTTTTGTTGCATACCTCTTTTAATTTTATAATAAGCACCAAACTCTGATAAAGTACCTCTAGTCATAGCAGGGCTACCAGAACTTCGTAATTTTAATCCATAATTACATAACCATTCACAAGGACTTTTAGAAAATTTAGTACCAGAACTAAAGCTATGTTTAAAATCTTCTTTAATGATTTCCATGACCAAACTCCTGTAATATTTTTTTCTTTATTGATTCAAACATTTCTTTGGTTTTATCTTTATCTGAATAATCATTAGGCATTACATTTGCACAAACTCTTAAAAAATGATCTATGTGCATATCTCCATATCTAATCATACATTGTTTAGATTCAGAAAACCTTTGTTCATTTAAAAATTCCAAAGTATCAGAACGAATTGCTCTTTTATCAACTATACTTTGCAACTTAACTATTTGATCTAATGTCATTATTTATCTCCTTTTTTGTTAAGCCATTTCATTTGACCACCCATTCTTTCCAAATCATCAAGAATTATTATTTGTTTTATACCCTCCAAATCATCAATAATTTTTAACAATTTATCGTCTTTAATATTTTCCAAATCAGATATTGATTTATCTAATTTTGTTTCTATTAAAGTTAAAACTTTATTTTCTATTACATTAGCCATTACTTATCTCCTTTTCTTGTTATTATTTTTGCTCTAAATGTATCTAACCACGCATTATGTTCTCTCCATGTCTTATGTTTTTTTACTTTTAATTCTCCACTTTCATCATGAGTTGTACTTGATCTTACCTCTCCAATCTTCATAGGTTTGTAATCTGCTTTTTTTTTAACTATCTTTTTTTTCAGAGTCATTAAAAAATCCTGTATGTTGTTTTAAATTTTCTACTTCATCTATCAGTATAGATTGAACTTTATTAGTAACTTTAGCCAAAGACTTCAGTTCACTAATTTCTTCTTTTGCAGAAGTAAGTTCTTTATCAAATAATTCTTTTTCTTCGTTGGTAAGTTGTATAGTCATATATCTCCTGTTTTGTTAAGTTCTGTTATATATTATTTTGCATTAAAGTAAAATTATTTTTTTTCCATAGTTTCCTCCTTTTCTTTAATTTTAGCACCTTCTGGTAATTGTACTGTTAAATTCATTTCCTCTAATTTAAACTCATCTAATACTCTATCTAATAACTTTTTATTAGCATTGGAACTTGTGTATCTAATATTAACATTACTCATATACTCACTATATTTTTGCATTTTCTTACAAACCTCCATAGCAAATTTTATAAGTTTATCAAAGTGTTCAGGATTTAAGTTTGCACTTTCTGAATTTGTATCAATAGCTTTTAAAGTGTTTTTAATTTCATCAATTAATCCTACTGTAAATTCATCACCCTCTATTCTATTAATAAATTTATTAAGATGACTTTGTAATCCACTTAACTGTGTTGCTAATAAACTTTCATTTTCTTTATTACTCATATTGCTCCTTTATTTTTCTGTTATTTTTTTAATTAGTCTGCCGATTTCATTATCTTTCTGTATAATATCCATTTGATGATTTTCTTTTTGAAAAGCCATATCTTTTTTTAATTGATATATTTCTTTATCTAATTTTAAAATATGAATCCTTAAATCACCATTTGTTTCCTTATGTATTTTTTCTAACCCAGATAGATTTTTAATTTTTTTATTAAGATTTTCTATCACAAGGGTTAAATCTAAAGAACCTCTATCATCTGATGTAGGTTTAACTTCATTTTCATAAGTTTTATCTTCATCTATCATACTATACTATACCATAAATTATCTTAATATTGTATAACCATATTCTAACATACATTTTTTAACAAAGAGTGTTTTGTCAGAAATACCTAATTTTCTTATAATTAAAGAGGTATTTTCTCTATGTATATATTCACAAACTTGTAAATCTTTATAATAATTTCCACTTATATTATCTCCATTAAATTTATCCCTAGAAGTCTCTGGATTAATTAAAGGTTTTTGAGCACAATTAGTTAAAAATAAAGATAATAATATAAATAATAATATTTTTTTCATTATATTTTATCCTTTGGTTGCAATATTGTCATTTGCAAACCTTTTAACATTGTAGCACAAGATTTTTTACCTTTTACAATCATTTCTTCATCTGTATTTTCAGGATAGAATAAATGAATCTTATTTACTTCTTCTATTGCTTCTCCATATTCATCAAAAAAAGATTTACAACACTTATCTAATGAAGTGTCAGTAAATGACTTTTCTCTATTTGTTAGTGAGAATGTTACTGTTAGCATTTTGATCTCCTTTTTTAGTTATTTTTGGTCGCCACATATTAACAATCTTTGATTTAATAGGCTTATTTTTTTTAGCCAATTTAATTAAATTAAAGATATTAATCTTTTTCAACATTTTGCTCCTTGTTAATTTCTATAATTGGGTGTTGTTTTTTATTCCACATTTCAACATCAATAATTTCCAATACATCTCTAGGATTAGTATTAAAGAATACACAGCATTGTCTAAATTTAAACAAACCTAAACCATTAGCACCACTTTCATACTTTTGAATTTGCTGAAAGGTAACTCCTAAATGTTTTGCTAATTTAGTTTGTGTTACTACCATTGTTCTATTTGTTAATGGATTAATTTTTGTTTTTGATAATCTAGTTTTTTTTAACCATCTACCAACTTCCTTTTCAAACAAGGCTTGTTCTTCTGTTCTTTCAGATTTATTATATAGATTTGTCATCTTTATCCTTTTCCTTTTTAGTTAGTTTATCAACTTTCTTTTTTAATTGTACTATCGTAAATTTAGGCTTTTTAATTGGTTGTTTATCAAGAGCAGGAAAGTGTTTATCTAACTCTGAATTACTCATAATAAAATGTGCGTTAAGCATATTTATTGATTCTTTAACTTGTAGTATTAACTTTTGATGGTTTTCTATTTCTTTCATATAAATAGTCATAGAAGCAAACCAAACTTCCATATCTCTACGAACATTTAGTAATTTTTCATCAACATCAGTATTTCTTTTTTGTTTATTAAAAAGATTCATAACTAATAATATAATTAAAGTTACTACCAAATATTCCATTATTTAGCTTTCATGTGTGGTTCTAGTATTATCAATATAGAGTTAGGCAAACTTCTTTTTTCTTTGTCTGCTTTCTCTTTAAGTGTATCAAATTGTTTTTCTGTTACAGGAATCTGCAACATTTTTGTTTTTTCTTTAACTTTAGTGTTCATATTTCTCCTTTTTTATTATTAGTGATTTTTTTATATTATTTTTAATTAAAAGTAAATAATTTTTAATAATAAAGACAGGTGGAACTAACACAGTCAGGAGATTGCAAGGATTTGCGTATCTGTTGAACTGCTGGGGTATTACTACGAACCAATTCCACCTATCAAGAATAGGAGGATTGATCACTCCCGAAAATTTTTTATACATTATATTAATTTTAATTGCAAGTAAATATTTGTTAGTGGGGAAGCATACTAAAGGTAAGGAGCTAAAGAACTCCCCCACTATTCTATTTACATAGAATTTATTAAGGTGGCGGAGAAAGGTTACGCACTTGTATTGTCCTCTCTTTAATAAGCCTAAACTAGTATTACCTTGCGATAACCACCTTTGTTTATTAAATTTGTATTTCATATATATTTTTCAACTATTTCTTTTATATCTGTTCCATCTTCATTTTTTTTATATTCAAAATCATCATTAACCCATTGTCCACACTCATAATCTTCTTGTTCTTTATCATCATCATCTTTGTAAGTTTCTGGAATACACTCTGCTATTTTTTTAATCTTATCATCATCTTGTGCATTTTCCTCGTGAACATTATAACAATCAACTTCTAAACATTCTAAATGACTAGCACCAAATCCCTCTTTAAAAGTAATTTGATCTATACCAGAAGTTTCTTCTATGATTTTATCAGCACTATCTATATTTTTAGCAGTTACTTCATAATCAACTCTAACAATATAAGTTTTAGTCTTTTTAAATTTAGCATAACCAATATTCTCATCTAGTTTTGGTTTTTTTTCTGGTGTACTACTGTTCATTTTTTTCTCCTATTTCTTTCCAATCAAAATGTTTACCATCTTTTGTTATTTCAAATGAAACTTCTTTAACTATAGTATCATCATAATCGCCATCACTTTCTTCTTCATTCCATAAAGTACATTTATAAAGAGGACTTTGGTTTTGACTTGTTGCTATATCTTTAGCATCTTCTTTGGTTTCATTTTCCACTAACCAAGTTTCAGTTTTAGTATAGGTAGAAGTTAATGTGACCATATAATTACTTTTATTTAATTCTTTATCTACAATAACTATATTTTTATCTTTAATTTGCATTATTTACCACCAATGTTAATTGTCTTTCTTTGATAAACTTATCAACATGACTACCCATTAAAATTTTAGAGGTAGTTTGTCTAACAGTCTTGCCTTTAGGTAATAAACTTATTTCCCCAAAATCCATAAAATCAAACATCTTTCTGTCTTTGTAAGTTTTAGAAAATAATTTATATATATTTAGATTTTTTAATTTCATTATTTTACTCCTTTAATTGTTAATGGCATTAATTGAACAACACTCTTTTGAAAGTTATCAAGATTTTTGATTGCTATTTTTGGAATGTCGTGGATATACTTTTTATAAAGTAATTTAGAAGCATCTTTGATATGTATTCTAATTAATTTACCATTATGAATTGAATCATTAACAACTGGATTTAATTCTTCATAATATTTAATATTATCAAAACTAAATATTGAGGTATCAATAATTTCAAGTAATCCTGCATTTTCAATAAGTAATGTTTTATTATTTAAGTTTGACATAATTAACTCCCATATATTTGTTTGCCATGATCTGTATTGTGATAAGGACTTTTACCTGACATTGAAATAATAGTTTCAAAATGACCATTATTAATTTTTAAAGAACTTCCAACATTTAGGTTCCAAATTTTATTAGCAG
>Ga0222676_1000426_pt1 | contig 13922 bp, 25 predicted proteins | sample AntAcemetagen870_FD_179815 | JGI IMG/M metagenome (GOLD analysis project Ga0222676, IMG submission 179815) | Saline water microbial communities from Ace Lake, Antarctica - #870 | ecosystem: Environmental > Aquatic > Non-marine Saline and Alkaline > Saline | place: Antarctica: Ace Lake...
ATATCGTATCATAGTCTTTGGGTGCCAACAATAACATTCCCGAATAAGGATTTAACTATATCCTATATAACTGGTATACAAATGAACTGAACCATGTAATAGGCTTAATTTATTTATTTATTTAATAAGGAGTTGTTATGTCTGAAGGACGTGTTGTGCATTGTAAAAAAGAGAAGTTTGACGTATATATTGGTAGGCCAAGCAAATATGGCAATATGTACAGTGATAGAAAAGGCACAAAAGCAAAGTTTATAGCATCTTCACGGCAAGAAGCCATTGATTTGTTTGAAGAAGAACTAAGGCGTCTACAAGATGTCTATCCAGACTATCTACACGAGATGCTAGAACCATTGAAAGGCAAAGTATTAGGTTGTTGGTGTTCACCATTACCATGTCACGGTGATGTTATTATTAAGTTAATTAAAGAATTCAATATTTAGAGAGTTTGGTGATTGGCTATTATGTGGTGTTGTGCCACGTAATAGCCTTAATTTCTTTCATTAAAAGGAGTAAGCATGCCACGAGCAAGATTAAAGCTTGAGCAAGTAGACACAGTGCTCAAAAACAACACAACCGAAATGGTTGCAGAGAACCCTGATAATTTCCCAGTTAAGTATTGTGATGTATGCAAATCAGCTTGGGAATATGATAAAACATCCTCTGGTAGTAGGCTTAGAACAGTTTACCACACATCTTTCCCTAAATTAGGGTTACAGCACCAAAAATGTTTCAATTGTACATTATCTGATGTATAATTGCTTAGCCTGTTACATAAAACATCATGTAATAGGCTTAACTATTTTACAACTAAATGAGGTGAGTATGCAAATATATAAAGCAAATATATTTGATTATCTTGGTACGAGCACCAAGGTGTGCATTACCACTAATGGTAGTGTGAACAAAGATAAACATGCGGTATTAGGCAGAGGTAACGCACTCCAAGCCACTATGTGCATAAAGCAACTACGACAGCATATAGGGATAGACAACCTTGAAAAAGGAACGGTTGTCCACTACTATCCTAATTGGGGATTGTTTGCATTCCCAGTTAAGCATGAGTGGCACCAACGAGCTAACCTGGGCTTAATTAGAAGTTCATGTAAGCAGTTAATATCATATATAAAGAAATATGATATTACAAAAGTACTCTTGCCCTTTCCTGGCGTAGGCAATGGTAAAAGAGACCCATCAGATGTCATGCCCATACTAAACCAAGAGTTCAAAGGGTATGAAGAAGTGATATACATTGTTATTCGAAGTGACATGAAAAGAGAACTCATGCCTGATAACTTCAGTAATGATGGAGGTGACGCATCCATATGATTATCACATATCCTTGGGTGATTGTCTGTTATATTGCTCACCCACATGTTGCCTTTGAGTCATATGAATATGATGATTGTGTGGCTCTTAAAAATATGTACTGCGAATCTGCAAGAAAAGCGAAAAATGATGATATATTCTCGAAACATCCTGAAAGATATTATGTCATTATATCGAAACAAGAATGGTTGCGCATCCAAAGGCGTCCGTTTGCTGGACAAAGAGCTAAACTTCATGAGCTTAACCAAAACAATAAGAAGATAATCATATAACAACTGTTGTGTGGACGACATTGTTTGTTTTGGTTCGGGACTCCATTGTTATTCTGGAGTTCCGTTGTCCATGTAATAAGATAGATGTTATACGGTACTAAACTAACTTCCAAAAACTAATAGGATAGGTATGGATAATTTAAGAAAAAAACAAGTAAGTGCTAAAGAGGCACTTAGTATTCCTGTTGAAAAAGAAAAAGAGCTGTCTCCGACAGAACTGGCAATCGAATACATTGCTCGTTCAGTTGATGAAATTGAAGTGTTTAACGGAGACCCACAGAGAAGTAAGTCTGGAACTTCAGACTTATTAGCTACTATTTACTTAAGTAACAAAAAAGTAAAATCACCATTTATAGAACCAGAATTCCAAGACCCTATGTCTGTTGCAGAGGCTCTTCGTGCAAGATTTATCGAAGATTCTAAAGACCCTAACGTTGATGAAATCAATTTCATTGACTTGGTAGGAACTGTTGGCAGTCAAAAGAGCATCCTTCGGGTAGTAAATATTCCAGAAAGAGGAGGAATTAAAACCCTAACATGTTTAGTCAAAAGAAGAGAAAGACCTACTAATCTTAGTGGTCAACTCTTTGTTCTTCCAAAAACAAGCCAGCAGAAAATTGCTGGAGCACCTAAAGCTGGTGCATCATTTGCAAATGCAACTGATGAGGAGGAAGAAGAGGAATAAGGTACAAGTCGTGTTAGTTGATAGTGAAAGTGAACATGCGGTCACTAACACGGCTATTCCTTAAAAATAAGCATAAGCACGGTCAAAAACAAAAGCATGGTATGAGCCAAACAACGGCTCATGGCATAATAAAAGCATAAAAATCAGCTTAAGGTCGCTCCAACGTAAACAGATGGTGCACCTTAATTGTAAGTACCAACCAACGTAAACCGATAACATCAAACTCTAATCAAACTATTATTAATCTAATCAAAGGATTGCAATGGCACTGCTAAAGATTGACTCAGTTTTAGTCCCAGAAGAAATGTATGTTGATTTAAGGAACAGTAAAAGATATATTAAGAAAGCTTTAGTTGTTAGCAGATATGAAAATATACTTTTTGGCATGTCACCACTAATGCAGAAAGCTATTAATACAATAACTTTTTTAGACCTTAAATTTGTGAAGGGAACAATAACATACCATCACTACTTCTCAGATGTATTCCCTAATTTCTTTTCTTCGTATCAAATAAGACAAAGACTAATCAGAAAAGACCTTTTCAAAGATTTAGTAGGGATAGTGTCTTCAAACAAGACTAATATCATTGTAAATAAACGCTCTGAAGAAGAAATAAGTAATAACCAACGTGTTATACTTACCAATTATGAGGAACTTGATGAAGAACTTATCTCCACACAATACTGGAATAGAGTGCAATTGCTCAAATCTTATGAAGTAGAAGTAAAATAGGTGACTTAAATATTTAAAGAAAGGTAACTATGGAATCTATACATATTCTTAGTGGCATTATCTTAGTTTTGCTCTTGATGCTTGCTTATATCATTGTGCATATTATAAACCCTCCCAAACCTGCTAATGAAGTGGAATTGGAAGCACATAATAAGAAAATAAGACAGCTTGAGCACCAAACACAAAAAATGCAACATGACTTAACTGTGCAAACAGATAAGCTATCATTAGCATTAGAATTAGAACCGGAAGAAGAACCAAAAGTTTTACCCAACCCGAAAAAGATAAAATAATTTTACAGCTCATGAACGTGGACTGAGGAATGCTGTGTCACACCTGGCCAATCGGGTGCTGGGAGTAGATGGCACAGTATTCCGCTCAATTTTAACCAATATCTTAACTTATAGAGGTAATATGGATAATGCAAAAGAACGGTCTGATAACTTACGACCTGAAAAGAAAGTTTCTGATAACCGAAAGGTTCCAATCAGATTAGCTGTTAATGGACAAGCGTCTGTAACTTTTGAAAAGTTGTCTGGTAATGGTTTTCTTGCAGAAGATACAACTAATGGCAAGAAATTCAGCTTATCAAATGATGAAGACATTAATGAAATACTTGCTGGCATCGTAACTGATGCTTCCAATGCTGTCAGAAATGCTTTCCTGAAAGATGATAAAATCAGCACACTTGACGTAGTAATTTCGGTTACTCCGTATGAAGGCCAGCCACACGGTCACAGAATAGCAACTGCTCATAGAGATGTGAGCCAGCGTTACAAAGTGCACGACCCTCATGGAGATGACAAGCATGAAAAAGAGTACAGCTTCAACATAGGGCCAGTAAAGAAATGTGATGATGAAATTGACATGGATGATAAAGACTATAAAGATGGCATAGAACACATCTACGAGGATGATGAGAAGTCATCAAATGAAGCCTTTGTCTCTGAAAATCACATTGATGGCAAGAAGCCTAAAGTTGATAGCTCTGAAAAGAAGGAAAATGCTAAGACTAATATCAAATAGCACTTGACTTCTTACTGTATTTATATTATATTAACAGTATGAGAAATTTTACAGTAAGAGCTGGTAAATTTAAAGGTCAGCATAATATTTATGAGTCATTATCAGAGGCTAAAAGTAATGGTATAACCAATGTCATTAGCCCTTGGTATAATAAATCAGTGCGAAGTAGTTCTTGGGTTGTCTCTGATGATGGCTTTGTTATACAATGTTTAAACAGATATACACTTGTTAATAAGCGACACAAAAGTGGACAGTATACGGATACATTTCGCTTTTGTAATGGTACTTTTTGGGTATATCATGATGCAAAAGGTAGAGAAAGAATAAAGAATTTCTATGCGGGGAGGACTCGTAATAATAAGTCTTCTTTAGGTGATACTCCTAAAATAGGAAAATACCTTACAACTAAAAAGAAATACTTCATTGAGCTTCTTGGAGCGGGACTTGACCCTTATCAAGCCTATATAAAGGCTTTTAAAGTGTCGGGTACCACACGAGGTGCTATTCTATACCAAATTGATAAATTACTCAGCGATAAATACGTTAGGAAAGGAATGGAAGAACAATTTAAGCCTGTATTAGAACAAGTAGAAAATATGATTCTAAGGAAAACAGAAATGACCTTAGAGCAATTTATAGCTCATAAAGTATCTGCGTTAATGGTTGAAGATAAGCTTAATAAGAGCGCAAGAGAGACAAGAGCTAACTTAGAACTGATGCTCAAGCTTTTCAGCGGTCGTTTAGGTTTATCGTCTGTTAATAGAGCTCCAAGTAAATCACAAATTAAAGAGATAGAGGATGCTGAATTCAAAATTATGGCACCACCTACTCTCTCAGCAATCAAACCAATAGGGAGTCAAGATGAGCCCAACTCTCCAAACTATTATCTATATTACTCAGGTTATCATGACCGTTGTAATTGCTATCTTAGCAACTCTTTATTATAAAGAGAAGACAAAGAATGCACCACCAGTGAGTGATATGGATACATTTTCAATTAGAGATAATTTCATGCGATTACGGCGTGGCAAGCATACATTTGAAAACCACGAAGGAATCTTATGGATAAGTTGGAAATTAGGATATGTCATATTCACTGACCCTGAGCAAATGCCTCACTTAGGTGATGAAGTTAGAGTAGTGAATAATGAACAAGTAATCCATCTCCAAATTGTTTCATTAGCAGAATTACATATACAAAATGTTCAAGCCTGGTTTGGCAAACTAAGATATATTACATGGTCACCACCATTGCCTAAACCATCTAAAATAATTATTCATTAATGTGGTTTGTTGAAGACAGACCGACTAATATGCCTAATTTAAAAGCAGTCCAAACTATATATATAACCTCTGAGAGAGGTTCAAGAGTTAAGATAGGACGTATTATGGTCGATATCTTGGAAATCATATATGACAAACATAACTATGCAAAACATGGTGAGCTCCTTGGTATCGACCGTTGTATCTTAACAGCAGAATGGTTAGATTACTCTGAAATAGTCATACATCATAGAGGGGAAAGATACTGGACTACTCCTAATTACTTTTTAGACCACTGTATCTCTTTATCGTTAGATAATGGAAGAGACATGTTGTTCTTAGAAAAGAAGAGGTTTGGTATAGATAGAGCCCTTGCTTATGATGAAGAGGTCGAATTTAACAAAACAGCTCAATTAGATATGTTCGGTGACAACATGTCTGAAATTAATCAATATGTCCATCAAATTGTTGAAGGAGAAAAACTTATGGACGGAAAACTATTCGTCAATAAAAATCTTAATAGAGTATGGTTATTCGTAACCGACCCTAAGAATGATGCGATATGGTTTGAAATCATATCACATACGGTTTCAGAAGATAACATCTTCACTGGTGCAATTAAACTCACAGATATACCTTATGCTGAACTTACTGGAGAGAGAATACCAAGCCCTGGTGAAATATTATTATCAGATAAAAGAGCTCCAATCATGATAAATGATAAATTACAGACTCCTAATGCGTTAGGAAGCTTTGTGATACCACCGTCTGATGAAAACTTGTTTTACATCGGGGAAGGAAGACTACACCCTGAGGCTAAGCATATCTTTAATAATACCGAGAAGATTGGTAGATTTACTGGTATGGTTATTATATCGGGAGTTCCTGTCCAACACAGTTTAACCATGTTAAAAGAATCAAATTTGCATATATTACCAACTCTTGATAAAACTGAAGTAGAGGATGCAAAAGTTATTGATACAAAAGCTCCTTTACCTTTACCTAAAGCTAAATTAAGTAAGAAGGCTCAGAAAAGACTTGACGGTCGTTTAAGAGCTAACAAACTTAAACTTGAAAAGGAAGAGAAAGAATTAGCTGAACTTAAAGCAAATAAAGCTGATACTGAAAAAGCTCTTGCTGATGAAGAAGCAAGGCAACAAGGAATATTAGCTACAAGAATTAAACAACTTGAAGCTATTGGTTGCAAATATGATGGCTTCAGAATTAAATTTGAAGATATGGAATATACGCAAGAAGACCTTCTTATCTTAACAGAAGAAGAGATAGTGCAAATTGCTAATGATGTTTTAGCAAAGAAAGCTGTCAAAGGCACACCAGCTAAAGAGAGCAACATGAATTCTCTGAAGCCAAAGTCTAAGCCTGCTACTAATGAGGCTTTTAAACCAGCTCTTAAAGGTCTTACAAGAAGTGAAAGAAACCTTAAGAAGTTCCCATTAACTTCATGGTCAGAACATGCTGAAGAAGGTTGTTTCTTATCTGCTACTGAGTTAGAAGATGGTCAAGAAACATTCTTAGTATATAAAGCACCAAAGGAAACTTTTGGCGGGGGAGATTACTATATGTTATTCCCTGATGAAAAGACCTGTAAATTTGTACTTAATGAATTAAAACAAACGGAAGAGTATGCTGATACATACGCTAACGCTGAAATTTCTTTCATTAAAGAAGTTGAACCAGACCAAGTAGCTAAAACTACTGGTATATTAGTAACGTCTGGAGTTAAATTCTTCCAATCAGCCTACCCTAACCCAGCAGAAAGAGCGCTGGAAATTGAAAGAGAGAAGGAAATATTAAAGAAACGAGCGGAAAAGGCTAAGGAGCTTATTGACGCTACATAATAGGAGATGCAATTTGGACTTACAACTATTAGTAATAATTGCTTCGATAATTATCATAATACAATTCGTTTGGATTGTTACCCGTATCATATATGCTTTCTTCAAAGAAGCTAAGCCTTATAGACAAAGACAGAGTGAGTGTGATAGATACTATGCTCGTGCTCCAAAACCTATAGTAAGGCCTTACTTTACAAGAGTTCGAATGCGTGTAAAATATGGAAACGCCTACTACAAATTGTAAGAAATGTGTGATTGGCATAGACCCTGGTAAAAACGGGGGATTATCGGTATTCACTATCGTAAGTAATAAAGTTAAACACAAGGGAAGTATACGTATCCCTTATGGGCCGAGAGAGCTCTACGAATGGTTAGCCATTCATGGGCTCGGAGCCCAATTTGGCCTTTGGGAAACTGTAATATATATAGAAGATGTACATTCTATGCCAAGAGACGGACACCAAGCTGCATTCACATTCGGATGGCACGTAGGGTTCCTCTATGGTATTTTAGGAATGTTCCCATCTGCTGTAATTATTAAGGTTAGCCCTCAAAAATGGCAAAAGTCTTATGATATTAAAAAAGATAAAGGTGAGAGTAGTTATCAGTGGAAGAAGCGACTAATAATATTAGCTCGTGAAACTTTGTCCGCCCCTAAACTGGACAGAGCTACCGCTGATGCTGCTCTCATTGCTTTTTATGGAACTAAAATGGAGGCACTAAATGGTACATGTAACATCGCTTCAGATTCACGTTCAAGAGTGTCAAGAACTTAAAGAGCGTAAATATAAAGAAATAACTGCTCTTGAAGTAGAGATAAACAATCTTACAGATGAGATAAATAATACTTCAACGGTTATAGAACGAGAAACAGAAATTCGTAATGAAATTCTTGTTCGAATTGCTGAAGATTTGATATTGACCCTACATAAGTTTAATAGATTAGATTCAAATATTCTTGCTCATATAGGTAGAGCTTTTATGTTAGATACAAAGAAGATGTGTGAAGATAATGGTATAATATACAATGTCTAAAGATACTATTCCTTATATACATATAGGAGATAACAAATGGGTAAGCGAAAAATACGCGCGCCAATGCCTAAGAAGCCTCCGAAAGTTGAAGTTTCGAAGAAAACGTACACGCGTAAAATTAAGCACAAAGTTAAAATAATCAAACTGGAGGATAAATGTTAACTTATAAAGATAAGACATGGTGCCCTCATAAACATTGCGCTTTATATAGTAATTGCCCTCATGATAGAGCTATAAGCAAAAAGGAAAAACAAAAAGCTAAAGATTTTGGATTACCTATTTGTTGGTATAATGGTATCCCAGATTGTTTTAAAACTCATCAAGAGGTGGAAGATGAAGATAATTCTTAAAGCAATAGCATGGACTATTCTTAGAGTAACTACTTTAGGAGTAGCTGCATTATTTTGTATAGTAATGGTATTCTTAGCCTCTCATTTCATAAGCGGTCCAATAACAAGCTTAACCGGGACACTAGGCCTAGAACCAAAAGGATTTAACCCATTTTGGGTATTCACTATAATTTGTTCTATATTAATCATATCAATTACCATGGGCGTAAGTATATATGGTATATTTGAAAAAGAATATAAAAGATTAAAGGAGAAAAAATAAATGAAAAAAAAGATTTATATTATAGCATTATTATTAATAATGCTGTCTGGTTGCCAAACTTATAGTCGTCAGTTTGGTGGAGATGTAGATGTAAATTTACCAGCTAATGAAAAGTTAATAATGGTTAGTTGGAAAGATAATGCTATTTGGTATTTAACAAGACCTATGAAAACCTCAGATATCGCAGAAACTTATAAATATACGGAATTTTCTAATTTAAGAATTTTTAAAGGTACTGTAACTATCAGAGAGTTTAAAAATGATTAAGTATTTATTAATATCAATAGCTCTAATAGGAGGAGCATTTGCATTAGAGGCATACTACCCTATAACTATAGTGCAATTAATATTATTATGGGGAGCATTAGTTGTAGGATTAATAGCAATTAAAAAATCATAGGAGGATATATGATAGAACTTGGTTTATTAATAATGGATATTATTCTGAAGAAGTTGACTTTGCTAAAATAAAATGAGAACTTACTCTGCAAAACAAAAAGAATTTATAAAGGACATGTACCTGAAAAGGGAATTGTTAAGAAAGGGATTAGTAATTCAATATGGCATGTTGCCTATAGACGAAGGCTTAGATAGCTGGCTTGTCTATGATAATTGGCCTGGCTGGTTAGATAACTTGCCAGTCCTTTTTTTTATTAGGCTTAAACCTATCCGCAAAAGCGTCTACTTCCTCGACCACCTCTGATGTATAATCTTCAAGCTTTAAACTATGGTAAGGCATCTCAAGTGCGTATATAGCGCATTCAAGGCTGTCTGCGCGGTCATCGTGCTCTGTGCTACCTAAGTATTCAAGTTGATACTCCAATGTCCTCTGACGGCCTTTATGGTACATCATACGCGTTTCGTAGTAGGGCAAGAGAGTATTCATTATTCTCTCCTCTTTACGGCCTTCATTAGCCTGTTGTTTCCTACCCATAATATACGTAGTATGCATATTATTATTAGAAAATACTCGTTGTATTTCCTCTCTTATCTGGTCTTCTTCACCAGCTATACCTACTTTGATTTTACTAGGATTATATCTTATGGCTGCTCTGAATACTTCATCTACTAATCCTCTTGATATTATAACTTTCTCAGATACAGCTACCTTATACCGTCTAACATCAGGAGCAGTGTCACCTTGTATATTATCTCTTATAGAAAAACGACCACAAATTTGTTCCAACACCACAACTCTCTGGTCAGGTAAAGAAGCTACAACTGTAACAACAGCCTCATCTGCTCCGCCACCAGATATATCCACACCCATCTCTATGTTACAACTATACCACTCATCATATAACCTTAACCAGTTCATACCATGTTGTTTCTTATACTCTACTTCTTTTGGTTCCACGTAATTAAAATACTCAGGCTTAAACCGCTTAGAATGAGGAGACTTAGTAATATGAAAATATTCTTGATACAATCCGTCCACGGTATTATTATGTACAGCAGACTGATACTTAATAGCGAGATGGTATAAATCCAATCTCTCGGGCCAAGCCAGTTCCCAATCTTTTTCAGCTTGGACTTTATCAAAATACTTCCTTTGCTTACGAAATCTTTCATCCTGTCCTCTTATACCATCAAATGGCAAAATACATGTGCCAGCGACCCAATCTACTTGCATATGGCAATCTACAAACTCATGGAATGTATCTAACTGTACTTCATAGTATTCATTGATGTGACCCATTGCTGGAACCTTTATAAGTCTCCATAAGGGGTCATTCTGAAGTCCAACTAATATGGTATCTTCATGTAATATTGTGCCTAATACAACAGCTTTGCCTAAAAGGTCATCTATAGAGTTAATTACAGTATCATTCCACCAGTTCTTTATTTTTTTTCTGTTCAACTCAGTCTTAGTGTTATTCTCAGAGTATATGTCATCAGCTATTATGAGTGTTGGTCGAGCTCTACCTTTGACTTTACCACGCATTTGCTGACCAGCTCCTCGTGCTTGGATGTAAATGTCGTTGATTTTAAATGAAGCTCTAGTCCATTGTCCTGTTGAATCATCTCTTGCGGCTTCAATTGGCGCTCTATAATAGTACTTGAGTCTTTCGCTTGTACTGAAAGTGTCACGGACACGAACGGTGAATTCTTGAGCTCCTTCTGAAGTCTCTGACACAATAATGATAGTTGCTTCTTTGATAACGACTGTGAAGGTTCTACCGCCAAATGTAATTCTGGATTTCTGTCCATTGTGAGCAATGATGTACGACACGAATATGGTATTTGCTGCAGTAGATTTAGCTGAGCCTCTAAAAGAAATGAACTCAAAGAATCGTTCATGTTTATTCCTATATTCAGGGTTATATAAATTTAATAGATTGAGATATAGGTCTTTGTGGAAGGTAGGTGACTCTTGAGGGCAGAATTCAGGTAACATCTCTTTAGCCCAACGTACTATGCCTAAATCATCTCTGTTTGTATTGTCTAACCAATCTCTTTTCTTAGCTTCTACATGATGAGTGTGACAGAGCCTACCATCAACAGCAGGCTCTTCACAATTGCCATATCGGCATGGTTGACTCATATACTTGATATAACCGTTAGTTTCACATTAGTTTTATTCCGCTTGATTTGGAATCTTTGTGGTATTATTACAGCTTTTATCTCCTCTATTTGTCTGCGAATATCATGGAGCTCTTCACTTGTTTGTCTATCTATACGTGGCCTAACTTCAGCCTCGTAAACAGTTGTAATAGGTCGCTCTTTAATAGTCTTATTCAGTTGTTCGAAGAGTTTATCAAACTGGCCCCACCTATCATTAAAGTCTCTTTCAAATGCAGCAAAAAGATTTTTAACCATATGGTCAGGGTTCGGTCTGTATGTTTCTCTTGGGTTATACACGCGAATCCTCATTTTATCTCCTAAATAGACCAGTCAGTAACTTAATCTTAAAGATAATATCTAATATCATAGAAATGACTGATTCAACGTCATCTGCAAATACTAACCTATCTTTAATTAAAGTTATAAGCTGGTTCTTTTCATCTTCGTCTATATCTACAATCTCTTGAGGAAGCTTATTGATACCTTCTATTGCTTTGGGTAGTTTCCATAATAAACTGACAGCACTTGTTAAACCTCTTATAAGACCTAATGTGGTCATGAGGTATATAGTGTTGACTAATGTTATTACAAGTTCAACTACTTCCATCGTTTCTACAATAGAAGCTTTCTCTGATACATGTAGTGTAGGCTTCTCTACAAAATCCACAGTTTTAAGCGTAACCAAAGTACCTGACGATAGTGTCCCTGTATGAGACATTGTCATCATTGGTCTTGCATGTGGCCATAATCTTTTATTATTCGTACTCATAAATTAACCTATTTGTCCATCCTGTAAGATATTTTCTATTATTCCATTTTAATGAAATAGTATTAAAGTATAATTTATATTTTGTTATATACTCTTTATATAAGCTGAGTTCTTTCCCTTGCTTAGCTATCGTTAAATTTATAGCAGTTAAAGTCATAGGCCCAAATATACCATCTTTCTTTAGCTTAAGGCTACTGACTTTAGTTACCACCTTCTGAAGCTTCTTGATTGCTCTCTGAGGGCCTGTTAAGACCCCCATATCGAACAGTTTGAATGCTAACCTATCACTAAGTATCATATCATATAAATCATTATAATAATATACGTAATAGATTTTCCTTGCTTCATCAAATTTAAGATTCTTAATGTCCAGGTCAGGAAAAGAGGACTTACTCACACCCCATTTGGTTTCTCCACCTTTGTCTGAGGGGTCTTTGGTGTAAGCCCCAGCCTTGTCCCCACCTGTCTCAAAAGAAATAGTTTGGCTTACATAAAGGTCAAATTTAACCTTCTGTGTCGCCATTGCTATCTCCATCATTTCCCATCAAGGTAGTCCCTTCTGGTAAAGTCACTTCTCTATCCATTGGTATAGCATCTACTGGTATACTTGTAAAGAAGTATATTGCAAAGTATCTATATAAGTCTAACAATAAACCAATACCGCCTTCAATAGCGCCTTCAACTTTATCATTAGTTATATCAAATGTTTTAGCAACCCATTCTTTGAGTTCAGCTGATTCTTCTGGGCTTGCTGTTCTTAATTCTAATGGGATATCCTGAACGCCTTCAAATGCATCCTTCAATCCGAATAGCACATTAAAGAAGTTAGGAGCATCGCTTAAGGTAAGAACTTTGTCATCATCATTGATTGACTTATCTATTGCTTGGCCTAACATGGCTAATAATGTTAAAGCTTCTTTTAGCTCTTTATATGCTAATGGTAGTGTCTTTGTTGACATTTCTTTCTCCGTTGTTTTAAAAATGAGTAATCAATATAGTAAATAAAAACCTAATTTGCAAGCTTTTTATCTAAGCTTTTCTGGTTTTGTATTGTTTGGCATATCTGATTTTGAACCGATACCGAAGCATTCACTTTCTCTATAGCCAGCATCAAATCACTAAAATGCTTAATTAGTTTTATCTCTACTTCAGATATTTGTCTTCTTACATCATCAAACCTACTAATATAATTGTCTTTCATAGTTTCCAAAGCATAATCCTGTTCCTTGTTTTTAGCTTCTTGATTCTTCATCCAGTTGCGTATGAGTATACCTGAACCACCTAATAAGGCACTTATTAACAGAAATTCCAACATATAGTTCCTTATAATATGCTTTTTATGAACCCGACTCTTGAATTAACTTGTGTCGCTGAATCTTGGGCAACAGTTGAGCCATATGCTCCAAATATCATCTGCACATATGGTGTCCAGTGAAATTCTTTAATCGGTAAATTAACTGTCCCACCAGTTGTATCTGTAAATTTAGTGTACACGACACCTGTATCAGCTTTTAAAATTGATAGACTATTAGGGTTATCTCCTATTTTCCAATGCACTTGAGACGTTCCATCTAAACTGTCTAACCGTAAAGCTACTAATGCGTATTCATAAGGTATTGTATAGGTTGCAGTAGTACTACTGTCATATACTTCATAATTTGTTATACCATTACCAGCAAGTAAAAGACCTACTGCAAAAGTGATAGCAAATAGAAGTGTGTATAATTGTTTCATTATTTCTCCGTAAGTTTATCTAAAAATGGTATATAAGTTTTAGGAT
>Ga0222676_1000464_pt1 | contig 13073 bp, 14 predicted proteins | sample AntAcemetagen870_FD_179815 | JGI IMG/M metagenome (GOLD analysis project Ga0222676, IMG submission 179815) | Saline water microbial communities from Ace Lake, Antarctica - #870 | ecosystem: Environmental > Aquatic > Non-marine Saline and Alkaline > Saline | place: Antarctica: Ace Lake...
GTGCCCACGGCGTTCTTCTTAAGAACTTAAGACTCGAACTAATACTTGGGTTCTCATAAAAACAATTGATCCGAATCTTTTCTCCTAACTTCTCCCAGCCATATTCAGCCACTAGTTCTTCTAATTGCGCTTTGAGGGTGATGCTGTGGAGTGGGTTATTTTTTTGCATACTCATATACTAACACTGGAGTTCGAATTTTGGTATACTAACCTCTATGCAAAATCTAGAAGTCATAAAGATGGATATCCAGAAGCATCTAGAAAGTACGATTACCTCCTTTAGTCTAAAAGCTTCAGGTCTCTGTAATGATGCTTATCTCCTCAAGACAAAGAACAGACAGACGCTCATTGTGAAGCAAGGAAAAAAAATTCAAGAATTCAAGCCACAAAATAGTCTCATCATTGAAGCTCGTGTTGTCCAGAAGGTTAGTGAAGTTATAGAAAGTATCCCTGTTCCTCAGGTTGTCTTTGTTGGTGAGGAGCCTGATATGTACGGATACCAGTACTTAGAAGGAAGAATACTTAAGGATGTTTGGCCTGAACTGTCAGAAGTAGAAAAAGTTCATCTCTGTAAAAAACTGGGAAAATTCCATGCAGAAATTGGACAGAAAGTGAATCTAGAACAAGCTCAAAATCTTGGGATTTTCATCGACAAAACGTCTGATGTGCACCCTGAAACTCTCGAAGAATACAAAAGTATAATTAAGAATCCTCAGATTCCAGAACTGTATCGAAAGCTTGTTATTAAGGCTAAGGAAGTTCTGGACACAACCGCGGATGATACGGTTTTTCAGTTTATTCACAATGATACTCATCATGAGAATATTCTAATTGACAATAAAGAGATTTCAGGAATTATTGATTTCGGTAATGCGGAGTACGGAGAGATTGCCAAGGAATTTTCAAGGTATATTAGAGACATTCCGGAATATTTTCAATACATTGTAGCGAGCTATGAGGAGCGAAGTGGAAACAAAGTGTCTCAAGAGAGGCTTGTGAGCTTCGCCTGTGTGAGCGGGTTTATTGATATTGTTGAAGGGTACTTGAAGGGAGGGGTGGCCGAGGAGAAGGCTGATAAAACTGTCCAAAAGTATAAAGAACTCCTCTCCAGATTTGAGCGACTTTAAAGCGGTGGAAACAAAAAAAGCCCTATTGTATGGGGCTTTTTTTGTTTTTGCACTCACTAATGTTAATTTACTGAGTGAAACCGTCAAAACAAAATACAAATTCAGCTTGATCTAAGTTACCTCCACCACCAAAATTAGCATTCGGCTGTTCGTTAATTGTACTTAACTGCTCTAAAGCCTTCTCCGTTTCAAAGTTATTAATACCCATGCAGTAGTCGCCACCTGAATTTTGGTGATCAAAGCCGTAGAAGAATTCATCCACGTAATCGAAGTGAAGATTCGAGCAACTTACAATATTTTCTTTCGGATCAGTGGGCATTTCTGGTAAGTAATCACCACTACTTACCAGATCTTTGTACAATTCGGTTGTAGGGCAGTTTCTACTAATCTGGTTGTTCGTGTCTCCACCTCCAGGATACCTATTATTGTTTATATGATATCTTTCAACTGCTTGCTTGATAGTTTTGAAATCTTGGATCCTAACCATATCTCGAGCACGAGAGGCGGCGGAACTTAGGGACGCCAGAACAATACTTGAAAGAAGAGAGATGATTGAGATCACCACAAGAAGCTCGATAAGAGTGAAGGCCTTAAGTGCAGGAGACTTTTTATTCATTTTTTTATTCTAACACACTCCTTTGTGTTACTTATTGATACCTGTGTATAGGTATAAAAATAGTAATTAGAATTCTGTAAGAAACAAGCCTATATCTTTCTATTTCTCTTCGTCCTCAGTCTCTTCTTTTGAAACAGGAATCGCTTGAGGTGGAATCAGATCTTTGATTTGGAGAGTGAATGAAATATCATCATTCACTTTAAGGTTTTCTTTGTTTCGAACTCCCAGTTTGAGCGGTAGCAAGTACGTACCAGAACCTTCATCAGTATGAAGTGATGTCACCCAGGTGGTTGTCTTGATTGTTGCGATTACGGCAATTGATTCAGAAAACTTTTCTTTTTTTGTAAGATTCTCCCTGATCTCGTCAGAGGTTTCCTTGCTGATAGCTGCAAAATGAAGCTTATTGTCACCGTCTTGAAGGAGTACCTTCGCGGTTAATTTGTATTTAGATTTTTCCATATCGTAAGAATACACGTAATTATTAAAAATGCCACAAAAATCCTCTACGAGGAGGTCTCTTCGCTAGTATTATTCCGCTCTACTCTGGTTGCAGATAAGCGAAATTAATTCATAGTGGTGCGAGTTTCTAACTTCGTCACTCTCAAGTGGGAAAATTCCAGAATCAACACATTCTTCGCCATCGTGAGCACCGGGAGCTTCGGTCGCTTTTATCGTGTAGAAGATCATGTGTGATAGCTGAGGATAAGCCAGGCCCGTCGCTTTATTTATCTTCTCTCCGACGTCTCTGATCTCTGTGTACCCAATTACCTTTTGTGTTGCGACGATTGCTCCAGCCTCTTCTTTGACTTCGCGGTGAAGTGCTTCTTCCATTGTTTCTCCATTCTCTACGTGTCCTCCTGGAAGCTCCCATCCTCTCTGGGTCTTCGTCATCATGAGCTTATTATCCCAGAACCCAATACCAAAAACGCATGTTACGATTGATTCATCTTGAATGGTGTCTGAGAGGTAAAATTCCCGGGTCGACCCAGACTTTGACTCATACTTTAAAAGTGGTTCATTTTTCATTGCCTGATTGTAGCAAATTAAGCTCATTCTGCAAAAAAAAAGAAATTAGAATCTTTTATGGACAACTCAGAGATAAAGTAATGAAGCGTAATTCGTCCCGAAATAAAAAAATCTTTTGATGATCTACAATATAGAAAAAACACCAATCGAAGGTGTTTTTTTTGTTCTAAAATATACAGAGAGCTTAAGATACTTTGATATTCTTTGCGTGCTTCGCTTTTTTCTTCTCAGCTTTTGTCATGAGCGGGGCCGTCTTAGCTCCTTTTTGTTGTGATTTTCCTTTTGCCATAATAATGATATTAATTTATCTAATTGCTCTAAGTTTACCGCGTACCCGCCGAAGCGCAAGTATCTGGTATACTTCATGTAATAATTAAAACTTTTTATGCAAACCCTCAATCTTCTCAAAGACCCCATTCCAAAGCTCGTGAAGCAGCTCGCAATTCCTGCAACTATCGGCTTCTTTTTCAATACGATGTATAACGTAGTCGATACTTTTTTTGCTGGACTTTTATCAACCGACGCACAGGCAGCTCTGTCAATTGGATTCCCTGTGTTCTTTGTCTTTATTGCGATCACTATGGGGATAGGATCAGGGGTGACAGCGATCATCGGAAATCATCTAGGAAATAATAATGAAAAATCAGCGAAGATTACGGCGTCACAGGCATTATCGTTTGGTACTGCGATAAGTGTGGTCACTATGATTCTGGGGTATTTTCTGACTGAGAAACTTTTCAAATTTCTTGGAGCTACTGGTGATTATCTAGTGATAGCGACTGATTACATGTCCATACTTCTTCCTGCTGTTATCTTTATGGCAATTGCAGCAATTGGTAATGGTGTTTTGAACGCACTGGGGGATACGAAGACTTACAGTAAGACACTCGTAGTCGGTTTTTTTGCGAACCTTATTTTGTCTCCAATATTTATGTTTGGGTATATCGGGTTCCCGTCCCTTGGAGTTGCGGGGGTCGCTCTGGCCACAACTCTTATCCAATTCGTTACTGCGATTTATATTACACAAAAAGTCCAGAAAACAAATCTAGCTTATTCTGTGAGAATATCTGATTATAAGCCGCAAAAAAAGTACATCGTTGATATCTCAGCCCAAGGATTTCCAGCAAGTTTCTCGATGATGACCGTCGCTATTGGGATTTTTGTGATTACATATTTCGTCGGTCGTTACGATAGTGGTGCGGTTGCTGCATACGGAATTGCTACAAGAGTCGAACAGATTGCTTTGTTACCCATGATTGGAATTAATATTGCAGCACTTTCTATAATTTCTCAAAATAAAGGAGCTGGGCAGATAGGGCGGATTAAAGAGACTATTAGGTATTGCTTTTCGCGGGCGCTGACACTCATGACTGGAGGAGTTCTCTTCGTCTTTTTCTTTGCTGAGCAATTAATGGGGATCTTTAGTAGTGATCTTGCTGTGATATCTGTCGGTGCTCCTTACTTGAAGATTGCTTCTTGGGCTTTCTATAGTTATGTTGTTTTGTTTATGTGTGATGCTGTGTTTAGGGGGTATAAAAAGCCTGTCACTCCACTCATTGTGGGTATTTTTCGCCAGATCATTCTTCCTCTCGTAGTCTTCAGTCTTGTGGTTATTGTGTGGAAGCTTCCACTGCTCGCATTGTGGTGGTCGATCATTGCTATTGTAGCTGTATCGTCCATTGTTTATTTATTTTTGTTGTATATTTTGATCTATAAGGATAAGGAAGATTAAGGCTAGAAATATTGTAGAATTCGCTGCTTACACAAAAAAACCTAGCAGCAATAATCTGTTAGGTTTTCATATGATATTCTTCTCTACAAGCCTTATTTGTGAGAGTCTTCTGAAATGATAGCAATGATTTGTTCCATCTTTGCGCTGATTCCAATCAGTTGTTTTTCAAGTCTCTTGAGTCCGTCTTGCATGTCAGAGTTAGGGTTGGTTTTGGTGCCTTTGTATTCACGGCTTCCTTGACCCCCACTTTCTCGCCCTCGTTCCTGACCTGTTGATCCAAAACATTCTCGACATCGTACTGGTTTACCGTACGCAGGCTTGAAGGGCACTTCGGTCTTTGTCTTACATTCAGAACAAATCGCTGGGTGCATTTCTGGTTTTCCTGCTGACCGACTATTTCCACCTCCTCTTCGGTCGTCACTTTTTTTGTTGTCTTGCCATGGTTTGCTTTTGCCTTTATCGAACGAGTTGTATTTTTTCATAGAAAGGATCATAACAGGATATATTAGATAAAGCAAGTATTATTATACGTTGTCAAACCCTGGTATAAAATTAATAAAAGAACAGCAGTTATTTTGTATTCTTATTCTTCTTTTGTTATAATGAATACATGAAAGCTTCAAAAGCCTTTACCTTAATTGAACTTCTTGTGGTTATCTCTATTATAAGTCTTTTGTCGAGTATTGTTCTGGCGTCACTTTCCGAGGCAAGAATGAAAGCAAGAGATGCAAGAAGAATGTCGACTCTAGATCAAATACAGATCGCCCTAGAATTGTATGCATCCGAAAATAGTGGTAATTATCCATCTAACTATCGCCGTTCACCTGTGAGGGCGAATGAAGTAGGAGATCCCATAAGGTGTGGTTACGGTTCTACCGGATCGACTCTACCGAGTGGCGCTTCTCTTGAAGGAAGTGGATATGCTCCAGGAATCTGGTGCAAACTAGAAAATAATTTAGGCAGTAATATCGGGGGAGAATTACCTCCATCGTATGTTAAGAATAATGTTTACTATTACTACGTTTATAAATTACCTGCACAAAACAACAGTACTCATAATCCAAATGGCATAAATGAGTACGGACTTTCGGTTAGATTGGAAGATGCAAATAGTGCCAGTAGAAATGATGGAGGGTGGTATGATGACTGGTATGAATTAGGAGGGTTGCCTAAGTATTGTGCTGAAAAAGGTGTAACATGGAATTCATGGGCTTCTATTCCTTGCACCTGCACCACATATTATAGCTCAGGATGTGTATATTAAGATGATAGTATCGCAAGAATCCTGCAAAAAAAGTCATTGCTGTCAGTAAGGCTTTTTTTTGTCTCACAAAGTCTGATATACTAAACACCATGAAATCTAAAAAAGCGTCAACCAAAACCACTGTTCAGAAGAAGGCTTCAAATAAGAAACATAAATATATTTTTGTGATCGGTGGGGTGATGTCTGGGGTGGGGAAGGGTGTTTCGACCGCATCGCTCGGAACAATCCTCAAAGCAAAAGGGTATGCGGTAAATCTTATGAAGGTTGATCCATATCTTAATGTTGATGCAGGGACGATGAATCCTACAGAGCATGGAGAAGTCTTTGTTCTTGACTCTGGGCTTGAAACTGATCAAGATATGGGAAACTATGAACGATTCCTTAATGAAGATATTGATGCGGTTAATTACTGTACGAGTGGAATGGTTTACCGAGATGTTATTGAGAAGGAACGAAACCTAGGATTTAAAGGGAAATGTGTTGAAGCAATTCCTGATGTTCGTGATGAGATTATGAACCGATATGTAGCGTCTGGAATGAAAGCTGAATCTGAGATTACGATCGTTGAAATCGGTGGAACAATTGGTGATTACCAGAATGCGCTTTTTATGGAAGCTGCAAGAGTCCTCAAGGTTCGTCATCCAGATGATGTGCTCTTTGTGTTGGTTTCGTATCTCCCCGTTCCGAATAAGCTTGGAGAAATGAAAACGCGCCCGACTCAGAATGCAGTAAGACAGCTCAACTCATACGGAATCCAAGCAGATATACTTATTGCACGAAGTGAGATTTCACTCGATGCTAAGCGAAAAGAGAAGCTCGCCATTACCTGTAATGTTAGGCCTGAGCATGTAATCTCGGCTCCAGATATTTCGAGTATCTATGACGTTCCTGCTAACTTCTTAGAGGATAAGATTGATTTATATGTAACGAGGATACTTAAGCTCCCCAATCGAAAAGCAGACCTGAGTAAGTGGAAAGCTTTTGCAAAGAAAGCGCAGCTCGATATGCCCGTTAAGAATATTGCTGTGATTGGGAAATACTTCGCAACGGGGGACTTTGTGCTCAGTGATTCGTACTTATCGGTTATCGAGGCTGTAAAGCACGCAGCATACGCTCAGGGGGTCACTCCGAAGCTTCACTGGCTCAGTTCGCAGGACTTCGAAAAAGAACCTCAGAAGCTCAAGACCCTCAAAGAGTACGATGGGATAGTTGTTCCTGGAGGATTCGGTAAGTCAGGGATTGAAGGGAAAATTTCAGTGATCAAATTTGCTCGGGAGAATAAGATCCCTTACTTCGGGCTTTGCTATGGGATGCAATTGATGACGGTTGAGTTCGCTCGGAATGTTGCAGGACTTAAGGGTGCTCACACAGTTGAGATTGACCCAGATGCAGCGCATCCAGTGATTGACGTCTTGCCAGATCAGAGGAAAAAGATTGCCGAAAAGAAATATGGAGGAAGTATGCGACTTGGGGCTTATGACTGTTATCTCAAGAAGGGAACTCTTGCACGAAAAGCTTACGGAGTCGATGTTGTTTCAGAACGTCATCGTCATCGGTACGAAGTGAATCCAGAATATATTGAGCGCCTTCTTGCTGCAGGGATTATTTTCTCAGGAACGTCACAAGATGGGATTCTCACGGAGATCGCAGAACTTCCGAAGAGTCAGCATCCGTTTATGCTTGCTACTCAATTCCATCCTGAGTTCAAGTCACGCCCTCTTTCCCCACATCCACTCTTCATTGAGTTTATGAAAGCCTGCAAGAAATAATCATTTGGTATACTCTATTTATATGCAATCAAAACGTATTACTACACTCTTTATGATCATCGGAGGATATATCGGCGGGTATATTCCTGCACTCTGGGGAGCTGCCGGGTTTACTTTCTCATCTCTGATCTTTAATGCACTAGGTGCGGCTGCTGGAGTTTGGGTAGCGTTCAAGATTTCACAGTAAGAAGATATTTGAGAAGCCATAAAACAAAAAGGACTAACCTAACATTAAAAAAGATTCTCTAAATGAGACGATGTTTTAATGTTAGGTTAGTCCTTTTTGTTCTCTCTGGGGGTATCTAGAGTCTTATCCTCGGAAATCTCTCAACATTTCTTTTGCTCTTCTTGCTCCTCGTCTCATCGCTGAATCACTCTTTTTCTTCCCTTGTCTAATTTGTCGTTCGACACTCTGGTAGGCAACATCGAATGCTTCGGTAAGATCAGATTTCTTTGCAACGGCTCGGTGAAGGACCCCGTCAACGGTAAGGTTGATCTCGGCACGGTAGACATCTCCTGTCTTGTGCCTATGACTTCTCCTCCCGAGCTCTGTCTCAGCTAAGACTTCTTGCGACTCTTTTTGGGGAATGAACTTTTCAAGACTCGAAAGTTTTGATGTCGCATGGCTGTGAAGGTCTGTAGAGACCTCCATATTTTTTCCTTTAAGAATGATTTGCATAGGCGTATGTTTTATTATTAATACTTCTATTATACACCTTATTTTGATATATTAAAAAAAACCTTAAACTTTATGTAAAATGGGGTATACTGTATGTATAATTATTTAATCTAACTTTTTTTGATATGTCACTCACAACAATTATTCTTATCGTACTGGCTCTCGTAGTCTTCTGGGGAATTGCTCTCTATAACAAATTTGTAAGGCTGAGTACCCAAACTGACGAGTCTTGGGCAGATATTGACGTACAACTTAAGCGACGATACGATCTTATTCCTAATCTTATTGATACGGTTAAAGGATATGCGTCTCACGAAGAAGGGGTGCTTACCAAGGTGACCGAAATGCGAAACATCGCAATGGGAGCACAGACTCCTGCTGAGCACGCTCAAGCTGATAATATGCTTACTGGTGCTCTTAAATCACTCTTCGCTGTTACTGAGAACTACCCGGACCTCAAAGCGAACCAGAACTTCCTCAAGCTACAAGATGAACTTTCTGATACTGAAAACAAGATTCAAGCATCACGTCGATTCTTTAACGTAAATGTGCGAGACTTCAATATTGCTGTTGATACGGTTCCTTCAAATATTATTGCAAGTATGTTTAATTTCAAGAAAAGAGAATTCTTTGACCTCGAGGAATCGCCAGAAGAGCGAGAGGTAGTAAAGGTTGATTTTAAGAAAGAAGAAGACAAACTCTCTTAAGGAGTAGCTTCTTTGTCATCGTACGATAAATCTCAGCTCACTCTACTATGTGTAGTCTTCGCTGAGATTTTCGTTTGTTCTTCGAATCTATCTCCCTAAGAGAGGTTACACAAGAGGCGCGAGAGAAAAGAATAAGAAAAATACTATGCCAAAACAACAAAATCTCTACACACAACAATCCTCCAACAATACCAAAACCTTTTTCTTGATGATGGGGTTTGTGGCACTTATTTTTGGAATTGGATATTTCCTAAGTTACTATTACGGGAACCCTCTGATCCTCTGGGTGGCTCTTGGGGTGGCTCTCATTATGAACTTCATGAGTTATTGGTTCTCAGACAAAATGGTTCTCAAGCTTGCTCATGCGCATGAGGCTACCCGCGAAGAATACTTCGATCTTTATACAATCGTCGAGAATCTTTCAATTACTGCAGGGCTTCCCATGCCGAAGGTCTATGTCATGGATGACGCGGTCCCGAATGCTTTTGCAACAGGGAGAAATAAAGATCACGCAGTTGTTGTCTTCAGCACGGGACTTCTTGCAATCCTTGATAAGCCAGAGCTTGAAGGAGTCGCGGCTCACGAACTGGCTCATATCGGGAATAAGGATATCTTACTTCAGACTGTGGTCGTAACACTTGTTGGAACTATTGGTCTCATTGCCGATTTTTTCTTACGGATGACAATGTTTGGCGGAGGGGGAGGAGATAAGAAGGGGAATGGAGTTGTCTTGTTGGTAGGGCTTGCTCTTATGATTTTGATGCCTATTATTGCGACACTCCTCAAGCTGGCGATTTCGCGAAAGAGGGAATTCGCAGCGGACGCAACAGGAGCACTCCTCAGTCGATATCCAGAGGGGCTTGCTTCAGCACTCGAGAAGATCGAACGTTCAGCAGGAACGATGAAGCACGCGAATCATGCAACAGCCCATTTGTACATTTCTGATCCTTTCAAGGGGAAGAAAGATAAAGGAAGCTTCATGACCAAGATGTTCCGGACTCATCCACCAACACACGAGCGTATTGCAGCACTTCGAGGCACAGAAATTGAGTAGTATAATGTAAAAAGCACTTCACCTCAGAATATTTTCTGGTATACTTTTGATATGAATAAAAACACAACCGCCGTCATCTTTAGTCTTGTTGTTATCGTCGTTATTGGAGGAATTGCTCTTGCCGTAAAACAAACTGCAGCTAATTCAAAAGCCCTTGAACCATTCGCACAATGTATTAATGATTCTGGAGCAAAGTTCTATGGAGCATACTGGTGTCCACACTGTAATCAACAAAAATCACTTTTTGAGCGAGCTCACAAATCACTGCCTTATGTTGAATGTTCAACTGCAGACGGAAAAGGGCAGACAGATATCTGTATTGAGGAAGAGATTGAAAGTTACCCAACATGGAAATTTATTGATGGGACTATTTCAGGCGGATTAACATCGCTTGCTGTTCTCGCTGAAAAGACCGGGTGTGAACTTCCAGCAGGAGAAAACGCTGAATCTACAGAAGAGAATGAATCTGATCTAGAAGTCGAAACAGAAAGTGAAGGAGAAACAGGGACTGCTTCGAATGCAAAAGAAAAGGAAGAAGTTAAAATTAACCAAGACGGACAAACCGAACCATTTACTATCGAGCTTGAATAGTCTTCAATTCTTATCCTATGGAAACTTATGAAACAATTAGCCTTGTCCTCGCAATCGGAGTAATCCTGATGCACCTTGATATTCTCGGGATTATTGGGTTTCATCTATTCGCTCCAGAGGGAAAGATGGCAAATCTTGTCAAAAATCATGCCCTCAAGATTGTTGCCGGAGTTGCACTCCTTTCGATTCTTGGATCGCTTACCTATTCAGAAATTCTCAACTTCACTCCTTGTAAGCTGTGTTGGTTTCAACGAATTTTTCTCTACCCAATTTTCTTTATTGGGCTTGTTGGGTACATAATGCGTGATCGTAACGCCCTCAGGTATACTCTCGTCTTGAGTAGTATAGGAATCTTGTTTTCAAGTTATCATTACTTCCTTCAGATGAGCGGAGTAACGGGGCTTCCATGTTCAGCAATAGGGCAGAGCGATTCATGTGGTGGGATTTATGTAAAAGAGTTGGGGTATATTACGATTCCTTTGATGGCGTGGACACTTAACTTGTACATTATTGTAGTTTCATATCTTGGCCTGAAGAAAAAGTAATAGAGTGCCTTAATTTTTTTCATCGTATGTCTGAAACATCTCTCAAAAAATTCTATACCGTAATGTTCGTAATTCTGCTTCTAGTAGCATTCTTCGGACTCCGATACATTAATTCCTATGAAAAAAAACCCGTCGCTGCGAATGACTTCTCTCTTTATGAATCAGAGGTTATATGGAGAGATGTAGAGTACGGGACTATTTCTGTAGAACTTAATGAAGAAGATGTCACGCTCGCTCTCGCTGCGGATCCTGCACGAAGACGCCTTGGACTTTCTGAGGTTGAAACACTTCCTGAAGAGTACGGAATGCTTTTTGTTTTTCCAGCCGAAGAGCCTCATGGATTCTGGATGAAACAGATGAATTTCTCTCTAGATATTATCTGGCTTGATCGCGATAGGAAGATTATAAAAGTCATGAGTAATGTATCACCGGAGACATTCCCAACAACGTTCGGGCAAGAAGTTAATTCACAGTTTGTGATTGAGCTTAATATCGGATCGGTCCAAAGGTACGGACTTGAGCTGGGCCAGGAGGTCGAGTTTGAGCTTCCTTTTGAGTAAGTATAGCTTTTATTAACCAGTTGTGGTATAGTTTTTTGAGGTGATACGACACAATCGCGCAGATACTTTTCGGAGTGTGTGTGAGGAAAGTCCGAACATTCCCATGATTTATTATGGAGCAGGGTAGCGGGTAACTCCCGTCTTGTGCAAGATTCTATTCGTAGGGTTTTGTACGATGAGGTGCGAGCAGAGACGTCCCGATCGAAAGAAAAGGACTTCCATTCTTAGCGATTGGAAGAGTCACCTTGGTAACGGGGTGGGTGAAACGGCAAAATCCTTACCCGGATGCAAGATCGTGCTCTCATGATTTATCATTGAGAGAGAATCGCGCGAGCGTTTTGGCAACAGAACGCCTAGGTAAATGATTGTGATACGATACAAAAATCCGTGTATCGTAACAGAATTCGGCTTACCGTATTACTTCGGTATCTGGAAAAGCTCCTGAGAAATCAGGGGTTTTTCCTCTCCTTTTTTCAGATGGTTGTGGTACTATTGCGCTATGGTATCGAAGTTTATCTCCTACATCAGTCGAGAAATAAAAGGACTCCATCAGGCGGCATACATGCTTGCCTTTTTTACGTTACTTTCTCAAATCCTAGCCTTCGTCCGGGGGAGACTTTTGGCAGGAGAGTTCGGAGCGGGGACCGAGCTTGATGTATTTTATGCAGCATTCCGAATCCCTGATTTTATGTTCGTCTTGCTCTCTGCTCTTGTTTCGATTGCAATTCTTGTTCCGTACCTCATTAAGACTCAGGCTACAGACTCCGAAGATAAAGAGAATACTCATAAGCTTATTGATTCAGTCTTTACGCTCTTCGTGATGAGTAGTGCAATCCTGCTTGGAGTTGTTGCTTACTTCACTCCTCAGGTTTCACAACTCCTGTTCCCGAAGATTGTTGGGGGTCCTCTTGGGGCTGAGTTCATTGCTCTGATTCAGATTATGCTGATTTCTCCATTTATCTTAGGAGTATCGAGTCTTCTGGGGAGTATTTTGCAGTCAGAGAAGCGTTTTGTTTTTTATGCGTTAGCGCCGTTGTTTTATAATGCTGGGATCATATTTGGTATTATTTATTTTTACCCGGTCTATGGACTTCCTGGTCTTGGGTGGGGAGTCGTGCTCGGAGCAATCCTTCATTTGTTGATTCAGGTTCCTGCAGTACTGAAGGCTGGTTATTTTCCGAAGTTTACATTGAGGTTTCAGGGGAAAGCTCTCAAAGAAATGTTGACACTCGCGCTCCCACGGACACTGACTTATGCGTCAGATCAGTTTAATATTTCACTTTTGCTAGCGCTCGCTGGACTCATGTCTGTTGGATCTGTTTCGGTGTTTTCTTTTGCTCTCATGCTTCAAGCAGTTCCACTGTCGCTCATTGGGGCAAGTTACGCTCTTGCTGCTTTCCCAA
>Ga0222676_1000478_pt1 | contig 12758 bp, 25 predicted proteins | sample AntAcemetagen870_FD_179815 | JGI IMG/M metagenome (GOLD analysis project Ga0222676, IMG submission 179815) | Saline water microbial communities from Ace Lake, Antarctica - #870 | ecosystem: Environmental > Aquatic > Non-marine Saline and Alkaline > Saline | place: Antarctica: Ace Lake...
CGTGATGGGTATCAAGCGAGCTTTTAACGCAGGAAAGATCTATTCTGCGTATAAGGCTGACATCGAACGTCGCGCCAACGAACTAGAGGGTCTCGATGGATAAGTTGCAGTTTGAAACTCCGGTAGACCTCCTTAATGAGGATGAGGCTCAGGTTACGCCTGAGCTTCGCCCCTTTAAGGCCAGTTCAATCCTCTACTCGTTGACCGGTGTAGTCCTGACGCTTAGCTTCCTGATCGTCATGGTAGACCTAGCGTCTCGACAGGGAACAGCGCCGGATACGATGATCGAGATGCTGGAGTGGAACAACTTTAGTCAACTAGGAGTAATTGGGGCTTGTAATAGTGCCCTGTTTTTCTGGTTAGGACTAATGAGTGACCGTCGCGGCACTTAACGTAAAATAACTGCGGGAAAGCCGCACAAAAAACGCTAAGTGCCACATAATAGAGGTAGAGCTTTAACCAAGGAGTGAATATGAGACCAACCAGCAACTTAGTCGTGAACCTAAACAAGGTTCGCGCAGCAAACACATCCGATCGTGCCGAATCTTCCGTGCTGATCTTTGATTACTTCGCAAGGGAGTCTGCTCAAGGGCAGACTAACCAGCGTCCATTAGTGCGTGTCATCAATGATAGCCTTGAGCGTCTAGATGATGGCGACTGGATGTTTAGGGGTGTCAACCTGTATCGCGTTAGCGATCAGGTGCGTGATATCGGTGGCGCGATCCGATCGTATCGACTAAGCCGTGTGAACGGCATTATCAGGCAACCGTCCTAATATGAATAGGCCACGCGCAGGCTATGGCGCGGCTAGTGTCTCAGACTGGGCACAGTTCCATGCATATGTGCTTGGTAGTGTGATCGGCATTCGTTGGGGGAAACATACTCCAACTAGTGGGATGGGAAATCCTAATCTCTACGCCATCGTCAGAGAGTATCTGATATTTGCAGCGGAAGAGGACGAGTGGAGTAAGAAAGATATTCTAGATGCCATGCGAGACAAATCAAGCTCGGGTATTAAGAGCGATACCCGTAGAGCATTCCCTAGTCTATTCCCGCGTAAGCGAAAGGCTCGCCCTCTTGCGCTACCTGATGAATTAGTAGAAGAAGACGTAAACTTTGATCTTAAACAGATTGAAGGTTGGAAGGATAGGGTTAAACAAATCAAACAGGAGTTTATCATGAACGAGAACGCAGTAGAACAAGAAGCGGCAGTAGAAGCTACGGTAGAAAACACCGGTAGTAGTGTCACCGTCAATTTCTTTGTCCCCGCTAGTGTAAGTGTGGATGATCTAACGCTTGACAATTACCGGGAGTTGACCGGCAAGCGTTTCCGTATGACCAAGGATCAACGTGTGATCCGTGATCTAACCCGCGAGCAAGCTTTCGCTGAGTCGAAGGCGCTGGCAATCACCCAAGTAGAAGGTAAGTAATGAATAACAAGTCTAACAGTGGCGACAATCGCCGTAACGAAGAGAGCCGCCGCACCGAAGATCAAGAGCAAGCTGCACTTGTAGCCAAGCTACAGGATAAGGTCATTGATCTAAATGCCAAGCTTGTTGCTGCGTCGGAAGTAGCGCCTGCTGGTGACGACACCCTACGTGGTCTTGCCACGACGTATCGCACCGCACTCCGTAACGGTCATCCTGACGCCGCCAAGCATCTGGAAGCCCTCCTGGTCGCACTTGGAGCCTAATGACTGACAAGCCAAACCTGGCTTTCAACCCTGAAGCGATGCTCGGTAATCTGAGCCACGTTAAGGGTATGATTAAGCGTATCCGTCAGAGGGATGGCGGTGTAGGTTCTCAGGAAGACGAGTTGTCACTGCACCGCACTATCAATGACATCGAGCTATTAGCCGATATGATTGCAGGTCTTAAGGTATCACTTAGCACTATGCAGAATAATGCCAAGCGAGCAATCGAAGAGCGTGACGCTATCATCAGAGACTTAAAGAACTCTCACGACGAGACATAGCATGAACAAGCATAGCTTTGATCTATTGAAGCTTCTACATGATCTAGTTAGTTCTGATTGTAAGATCAGGAGGTGGCAGGATCTAGAGCAACTAGTAGTAGAGTGTTGTAGAAAGCAAGACCCCAAAGCTAGGCATAATACCGAGACAGACCCTGACGTGTCATTGACTAACGGGTTTGGGATTGAGGCTAAGAGCACTACAAGCTTAACGAGAAGCATTAATCTTAACTCCGCTGCACCAGACCCTAAGACGTTCTATGCGGTAGTCTACCATGCGGGTCAGCGTATAAAAAACGTAGCGTTAGTGAGTGGTGAACTCCTATACTGTCCTGAAATTGCAGACATTAGGAAGACGAACACCGGTCTGCGTCCGCTGTCCAATAAAATTCTAAAATATCGCACGCGCATTATGTGGCAGATGCAGTCACCATTTGAGGTCTGGGGAAAGGGGAGTTTCGTTGCCGATAAGAATGGTCAGATTCATAGATACTAGTCAAGACTTGACAAACGCCCGATCTTAGTGTATAATTGAGTAACATGGACCCGCTGCTAATAGCAATGTTCGTCCTAGGTGGAGCTGGTGTCGCCTTTTTACTTGGAGCCTTCGGGCTTCTACCAAAATCGACTCCTCGTCTGAAGCCTAGGTCTCCCCGAAAAGACAGTCTTGACCACATCGATGAGATGTTTCTCTACGGTGAAGTAAATCGAGATGATTCCTATAGGATGTGAGTGTGATTAGAATAAACTGGAGCGAGGTTGAGGTAACAAAGATTAGGTTACTTCAAAGTGGTGCGACCAATTCTCTAGAGATGATGGTTATCGTTTTCTATCACAATAAGTCAGACTGTAGTAAGCTACAGATTAAACTAGGAGAGTTAGAGCAAGTTCTGTTTGATCTTGGATCCGACGAACATGTTAGGGGCGTTTTTCTCTACGACATCGGAATCAAGAAGCCGTATTTCAAGTGTGAAGAATCGTTACGAGGCGGTGGTATTGAAGCTGTGCCGGTTTCGGGACACCCAAACGTGATCATCGACTTTAATAAGATGTCTTCAGAAGCCAAGAATGTCTGGTTGGAGATTACTATGTCGCAACAGTATTACTACGTCAATGAAGAAGTTTAACATGAACGACACCTTGGAGAAGCCAGCACTGGATGTGCTCCTCAACGACAAGCTACATAGCCTAGTTCAGGCTACAGCGTCACGATTTTATAACACCTACGGAAAGCGTGCCGTCCATAGTGTAATGATCACTCAAGAAGACTTAGCCCTTGAGGGATATACCGGAGTAATGGTTGCATACGCATCATTCAATCCGAACCTTGGTCATACATCAGACATGGCGCAGTCTTTCAGGACACATTGCTTTCCCTATATGAAGAACGCGATGCTGACCTACTGCCGTAAGTTTGGACACTCACTTAGTATTTCAGAAAAAGACGCCAGGAGTGAGTTCAAGAATATTATCAACATCGGTGTGGTGCATATTGACCAACTGAATGAAGATGAGGAGTTTGACCTACCGGTCGGCTCCGGTGTGGAGGTTTCCAGGGACGTAGATGAATACTTACTGGCGGGCTTTAGCGAATTTGAGCGCAAGCTAATTCGAGACAACATAATCGAGGGTTACTCACTGCAAGAGATTGCGGGGCGTTACTCACTATCAAAATCCAGGGCAGGAGAAATTCTTCGTAACTTAACACGAAGGATGAGGAAACGAGCAGAAAACTATGAGCAAGACAATTAGCGTAAAGTGCAACAACCCCACTGGTATGTGTGGACACACCAATGTGTTTGAAGAGTCCGAGTTAGTGGGTGAAGTTCCACTGATGGATAAGGATGGCGATAGAGTTCCACCACCAGCAGTAGAGGTTGACGAGAACACATTTATTCAATGTGAAAAATGTCGATACCCAGTTAGCTGTGCCCATGCAACCATTTCAGATTAAGACACTCATGCTTAGGGAATGCCGTCGTTGCAAGACGACATGGAGTTCCGAGCGTGAGCAGTTGGAGCCTGGGGATCAGATAAATATCGAGAAGGTCTTTATCGCATACTGCCCGTCATGTGCAGATAGCTTTGCCGAAGAACTCGATCGCCCAACCTACCAACGTCAAACTAAAAAGCGCATTCGATAATGCATAAGAACTTCATCGTAAACAACTTCGCGTTTCGTCTAGGTGAATATCATCCTGGTCGAGATATTCAAATCGGAGTAGGTGATACGGATGCTGACATTATTGTGGTGCAGCCACGACAAAAGACGCCAGAGCGTGACGCCATCACTGGTGCCCTAAAGACCTTCGGCATGTTGGATAACGCATACAGAGCTACCATGAACGTGGTGGACCTTCCAGACCCCACTGAGGGTCGTGCTCTCTATAAGAATAGAGCCTGTCTACTAGAACTGATAGAGATCATTCGCCCGATGATCGTAATCGCCTGTGGACCAGACACAACAGCCCTACTCAAGGGATGTAATGCTAAACTATCCAGCTTTAGTCCTGGTAGGAAATTTCAAGTGAAGGATTTGACAGACCCCCTGTTTTATGGTATACTTGATCCGGTGGACTATGGGTTCGCCCGCGCCCCACAAGCCCTTAAGGATCAGGGTAGGGCGGAGTGGACTAAGATCGCCACGCTATACGATAGCTTAAAGAAGAAGCGCGAGGATGAGCGCTGGGCATCGTAAGTAACCAAGTTGTAGGAATAACATTATGTCACTTGATAACGTCGTTGGACAAGACAGAGCAAAGCAATCTCTCAACCTCCTAACCCATGGCTATAAGCGGAGGGGATTCATTCCACCGGTTGGTATCTTTGGTGGGTCAGGGTTGGGTAAGACGCATCTAGTAGACTCATGGGCTAAGGAGATCGGTGCGCAGTCTATCTACGTGAATGGCACCGCGATCAAGGACGCGCTAGCCTTTCGTGGTTTCTTCGAACAAGCCAGGGAGAACCAGAGTGATTACTTTATCATCTTCGTAGATGAGTGTCACGGTCTACCCAACAAGGTGCAGGAAAACCTGCTGTCTGTCTTAGAGCAACCCGCTATCCTTTGCACCGTGGCACCAAGAGACATGGGTGCTGTTAGGTGTGTAGATGGTCGCCGCTTTATCGACAAGGGTGACATCATGCGCGAGGAGTTGCCTAAGAACATGTCATTTGTTCTCGCGACGACTGACCCCGCCCAGCTAAAAGAGCCCGTGCTTAACCGCCTGCGCAGGATTCAGCTATCTCCATACACCATGGAGGATAAGATCATGATCGCATGCAAGCACTTCGCAAGCCAGGGAGCCGACGCGACTAGCGTTATCCACAAGGCTTTGGCTACACGCTCACGCAGTATCCGTCACCTGAAGTCAGAGCTATGTGAGACCTTCATGGATATTAGCTCACTTTACGGAGGGCATGAGACTGACGCACTTAGTGCTCTAGATGACATGCTTGGTATCGATCCAGATGGTGCTAACGATCAAGACATGGACTACCTTCAATACCTAACACAGAATCCAACGGTCGGCGTAGACACTATGGCTGGCAAGCTTGGTATTGATAAGCTACAAGTCACCAAGCACGTGGAGCCGTTCCTACTTGAGAAGGGGTGGATCTGTATCACTGGTCGTGGTCGACGATTGACTGAGGCTGGAGCCAACAAGATCCTAGGAACCTGCTAGTGGAGTTAATCAATCTTACTGGAAGACTATTGGTAGGAAATCATAATGTATGAGCCTCCCGAAGAACAAGTTATCGCAGGGAGAATTGCCCGTGATGCTATTGAATTGGCCCGCAGGTTATGTCTTCACGACATAGAAGGCTTAGAGCTAGACAAGCAAGTAGAGGAGTTTATCCTAGACCAAGGCGGGAAGCCCGCGCTGAAGGGATTCCATCCGAGCTTCTCCAAGAAGCCATATGAATGGACCATCTGTCTAGCTGTCGATGAAGACGTTGTTCATGGAGTCCCATTCAAGTTGGTCTCACCATCCAATGTCATCACCGTTGACTTAGTTGTGGAATATGATGGGTGGTTTGCTGATACCGCTCGCACGTTCACACACGGCAAGAATCCAAAGAAGAAGCGGTTCGTTGACAACTCAGCCAATATCTTCAATGCCGCACTTGAGATGGTTATACCGCAACAGGTGATAGACCTATATAGTATGACGATTGAAGAAGGTGCAGAAATGTTTGGCTATGGAGTAGTCAATGAATACTGTGGTCATGGTATCGGTAAAGAGATTCACATGCCGCCTCAAGTATGTAACAGACAAACTAGAAACAACGATGTATTCCAGGTCGGCAAATCATATGCTGTCGAGCCCGTCCTGGCAAGTAAGCCCACCTACTCATTGAGTAATAAACCAAACGACGGCTTTTCTGTAAAAGCGGACTGCCTTGCTAGCCATAATGAAGACACTGTCTTTGTAGGGCGAAGCGGGATAGTCAACCTTACTGGTAACCAACAATGAACGAAAAAGAAACAGTTGAAACAACTGAGACTGAACCTGAAAAGTTTCGTCTTCGGACAATCATTAGCGACTCAGACGTAGTTGATCTACGTAAGCCTAGTGATCCTGTCTCGTTGACAGAACTAGAAAGTAGCGACACCAAAGAGCTAATCCAAACTCTAAAGGATTACGTCGTTAAGCATGGTGGATTAGGCATGGCTGCTGTGCAGCTAGGTGTCCACAAGCGTATCTTTGTCATGCGCCGACCATTCAATAGCGACAATCTTTCCGTTATCGTGAACCCAGTTATCCATCGTGGAACTGGTCATGCAGTCAAGGGAGAGGGTTGTTTCTCTCTACCAAACATGCCTGCGACTCCGATGGTTAAGAGGATGAGTATGATCCATGTCACCTATACGGATGAGAGTGGTGTCGAACAAGCTCAGGATATGCTAGTCGGTATGGACGCACGGATCTTTCAGCATGAGCTATCCCATCTTGATGGGCAGCTTCTAATCGACAAGAGTCGCTATGGAAAGTTTATGGGGTGGCGACGAGCCTTTTAAACTGCTTTTTAATCACTCAACTTAAAGGAAATTCTAATTGTCAAACTTAAAACCATTAAATCATAAAGATATTTATATTCATACTCAGATTAATCCGAGGTCTCCTAATCAGTCTGCGTATTTAGAGAGCATGCAACAGAATGTCTTCACATTTGCTATTGGCAGAGCGGGCACTGGGAAAAGCCTGCTTTGTCTTTGGCAAGCAATACTTGAACTATTAGATAGTAAAAGCAAAATTAAGAAACTGGTTATTGTGAGGCCATGTATAGGAAATAAATTTGGGGAAGAACTGGGTTCTTTACCTGGTGATTTGCTTGAGAAAATGCTACCACATTGCTTGTCTGTAGTAGACTCAGCATTAAACTTTGTAGATCGGGGCACAATTTACAAACTGATCGAAGATGGCACTATCGAATTCATTCCACTGACCTTGCTACGTGGTCGAAGCCTTAACAACGCATTTGTAATCGTTGAAGAAGCCCAGAACATCAAGCTGTCAGGTAAGGGCGTCTACATGGTTATGTCGCGCCTCGGTAATCACTCTAAGATGGTGTTTAACGGCGACCTCGCTCAGGCAGACCTAAACGATACAGATTCTGCTTTAGAGGATGCTATCACACGTCTTAAGGGGCTGAAGGGGTGCGGGATTGTAGAGCTATACGACCGTCAAGACGTTCAAAGGCATCCGCTCTTGTATTCGATCATGGAGCGGTTTGGTGAGATTGATGAACACGAATCGCCCTTTGAGGGTTTTTAGTGTATGGGGAAAAATATCAAGTTACCCATTCCACTATCGCTAAAATAGAAAAACGCTATGAAGATAACCCTTTGTGATTACTTAAAAACTCCGATTAAAGATGACCAAATTTTCGCCGTTGTAGTTGATGGCAATGAATTTGAGGTAGGACAAGCCGGTAAAAAGGCGTTGTTGAAGCAACTAGAAGGTGAAGATGCTCCGGGGACTCCCAAGGTCGAGGTCGTAGAGCGCGTGGTCCACCGCGACGCTCCGCCTCCCCCTCTACAAAGCGTGGATCCTGGTGGCGTTCAGATCCAGGTTACGGATGAGCCATTCGATGGTGGACCAAGCTCCATGCCAGAGCCCACACAAGCTGCTCTAACTCCAGTAGATACAGCCCCTGAAGACCAACTAGAGATCCCAGACGATCCGAAGAAGCGCTTTAGGACACCGTCTAAGATATTAGCTCAGCGTATCGTCGAGGAGGCTACTAAGTTTCCAGAGGGCACCCTACCGGCACTGACCGTAGGCAACAAACAACAACGCGACGCCGCTAAGAGATTGCGCGCCCAAGAAGACAAACAAGAGGAAAGTCTGCGTCGAAAGGGCGGGCGGGACTTTAACGTTAATCCAAGCTTACGAGATTCAGGACGATAATGAAGAAGCTATTTATTCTACCGTTGCTAGCATCGCTAGTATTTTCAAGTTGTGCCACCACCGCACTGCCCGTCCTAACTGACATGCCGGTTGCAGAGTATGAGGCGCTGAAGGTTCGTGTCAATGTAGCCACAGCTCTTGTTAGTAGCCGCATCTCTACGAGCTGGGATGAAGAGAGGCGTGACAAGGCGCTTGGTCTCATCGGTGAAGCTAAGGCTATTGTAGTAGCTAATAACTTCGCCCAACTAGGAGCCACCAATATCCTTCGTGCTCTAGTAGATCGCTATGGGGATGCGTTAGGTTTGGATGCACAGTCGCAGCGTGACGTGCGCGATGCAGCATTGCTGATTGAACTAATCGTTGGACCTATCAACATCAACATCAACGCTGAGATTGAGCCACGAGAGCAAGAGCTTATCCTAATGTTTCTGGATGGATTGGAAGTCGGCTTATCGTGATCGAATCATGGTTCAATGAACGAGGCTACAAGATAGTCGCACAAAAGGGAGAGAGTAGATTTGTCTACGATCTCCCTGTGTCAACTATCGAGAACGCTGTCTCCCTATACACCTCAAGGTGGGTTGTGTTGAACGAAATGATGGAGCGGATCAATGAGCTTAGCGAGGCGGAAGACGATAGAGATCTAACGCTACATACTGATAGTCGATTGATTGAGGAGTTGCAGGGTGAACTCACACCCGATACATCTTTTGCAAAGTCTTCACTGCAATACTTCATTGAGAATGACTACGTTACATTCAGACGAGTTGACTTTAAGAAGTGCGCATCAAACACCATTAATCAAAAACTCAGCGAAGCTATATCATGCCACAACAACTGATTGATCTTAGTCATAAACGATTCGGTAAGTGGCTAGCTGGCGAGGTTTTGATTTTCGCTAGAAACTATAGCACCGATCTACAGACAGCATCTCTTGACAGAATAGACTCATCAAAAGGATACGTTGTAGATAACATTCAATGGGTTCATAAAGACGTCAACATGCTCAAGGGTAGTATTGATGTTCAGAAATTTGTTCATCTATGTCGATTGGTTGCATGTTATCAGGACGGCAAGTTAAGTGAATCAGTTACTTCGAAATGACTTCAAGCAACTGCATGATATGCTGACTAAGTATAATGAGCTTGAAAGCAAGCTTGAATTAGAGATGCCAAGCCACGAGCACCAGATTATGAAGGTCGCTCACCATATGCTTAAAGAGTCGATCGCGAACAAAACGCGAGATGTCCGTCGTCGTATGCGAGAGATGCAAAGATACCAATGAAAAATCTTCTTATATGTTCCCTCTTCTCACTCTTAGCAAGTTGCAGCTTATTCCATACTACACCACCGAGTGTGGTCAATGGACAAAGAGCTATATATCAAGGGGTCTCCTTGATGCACGACAATACAAACAAGATTATAGATAGGTATACCGCTGACACAAAAGCATCAGTGACCTATCACCTACACTTCGTGTGCGAGAAAGAAATACTCGCCCTCGATGATGAAAACCACGAGGGTTATACCGACACTTGGATTGAAACCAGAAGGGGACGTTTGCGGAAGCAGCGTGACGATAAGATTAAATCTTCACTTGCCGACATTGACAAGATCGCTGAAGGAATGAGGACGCAGACTTCTGAGAACAACGAAATTATTAAAAGGCTCGTAGGATCAGTATACAACTACCTATCAACCACACCAATCGGAATCGACAATATCGATTTCTTGATCGAGAAACTAGACGCGGCGACCAAGCGCTAGTGTAGAATACATTATGGATAAAGAAGCAGTGAAGGAAGCGCTAACTGGCCTCCTTAGTAATATAGCTGACAAAGCGAGAGCTGATGCTCAAGCTGGAGAATCTGACATTGGATCGATTTTTCGACAAGAGGGCAGTAGTCTTCGGACTTTGGATATCAAAGCTTTAGATAAGGCTATCACAGATATAGACAAGGCTACGGCAACTCAAGAAGGTGCGCGTAGTCTTATGAATGGAGTCATGATAGCTGCAAGTGTTGCAGCACGATTGGCATAAACTATGACATCACGAGAAGACAAAGCTGAAAGAGAGGATCGCAAAGAGCGATACGAACGTAGGCGAGGTCACGACCATACTGGTTATGATGCATCTCCGCCACGTAAACGTCGAGAGCCATACAAGAGAGAGAGCTTCAGCCCTAATGAAGAGGATCTTGAAGATGAGTGGACCGATGATTAGTTAGTATGAGGTAAAAATCATGAAGGCAGCATCAATTGTTCTATTTGCGCTTGTTCTCACCGGACTTGGCGTAACGTTTATTACACAAATGCCAGAGCCCGAATCACCGCCTATTATTGTAGCTGAGGTTATCGACCCACTAGAGCAAGCAAGGCGAGCATCGTTTAATATAGACATGCCGACAGGTGGTGGCTCCGCAGTATTAGTAGGACGTGACGCTCTAGAGAACGGTAATTATCGATACACGGCACTAACCGCTCAGCATGTTGTTGATGATATTATCGTAGACATGAAAGACAATGGCGATAAAGCGATCGTCGAAGTGACATTGACCTTTCAACCAACATTTCACGGCTCTCCGTTTCAGGTTACTCTGAATATTGAAAGTATAGATTGGAGTCTGCCAAGCCATGACTGGGCGGCGTTCAAATTTCAACTAGATAGAAAGATAGAGTGTGTGCCAGTAGCGACTAGGGGCGAGTTTGAAGAGATCACCCCATTCGAACGCATCTTCATTGTAGGATGCGGTGGTCCCTATGGACAACACTCTCGCGTAGGAGTGATGAGCACTACTCATAACATTGGCACACGGCGAGCATTACAACTACTTAGTCCACTGCCATGGAATCAACTTCCTGATGACTTCTTCAAGTTTTCTATGCCTATCTGGTATGGAGATTCTGGAGGACCGATCTTCAACAAGGATGGAAAACTCATTGGACTAACCAACGCCTTCACGATAGGTGGAGGTTTTAACGGCCAAGCGACACATAGCGGTGTCGCCCTTAAGACATATGTCATTCTAGAGGCAGTGTCTAACGTTGAAGACTTTTTTAAGATAGAGGACTAATATGCAACTGAACGAAGAAGTGTGGAATGAGATCGACTCAACTCCATCAATCCCCGCCGAGTCAAAGAAGAACCTTCATGTAAGGATTATGCGACTCATAGGACAGTCACAAGCCAGCCCCGTAGGTAAGAAGCTAGGCGTGACCATCATGACTCAAGAGGGGTCACTAGCTGGAGACAAGCAAGCGTCTAACCGTAACGCCGCCCCTCTTGCTGGTGACCCGAAGCCTAAGAGTCTGTAATGATCAAGCTGTTAGGAAAACTCCTATGGTGGAGAAAGTCTAAGTCTTCGGATTTGGTTATTCATGACTACGGACGATACCTACATAAACCTGTTACTCAGCGTGCCCTCGCTGAGGTTATGGGTATGACACAAACCGCTCTCGTTGCGCTAGTGCGTGATGATAGCGTGCGGTTGAATAATAGCCCCCTAGATTCAACTCATCTAGTGTTGCGGCTGGAGTCTGGCGACTATGAAGTCGTAGCTCCCTCCCTTGGAAAGGTCTGGCTCTTTTTCATTGGCTGATAGCTGTTGGTGCAGCAAGAAAGTCTTGCATCTTTTGATGCTTACGAGACAAAAATACTGTGGCGTCAGTATATAACCACATAAGAAATTGTCGCACACGTTTGTTCCCAGTGATTACCATTTCTCCAATACCAGATGTGTATCTGGTGTAGAAATTTGGCATAAAACCTAGCTCGGTTTTGATGTATTCAGCCAGCGGGTAACAAAATGATGGAGGTCCAACAATAGTGATGCGTCCCTCGATATATGCACGACCTATAGATCGTTTGTTGTTTTGATATCGAAAATACAGACAGCCATCTCCATCAAAATGCCCACGCACGAAATGCTTCAGAATATCTGTAGGTAAGTGAGTCGGAAATTTTAATGTTGCACTCTTTCTTGAGGTAGCGCCGTGGCGCTCTAAGTCAGCGCTCACCTGAGCATGACACGCGGTAAGCAGCAGATAATCCTTACCGTCTCGTCTAGATGCCAAGAGTGGTCGTCCCGGCTGTAGGTTATTTTGTAGTTGATCTAGTAGTTCGCGATCTTTTGACTGTAGCTGTAATCGAACTTCGTTACTGCCTGTAACATTACAACCATCAGCAAAGAAGAGCCCGAGAAAATAAGCCTGATCCTCACTCTCAATATTGGTGAAGTAGCTCTCGTGAATTTGATATTTTCGTTTCATGTTTTTCTTCCGTTAGTTACTTATACACTAAGAACTTAGTGTATCATAGGAGAAGGATGGTGTGCGATGGGCACACCGACACTCTTCTATAGTAAAAGTAACGGA
>Ga0222676_1000480_pt1 | contig 12719 bp, 30 predicted proteins | sample AntAcemetagen870_FD_179815 | JGI IMG/M metagenome (GOLD analysis project Ga0222676, IMG submission 179815) | Saline water microbial communities from Ace Lake, Antarctica - #870 | ecosystem: Environmental > Aquatic > Non-marine Saline and Alkaline > Saline | place: Antarctica: Ace Lake...
ACGGCGTGACCATCAGATAATTGACCTGTAACTATAGCGTCAAGTACAGCGTTATCTGTTGCGCTCAAATTAGCAGTTACCGTACCGCTGATAGGTTGAGTTACACCAGACCCATCAACTGTGACAGTTCCGTTTACTGCTACCCATTGCGCGCCAAGTGAGTTAGTTCTAAATGGAACGTAATCTCCATCAACTGGTGTTAATGTCGATAAAGTATCATCACGTACCGCTAAACCCGCTATGCCTACATCTGAGCCACCGCTAGCCGCGTCTACCGCCTTTGTTAGCTCGGTTGCGCCGGTTGTCGGTGCCGCTGTTACGACAGGCATTGGGGTTGCAGCAGATACTTCGGTTGCTACACCGACTGCGCCCCATGATATTTTTGCTCGCTGATAATGTACGCTGGAGATTAAATCAGTTGCGATATCATCACCCGCCGCGAGTGCGTCAAGTTCTACTGTGCTATATGCCATATTATCCTGCTCCTAAAAGCATTAAATTATTTGGGGTTGATGATACACCACCACCACCGTCCGGTTCACCAATACAAAAGGCCCATCCTATGCAGAGTTCATTTGCGGTCAGCGTAAGATTTAAACCTAACGAATCAACACTTTCAGCGCTTGATTCAATTATTGCAGTCGCGTTATCTGTGTCATAGATAGTGACAGCGCCATCATTCGCAAAAGACTCGCATGCAGTGTTCCCGGTACCGTCTTCGAGCGTAAATCCTGTAACAGCTACGTTTTCATCGTCAACAGAAAAGATGGTAAACGCACGATTGCCATTTGCTGTACCAATTGTATTTGCCGCTGTAACATCAGTAATTAAATTAACCATTGCATATGAAGTATCAAACGCTGGGGTTTCATAGTTAATGTTCCCACTGGCAGGTATTGTGATAGTAGCAAGGCTTAAATCAGGAGAACCCCCAACCGTGAAAACCAATGAATGAAGTATATCAGAACTAGCACTGCTATTGGGTTGCACTGAAAACCCAGAGCCGGTGAAGGCCCCTGTCCCTAACCACTGAGTGTTATCAGCAACATTTTGACCTGAAATTCTATTATCGTACATCGAGGCGTTTGACTTTTTAATCTGTCCTTCATGGTCTCCGATGATCGTACAACGCTGAGTAGCGCCGGTAATCATGCAACCAAAACTCAACATGCCTGATGCAGCAATTGCATTGGCTACGTTGTGGCCGGAGTTTGCAGTAAATACAACGTCAGGGACATCGCCTGACGTTTCAATCGCTACCGCTGCCGTACCTGTCCCCAAACTAGTTGATTCGACTCGTGGACTGGTAACATCATCCCCACCTATCAGAGTAACTGATATTTTAAAGGCCGCTGTTGGGTTAGTTGTTTTACTCAGAGTTATCGTATCAGCACTGAATGAACCAAACGCAAGTGTACCAATCGATCCGTTTGGGCTAGTAACTGTGTGCAGGTCGATTATCGCATCGTTTCTGTTCCACCTGGACGCATCAGTGTTGTTCTGGTCATCTTCTGACAGCATCCCGCAAACAGCCTGTCTAGTACCGTCTGTAAACCCGATACAATAACCCGCTTCGGTCACTGGGGTCGCGTCGGCCGTCGCTAGGCACGCGGTAATAATCGCCGCTTTTGGCGTAAAACCAAAACCCGCGATCTCAAAATCCTGATCAACACCGTCAGCAGTGACAGTAAAAATCTTAGATTTCATAGTAAAGTCAGACATCAGCCAGCATCCAATAATTGATAATTGCCTAGCTCGGCAGTTGCTATCATATCATTATCTGTGTTAATAAACGCGATACCCTCCCATTGCTGACCTGTCGGCAAATCGTATTCAGCAACCACGTTCCCTGTTGCTGGGTTTATCTGAAGCAATAATTCAGCTTGGTGCGACATAATAACCACATCACCAGTTGGCGCATGAAAGTCTATGCTTGAAAAATCAAACGCAAAACCAGAAACACCGTATGAATTTAATAGAACTTGCGCATCCCAATTTTCCTCAACCAATAATTCACTATCCGTATGAGTGTAATCAGTCGTTGTGTTAGCGGGTCGCGTTACTTTGAAAAACTGTCTATCCGTTTGAGCTTGCTCACCTTCTCCAACAACATAAAAAACTTGGTTCGCTTGGTCATAGCAAACACCCTCCGCGCCTGAATTATTATCCGCGCTCGCGTCATGTATCGTTAAAACCTGCTTTGGCCCCCATGTCGTGTTTGTAGTGCCTGTTACATAATTTATTATTTTTAATATATACCCGCTAGCGTCTTCATAGCAAACCGCTATTTCATCATTGCCCATCCAGCAAACGTCCTCGCTATCTGAAAAATCACCAGATAACGTTATAATTCTAATGACTGTGTTTAAATCAGATAAAGCGAATTCGTACAAAACATCTGTTCCGTTAAATGCAACTAAAATAGTCCCATAATCGGGAATCCACGTTACACCCGAACCTATATTATTACCTATAATCTCAGACCAATCTGTTGTATTAACAGCCCCGTTTAGCGTTAAATTATCTATTCTGAAATTCGACTCTATCGGTGTCCTACCTGCCATTATTTGTAATAAACTCATTTCTTATATTTGTAATAAACTCATTTCTTACCGTCTGTTTGTCGTCTATCCCTGCTACCCTGTTTTTTACGTAAATACGAAACAAGCATAGTCGTAGATATTAAAGCTGTCGAAAATAAAACCCATCGCAATAGCATGACAGCGGCTGGGCTGGCGTCATTATACACCCCATTGTATGAATTTATTGTAAACCAAACCGCAATAAACATGCTAACTGACTCACCGACTAGCATAAAAGATATACGCTTGCCGATTAAATCTCCTCCACGGTTCCAGAACCAAATTGCCCAGTAAGCAGGGAAGACTGCCGCTGCTATACCGAAAAAAATAGTAATTAATAATAAAGTTTCCATTACTTTTTATTTACTACCCGAAACTGTACTGTTTCATTTAAGTCTTTTATTGACTGGAATTCGTCGTCTAACTGTTTGTTAATAGCAATTTCGTCGGCTTTTTTCTCAGCTCGAATCTGTCTAGCCTTTTCTAACCGCTTTTGGAATATATTTAAATCCCAATTCATGTCAATCTTTCGAACCAATGGCTGCGAGTACCGCTGAAACTGTAGTTTTAACACCCGATAAGGTCTCCAATGTTTTGATTTGCATGTCATATAATCGATCATTGATTTTTTGCGTATATTTCCACAAAATCACAACCATTACGAGGAAAACTGTACAGAAAACAACCATTGACGCCAAAGCGATGTTTTCTGTCGATGTGAGCGTGTCAACAGCATTAAGCCCACCTGATATAATTTGCTTTTCAACCGCCATGAGTTGATCGACATATGTCTTGAAGTGTTCCGCGTCGCGCTTTTTGTAGTTTGTCGCGAAGTATTAGGATATTTTGTGTTTGCGTAGAAAGTAGATTCATTTCACTCGCTAAATCGCCAAGAACCGGCAGGATTAGCGGAGTCGGGCATTTTAAAGCGACCTGTACCGGAATTATCCGCTCTGAACAAGCGTTACCGGAAATGATTGCTAGCAGTATCAGTAACTTTTTCATTTTGAACCTTTTGCTCTTGCTCTAATCCGCCAATTAACGCCTCTGAGCCTGCGTTTTGGTAGTCTCTCGCAGCTTCTTCTGTCTCTGCCTTAATCTCACTATCCTTTGACTTCTGGCCGCTTGTGAAGGCTTTCCAGATACCTAACAATACAACACTAATGATTGATAAAGCCGCGTATATCTTTTTCATTTTTCCTCGATAGCCGTTGTAGTGACGTTCCGCAAAACAATAACAGCAACCGAGACACCCATAAAAATATAACCGTATAGTTCTGGGCTTATAAATTCTTTTGCCGCCGGTAGGAATGACAGTAACCCCCCAAATACCCCAATCAAGTAACCGAACTTGTGCGTTTTGCTGTTGGTGTTTAGTATTTTTTTTGAAATCATCCGTACCACCTCGCTAAACTATCTCTAACGTCAACATGCGTGAAAGTATCATAATGCCCATCGTCCTGTTTTCATCATTTCGGACAGATCATCCGCTCTTTGCCCGACTTGAACCGACCATTTAGAATCAAGCATTTCTTCAGCAGCGTCGATATACATCGATAATTCCATAAAATGGATGGTTTTCTTAAACATGGAAAAACGTGTCATACCGAGATTGAATATCATATTGATTATAACAGCTTGACGAACGTCGTCCAAATCATCGAACCATCTAAACTTATTAGCCTCGACAACCGCTATCTGTATATCCTCATCGAGCATTATTTCAGCTACATGCTGACTTATACCCTCATCCATTTTATGACCGTAGCCAACCGTTAAATGGCCTTCAGTGTCCATATAGGTCTGCAATCTTAAACCCTCATGCTTACCGATTAATGATTTTAGATTATTCATAATTTAATTCTCGCTCAATCGACCTAATAGCTAATATTCATTTAGAATCTGTTAATAATGCCCATCAAACGATGAAACTGTAAAGTTAGTTAGTTTTAACATGTGACGCGGCTTATTTCAATTCTGCTTAACTTTGACTATTTTTGAGATAGACCGCAACTTGCGGCCTAATTATGGTGTTATATTTCTCTCTTACATTTTGAGCATGTAATGTGCTCAGGGTAAAGCCCCGCACCAGACTCAATAAACCACATTTCATTTAGTTCTTTTCCGCATAGAGTTTTATCAGAGCCACCTTTAAAACCATGCAGAGTATCGAATTTTTCAGAGTCTTCTTTTTTCGTTTTGCACCGTCTTGCATATTCCATTTATTATCCTTTTATCACGTTCCGGGGTTTGTTTCAATGTAGGGGGTTAACCATCTTGAAAAGCCACCCCATTAACGGCAGTTAGCCTACCTCTAAATTAATCGTTTCCAATACTTCAACAACCGTCTTTTCATCTTTACGCTTACACTTAACCTGATATAAATCCAGGCTAACTATGCAATTTGGGTTATCGTCTTTGATAATCTTAATCTTTACCATCGCATCAAGTAAAAATTTCAGCCCCCCTCCAAAATTATCCCAGTCAAGAAACCGTGACCCATGACGAATTACAATTACACGGCAACTCTCGAAAGTTTCGATATTTCTAGAAAGCGCGCCAGACTCTTGAGCGACTACTAAATAATATTCTTGGTGGGATTTTGTCCTAGCTCTATGGTGCATCCGCATTACTGCGTTATTAGATGGTGTTGCAAAAGGTAGATCGAATTTCATACTATCTCTACACCTCCGAATTAATCAATAAAACTATCTTTGCTTTAGTCTCTGCCTTCATCCACGTTGCCGGAAATAAAACTAAACCAGCATCACGCTTGCGCTGCCTTAAGTTTGCGCTATCGACCGCCCTGCTTTTTTGTTTAGTTGGTTTCATTGCCTATTTCCTAATTGAGTCATCATGCAACGCCGCAATAACTTGCTTACGTGTTATTAATCGGCTCCCAGTAAATTCTGATACTGTGATTTCGTTAGTACCCGACATATCCATTTCATAAAGAAGCTCTTCCGCGTCAACGATCTTTTCCTCGGTTTTTGCTGGCTCAGCTATAATTACATCACCGCTTTTAAGCTCGATAGTCTTCATACTAAGCCCCCTATCCGAAGCTATCGAAATCGCTTTTTCTTCGCTCTCTGCGTTTATTAAATGAGTGCATTTTGAGCCGCTAAACATGCAAGTTCCTTTTAATTCGTAGCTATTCATTTCGTTTCGTCCGTTTCGTTTAAGTAAGTGAACTATATAGTGACGCGTCACATTATGCAAGGGTTATGTTAGCTTTCATACTATTTTAATAACTCCAGCTTCTAGTGCTTTTTCTAGCGTTTCAACCATCCATCTAGTTTGGGGCCAACCTTTTAAATCTTTATGCAAATATTGATGGCACTCTCGACACAAAGGCATGGCGGTTAAATCGTGATTTTTGCCGCCTGTCTTGCCCATTTTATCGATACCGATCATGTGATGCGGTTCAGTGCGTGAACTCTGACAATGACAGCAGGGTAAAGTTTTTACAAAGTCGGTGTATTTAGACATTGCAGGGATTTTGCTTTATTGCGTTCATGTATGAGCCTTATCAATTGCTCTATTATTAGCCTGCTGAGTGCGATATACCTCTACTTTAAGTTGTGCACTAATCATCATCCATTTAAGTTTTTCTTCTTCTTCTACCGCGATTTTAAGAGCATCAAGCAGTAAAATATATTCAGGGTGAGCGTAGGCGTAAGACTCTCGAACTTGCCCCGTTCCCTCCGTACATTCGTTAATCAATAAAGCTTTTTTGCTTTTCCTGAATTGCTCCAGATAAATACGTTCTGCTTTAGCTTTTGCAAACGCTGGCGCATTGTCCCGCATATAATCAAGCGCCTTACCTACATTGATATCATCAGTCATAGTTTCGTCCGTTGCGTTTCTATCTCGTTGGTCATATTAAAACCCCTTTCTCTGAATCACTCTGACAAAATGCCTTGGCTGCCTCGACGCTCGATACTGTCGTTAATAGCGCGTATTTAAACCGAACAAAGTATTTAAAACCATCCCGAAAAGGAACTTTGTTTATCACATAATCGCCAGATCTTTCAGAACGGTATATTGCTTCGTTTTTAGTCCAGGCTAGCATTCGAATACTCCAGTATTTCTATAGTAGTCTGGGCGTCGATAAGGTCAGCGCGTAGCTTTTGAATTTCGTTTAAAAGTTCGCGTATTGCGTTATTAGCTGTTTCACTCATACCGAACCCCTATATCCTGTGGATTGTGCCGACTGAAACATTGAAATCTTCAGCCAATGTTTTTGCGGTTACAGATTTAGCCAACTTCCGTAAATTAATAATTGATTCCTCTTTCTTTTTAATCATATCGAGTAACTCAACCCGCCAATCTTTAAGCGTTGCAATAGCCTGTTTAGAATCCTCGCTTAATTTAGCATTACCTTTCATTGTCCTGACTCTGGTGGTGGGGGGAGTGGTTGCCAGCTTAGTAAAACTGATGTGCCAACTTTAATATATTCACGACTCAAAAACTCATCGGTAATAAAGAAAGTTTCAATCGATTCATCATCCCAATATGTTAAATACATCCCTTCAATTTCTGGCAATTCATCATCCCAATCTATCCACACCGGATAAGCATTAAGGGCTATCCTTATTCCCTCTGACTTGTTGCCGGTAGAACTGATTGAATAAGCTTTCGCCATTTCATCGTCCGACATACTGATATTTCTACGGAGTTTCTTATTCATTATTGGTTCCGGTTGATTGGTTGGTTGAGTATACTTAACATTAAATGGTTACTCAACTATTTATTTCACTATTCCAGTAAATTAGCGTCCTGATACTTGTTGCCGATTACAATTACATTTCGGAATTGATCGTAAAAATCATCCGCGCCTAAACTATCTTTATACCTCCAGCCGCAATCGTCATTACACCATTCGACAATAGTTCTACCCAAACCAGCGTATTTATTACCCCAATCATAAACCTCGATAATATCCCCCTCATAAATATCCTTGCCTTCCTTACCGGTTAATCCTGTCCATTGATCTTTAGCTAAAATTGAATAATCTTTCAATAACGGAGAATCACATATTTCATCGGTATGATAGCCATTCTCAATTTCAGCAAACGTGAAATACTTTGTGAAATACGTTTCTATTTCTCCGTCAATCCCATATACGAATCTAAATTTAATTTCTCTCATATCTATACCTGTTTATTTTATTTATGTTCTTCGGTAACTATCCCAGTCAAACGATAGCACCGCGCCGCCGCCTTCATGCATTCGGTCAATAACTCGCTCACCAATATAAACCTCTAATTCATCCAGCGTCAGGTTTGAAATTAGAATTGTCGGTAAAACGTGCTGATATCTAAGATTGATAATTTCAAATAATATTAACTTTTCCGCGTCCGTTCCGAACTGAACACCCACCTCGTCAAGTACAAGTAAATCAGGTCGATTAAAATCATAGATAGCTTCTGACTCACTTCTTTTGTGATCTCGGCTGTAAGTGGCTTTAACGTGCCTTGTTGCCCCCATTGCTGACATAAACACCGATGTAAACCGGCTAGATTCAATCTGATTAATGATTGCGCTGACTAAGTGGGTTTTTCCGGTTCCAGCATTACCGCATAAAACCAACCCACCGCCCGAACTTTTACGAGTCTCAAAATTATCCGCGTATTTACGGCAAACGGTTAAGGCTCGCTCTGATCCTTTACAGTTTGGCGAGTACGAATCAAAATCTTTTTTGGCAAACCTGGGAGGCAATGAAAAATCATTAAAGTTTTTCGTCGCGTTAATCCGCTTGTCTTGCCATTCCGCGCGCTCAATTTCTTTGGATAGATTGTTTTTGTCATCGACCGAGCATTGAGGGCATTTAGTTTCAATTATTCCACCATCCAACGGCAGGGTTATTCGCTTTCCGAGATAATCCCCATGAACCGGACAAGTGATTTTAATTTCAGTTTCTTGATTCATTCCTGATTCATCCACGATATATCCTCTATTTTGGTTGCGCCTTTTTTGTAATCACGGTCCTTAAATCCTGAATGCTTATCTGGCTGGCTTTGTTTGTCAGGGAATAATCCAGCCCACCGGCCTTGAATTGATTTATCGATAATTGATTGCTGTTGAATATCTGAATATCCTTCAAGTTGATTTGCCGCTTTAGTTCTCGATAAGTCAGTCAAAGGTTTCTTAATTTCTTTTCGGTGAGCTTCGAATTCTGACCATGCTTTTTTGTTCAACCAATCAGGCGCAAGCCAAAGGGTTTTATTGTTTAACTTGTTATCATTGTTTAATTGTTTAAATGTTGTTAGTGGTCGGTCGTTGGTCGGTCGTTGGTCTCCTGTTGGACTTTCTGCTGGTCGATTAGCTGGTCGATTTAATTCCTTATCCTGATAAGAGGCCCAATTCACAACGGTTATAAGGCTATATCGGTTGGTCGCTTTGACTGTCAGGTCGTTGGTCGATATTAGATGAGCTAAACAGGTTCTAATATTACGCTCACTTAGTTTTGTCTCCTTAGAAAGAACTTTTCGACCACTGATAAAACTACCTGCCGGTATATCAATACCATGCCATTTCCCTGGTGCGTGGTTAGCCCTGAGAAGGCAGTGAAGGAATAATCTTGATGTATTTATATCATCGTACCACTCCCATTTTAAGAGCTTACGATGCAGACAAATCCAGCCAGACATTATTTATCAGCCTCGCAATATCCGAAAGCCATTAAAATATGATATTTAAAGTCAGGGTATAAATTAGCCAGCCGTTGAGCTTCTTTGGTGGCTAGCTCTGCTGTGAGGTGTCGCTTTCTTGTGTAGCCTGTCGCTGGGGTCCAGACTAGATAAAACGGTTCTTTACGCTGTTGATACATTTTCGGTCCTGTGTCGAATAGTCCTAGTTTATGGAATAACGCGGCTGGCACTAGGACCGGGGCAAAGGTGAGGGATCAATCAAACCTCAGCCGCGTTGTAATTATAGCACGATCTTATCGTTAGCCGGTAGACTTCGGGTTACGCGCTGGATGAAGTCTTTTTTATTCATAACAATCGGCGCTTTCGTAACTATACCCGCCAAGACCATTTAATATTCTAAACTTATAATGAGGGTGGCAATTACTAACAAAATTATTATCCCCAAAAACAACATCTAAATTATTAGAGCAATTACCCCCAACTATCACACCTTCGACACCTTCACATAAACATATAGCGCCAACTTTCAAATCAGGTAAATTTCTACTTTTACAGATTCTATCTAATTCTGTTTGTCTCGACATTCTATTAACCTCTTAATTTTATTTTAAAGTGTACTACCGCCCTTTCCAGCATGGTTTACTACCCAATGACTGTACTAAGGTTCCCCTTTTGATATCCTTTCAAATCCTTCACGGTTCCAATTGATCAGCGGTCAGTTCGCGGTGTTAACCCTTCTATTGCTGATAACCTTTTCCTGGTGTTAAAGACTTCAGTTTGTCTTTGATGATTCTTTGTAAAGTGCTAAGTGGTGAAGGCAGGGCGTTAATCCTGCTCCCGATCTTGACAGTTGACCTAAGATACCTCGCTAAAGGGCTAACAGGTGATCGGCACCAACTTGTAAGGCATGAAACGCTGACACCAGGAGTCCCCAATATCTACATGCTTCTTCACTACTTAACACTTTACATTCGCTTTCTTGATATTCTGGCGCGACTAATCCATCGACTTGAATATTCTTATAATTGATGACAGGGCGTTAGTCCTGCTTTTGGTAGATTATCCAGCTTAATATTTACACTGGTGTTTCCCAACTAGCGCATGACGCTGGTCATTTTCATCCGATTTTCAGGTCGGTAACCTACATGCTTCATCAAATAAAAGAATACTCTTCAGCGTATCGGGCTGAGTCGATTAAATTAGAGTTACAAAATGAGTTTGATTCTTGAGAGGGATTCGCCTTATAATGCTTTCAGCAATTTTCGACTCTGGATAGTCATTTTGCAGGATCTACTAAATCCGACCCGTTAAATATAAGCCTTGTTCATTCTTTGTTCAAGGCTTTTTTAATTCTAACTTCTATTAATCAATCCCATCGACTATTTTGCCTAAGTCTAATAGCCGTTTATTAGCGTTGTCGTAATCTTCATCGTTATAGCCATTTTCCAATAAAGTCACCAAAGCATCTTTTAAATCATCACATGCTTGCTCAATATCTGTTTCAGTCATAATATCCTCTATTCGTCGATTAGATTGGGACTAGGGGTTTTATTTCATCTGTCGTTTTAGTTCCATAATAACTACCTCTGTTTATTCGGGTTTGATTCGCTGGCTAATAACCAATACTTCACGAACACCTTTTAAATCAGATTCAAACTCTTCACACTCTTTTGTGAAAAACTCAACTACAGTGCAAAGCGAATTATCTTCTGATGTTACATATTGAATAGTTTCTATAATCTGCTTACTATCTGGATCGCATCGTTCTGTCGTAACTTGAAATACTTTCATGATTCAACCTCTCGGGCTATCCTGGTTTATCTTTTCAACAGTAATTCTATATTCTAGCGTCCCATCGGGTTTTGATATTTCAACAGGTTTACCAAAATGTAGTGTATGTTCGGCAACTGCGACTAGTGCCTCTATAGTTAAATCCTGCTTTCCAGTCGCCCATAATTTCCCACCCTTTAATAAATGGCCTACAAATATAGTTCCAGTTAGCGGACTGGTTGCGACATGTAAATTTTTCATATCAATTAAAAACCTGAATAACGCTGTACCAAAATACAGAACAGCCGATTAATAGCCAGAACCATATCCAGCCGCGATTACTTACTTTTTCGATAGGTTTACTGTGTTTCATTATTTATCCTCTTTTTTTGATGCGCTGAATAGAACATCAAATAAATCGTTGCTCACAATAACTGTGTTATTAGGCATTAGTTTATTTTTAATTATTCTTAACCCAGTCTGCCCAAAAATTACGTTTAAGTTATCCGGCGCGCCTTTTGGCGTTAACGCTTTAAGCAATGTTTGAGCTTCTAGCAACATATCCATTGTGAACGGTTTATCTTGATTAGTTGAAGTTGATTCCATTTCTCTATCCAGTTGTTAAAATAATTTGAATGTGGCTGGCAGGACTCTAACCCACGACCTCCGGCACACAGTCCAGCGCTCTAAGCAAATTCTGAGCTACAGCCACAATCAAAATATTCTATAAAAAAGAACCGGCCCGAAGACCGGCACAATGTCCACGAAAACACAAGGAGGGATATTTTCGCGGATAACTCAATTAATTTGAAAACTCTATCCAGTCACCAATCACGGTGAATTTTTCACCAAAAAATAACCGGCCTATTAGCCGCCTTAATGACGGGTAATTACCTTCTGATATAGATCCATTTCTTGATATACATTTATAGTATTTTTTGCTCATAATTAACCCTTAAATCTAATCAGGACACAAGGCCCATCGGGTTTAAAATCATATAAAGCTATTTCGTAATTCATGCCTTTTCTCCAAGTGGTTTTATATCTGTAGTTTCTGGGTAAAGCAATTTAAGTCTATTAATACGCGGAAACTTTAGCCAGATTGTTTTTGCATAAGCCTTATTAATCTCGCGCCTGCCGACTCTCATATGGCTAATCATGCCTTGAGAGCAACCTAATATAGAGGCAGCGTTCTTATCGCCGCCAGCTCGTTTTATAAACTTATTAAATTCAGAATTTATCATTCTCGCAATTTACAGCATGTATTAAATAATTACAATATATATTGTATTTAAATTTACAGCGTGTATATTAGCTGGACATTAAATAAGAAACGAGGGCCGAACATGGCACGATTAACTAACGAAATTAGAAAGCAGATCATAAATAAGGTTGTTGCGAATGGGGCATTATCCAAAATAAAGGAATGCAAAGATAAATTCCAATCTCTAGCGCAAGAGATAGCCTCTGATCATTACCCAAAAGAAATATCAGAAATAATAAAGGGGATAAACAAATGAATAAAACTGAATTAAATTTAATTTTAGAAAATCACAAGTTATGGCTGAACGATGACGGCGGAGAAAGGGCCAATCTTCGCGGTTCCGATCTTAGCTATTCCGATCTTAACGGTTCCAATCTTCGCGGTTCCGATCTTCGCGGTTCCGATCTTAGCTATTCCGATCTTAACGGTTCCGATCTTAGCTATTCCGAT
>Ga0222676_1000485_pt1 | contig 12623 bp, 16 predicted proteins | sample AntAcemetagen870_FD_179815 | JGI IMG/M metagenome (GOLD analysis project Ga0222676, IMG submission 179815) | Saline water microbial communities from Ace Lake, Antarctica - #870 | ecosystem: Environmental > Aquatic > Non-marine Saline and Alkaline > Saline | place: Antarctica: Ace Lake...
GAATGTATTGGTAGCCATTGTCATGATGATGTCCTAAAAAGTTACAAGAATTTTTCGATCAGGCTGGCCGCATCTTTGATGCTTCCCGTCGATCTGAGACGCTGCTGCGACTTCTTGACCCCACTGCTTTTTTGGCTGTTGCCGGTGGTCCCAGGTCTAACTGACTTGGTTGCACTTGGAACTGGTTTGATCTGCTGCCTCTTGCTAACAATCCCGCGATATTCCGCGATGGTGTTAAGTGCAAGTAGCATGCGGTGATCGGTGATCCCGTTCATCTCTTGATCTGAAAATCCAATTGACTTACCCGCATCAACCCACTTCTTTTTTTGCTGAGACGCCATTTCTGGGTCACGCAATGCCGGTAGTGCTTCAATCAGGGCCGTCTTCTGGTTCTCCAGATAGCCGCGCATGTGCTGCTGCTGCTCCGCCTGCTGTGTCTGGGCTAGTCTTTGTTGCTCCGACTGGATGGCGTATTGCTTCTCCTGTCGTTCGCGACCTAGCTCCTTTTGCCTCACCCACTCAATTGGGTCGCTCTCATAAAGCGCATTCATATCAATAGGTGACGCGTCAGCTTGGGCTAACTGCTGCTGCAATGCGCCTAACAGTTGGGCGTATTGTTGCCGCTCTTGCCGCACAATATCAAACTCCGCCTGAGCTTCTTTACGCTCTTGGGCAAGTGCTTGCGTTTTGCGCGTGTAGTCAGCGGTTCGGCTGTAGCCGTTGGTCAAGTCTTCAAGTGAAACCTTAGTGTCCTTGCCGTCAATTTTGACGGTGAACTTCTGCTCCACCGGGTCCTGACCCTCGTCTTCATCCTCGTCTGACTCTTCGTCATCTGACTCGTCATCCGCTGCGTCGTCTGCAGATTCGTCGTCATCTAACTGTTCGGACTCGTCAACCTCGTTGATCTCGTCCAGCTGCGCCTCTGAGTCTTGTTGGTCTCCGTCTCCGGACAACATTGCCTCAATGGCATTGGCTGCACTATCTGCAGTCATTGGGTTATGAACACTGGCTGGTGCCGTGGTGTCGTTGGCCATATTATCTCATCCTAATTACAGTTTGGAGTTACGCTCCAGATGTTTACCAGCTAGTTTGCCGGTGTCAACGTAGGACTGGAGCGCTGCTTTGAAGTCTTGTAAGACGCTAATGCTCGCAAAAGCACGCTCCCTCTTGACTACGTCGTCAACTGTACTGGTTTTCCAGTCGTTTATGTACATGGCCTCCATGTCGTGCAGGGCGGATTGGATGATTGGGTCATCCATCAGGCGCTGTGCGTTTTGGCCACGCGCCAGTCGTTCTACGTTATCCATTACATGGGACCCTGAGGCTGCACCATCTGGTTCATGCCGCGCAGTGCTTCTCGGTCACGCTCCATCATCGCCTTGATGCTGGCCACATCCACCTGCGTGCCGTACTTGAGCTGCATCTCCTGTGCTCGCAGCATAAAGTCGGCCTCTTGGCGGTCGCGCTCGCGGTCGTCTGATCGGATCATCTTTTCACGATCAAGCTCCAGCTCTGCTGCTTTTTTCTGGATGTCTGCTTGAATACTTTGGGCTTGCACCTGCGCCAGTATCTCCTCTGGCGTTGGCTTTTCCTGCTTCTCTGGCGGCGCGTAGTCAGCCGGCACGGCGCTAAAGAACTGGCTGGAGTCCTTGAACCCGGCCAGCTCCACCATTTTGCGGACCGTGTAGCTAAACTGCGCCGGCGACACCAGTGGGTTTTGTGGGCCCATAGTCATGAGCGCCTCTTTTTGAATATTAGAGATCATGTTGAGCATAGCCATCTTCTGCTCAACGTCTCCATTGCCCAGCGCAACGTTTGTGGTCACGTCCATGCTGCTATTCCATGACCTGGGGTCAATGGCCACCCATTCATTGCGCAATCGAACCATGCGCTCTTTGTCCTGATGCGTGACGATCAGGTGCAGCAGGTTCTTAAACAGGGTTTTCATCCCGTTGCTCAAAATTCGGGTGATTAGCTCCAACCTCATTTGGCTGGCGCTAACCGTGGCGGCCACGGCTGCCTTAGTTGAGCTTTGCAACGCGTCCGCATTCAGGCCCATGGAGGCCTTACTCATACCTGTGCGGTCTTCTTTGACCTGGTCCATGTAGTCCAACATGGAGAACGCCTCGCGGCCAACAAACGGCGTTGTGAGCGGCTGTACCATGCCAGGCGCCCGCATACGCACAATTGCCCCGGTCTCGTTGTTTAGCACGTCGTCCATGTTGACCTGCCCCTCCACCACTGCTGTGCGTGGGTGGATGCTTTGGGCCAGCGAGTCCAGCGTGTTGCGCAGTATGTCGCTTTTAATCTCCTGCAAGTCCTTGGTCAGGTCAAAGATACTTGTGGCCTCTAGGGGCGATGTGTGTGGCTCCGGGTCGCAAGGGAAGGCCGCAAATGGGATCATGTCCGCCGGGACATTGCGAACAATAGTGTAGCCCTCGCCCAAACAGCACAGCTTGCGCAACTCTGGTAGGCCGTCGTTGTCGTAATCGATCCGTATCCACGCCTCAATGTACAGCACACGCATCATTGCAGGGTTGTTGCTTTCTGAGTTGGCACCGATGGTTGTGCTCAGGCTGCGCCTGCTCAAGTACTCGTCGTTGTTTTCAAAGTCAGTTGAGGTGACGTAGGTCATGACCTCTTCTTCGTCGTATCCCATCTCAATCAACTCAGCCACCGTGGCCATCTTGCGGTGGGCAACAATGCTGGAGTCCTCCAGCGACCTGGCGTTGCGGCTTAGTAAAAACTCCTCTGGAGGCACTGCCTCAATCGCTATGCGCCCAGACTTTATGGTGCGTTTGATGGTCGCATCAAACAGTTGCGGCATCGCAGGAATAATGGGTTGGCCCATCTCGTCCAGCATTGGCTGGCCGGTCATCGGGTCAACCTGTGGCTGCATCATCTCCGGTGACACGTTGGGGTCGTCGTACTGTGAGATGACAGACACGGTGGCGTCTGGCTCGTTCTCAATTAGCATGATCGTCTGCTCATCCAACCCCGTGTACTCTTCAATCCGGACCGTGGTCTTGTCCTCCCACCAGGTCTTGACAACGCCACACTTGCGGATCAGCGCGTCCTTAAACGTCGAGTACATGACCAAGAAACCGTCGTTGTCACTTTGCAAAACATAGTTTGCGTAGTCGGTTGCCTGCTCGGCCATGGCCACGTCCTCTGGACCCTTTGGCACAAACTCCACAGCCCGCTCACTGGAGAACATGGTGCGCATGATGCTGGGTAGCATCGCGTTGACAACGTCGCGGACCTCGGTGCTAATAGCCTGGCTACTGCCCTCGGCCTCATTGCCAAACGGGTCACCCCGGTAGTAGCGCGTTGCTTGGGCGCGAAACGGGCTGAGGTCCGAGTCGATGTAGCTGATGGCGTCTTCAATTTCAGACGCGACAATTGACTGCAGCTCGGTCTCATCCATAGGCTGGTCGTCGTAGTCATCCTCCGCGCTTTCGCGCTGCATGTCTTCGGCTGCTGTAATGGGGTCCATGTCTTCGTATGAGTTTGCTTGCATTTTCATCCTTTAGCGGTATTGTCTAATTGTCCCACTATCAACATAGTCGGGGGATGCCCCTGCGGATAGGTTTGTCCCATTTACTTCTAGCCGCCGTCCCGTGGACGCCAACCGCTGCGTCCTCAGCAAACGTCAGCACAAACGAGTCCGCTAGGTCGGGGGACTTGAGGCCACGCTTCTTGATGTCGTCCTTTGACTCAATCTGCAATTTCCCGTTGCTTGCAAATCGGTACTTGACTGTGGCCAGCTCAGATATGAGTTGAGAGCTGTTTGGTATGCAGCAATCCCTGCGCTCTAGCCATGTTTTCGCTTTAGCCCACAGCTCTGCCCTCAGGTTTCGGTACTGGCTGCCAAAGCTGGGCGACTCTGAGACGTTGATGCCGCGAGCTGGTAGCCCCAGCTCAATCAGCCGGTCAACCACACCAGCCCCCAGGCCAATGCTGTCTACCAGTATTGCAACAGGCTGCTCGTGTGGCGGTAGCGCCTGGTACTCGGCCACCACCGCACCCGTTAGCTGCATCAGGTCTAGGTTCTTCCAGACCCGTGGCGATTCTGTGACCACGTTGGCCTTTCGCTTGGTTAGCGCCGAGCTGTCAGCACCAAACCGCGCAACGTCCAAGCCCCAGACCATGGGCGCGTATGGGTTGACGGTTACATCACGATGCCGAGCGCTTTCGATCAAGTCCATCGGGATCATGGTGTCGTCGTCTGATCGCGGGAACTCGCCCAGCACGCGGACCCTGTATGCGTTGCTGTCCTCGCCGTACCTAGACGCCATCTCATCGATGTAGTCCTTGCTAACCCTTGGTGACTGCTCACAACCAACCTTGAAGGTTGTCCACTCGTTAGCCAAGCGGTTATGCGTGTCATAAAAAAAACCGCTGGACCTGGTCGGGTTGCCCAGCAGCAGGGTCACGGCTGCGTGGCCAGACATCGAGCCGCTGGCCGCCTCAAACACAGCCTCCGGCACGCCTGACGCCTCGTCGGCCACCAGCATAACGTGGTCCGAGTGGATGCCCTGCAGAGCCTCCGGCTGCTCGGCCCTTGATGTACGCGCGGAGATAAACATCTCGTCAGGCGCGGCATTAAAAACAATGCGGTCCTGCTTCACAGTGACCATCGCCTGCAAGGGCTTTGGCAGCTCATTGACCCAGCGCTTTAGCTCGGCAAACAATGCGTCAAACAGCTGGGCTGACGTAGGCGCTGTGACCACCACCTTGACAGGTGACCGGGTCATAAAGAACCACAGCATCGCCCAGCTGCTCGCGGTTGACTTGCCGACGCCGTGGCCAGACCTGACTGATATGCGCCTATCACCCCGTGCGATGGCGTTCAAAAAATCAATCTGCCACACGTCCGGGTCCACGCCTAGCACCTCCTGGACAAACAGCGCAGGCTTGTCCCTGTAGCGCTCAACCCACTGCTGGAACACCTCCCGCGCCTGGGTGGTCTGGCTCATAGTTTGCCCCATAATTTTGATGCGGTTTTGACGCCGGAGTCAATTTTCTCAATTCTGCCGTCTGGATACTTGAGGTAGTTCCCGACGCGTGATGGCAGCGGCAGTGCGTCCTCAGCGCCGAGTCTGACGGCTGTCTTGGTCTGGCCCATGTCCAGGGTTGAGTGGAAGTCGCCGCTGTAGCGTGAAGATGGGATGTTGCCGTGTGTTGTCATTTTCTTTTTGCCTTGCTGTTGTCTTTGATGTGTAGCAGGAACGATTTTTTTAACTCGTCCGCCATGTTGTCCGCTCTGGTCCTGCCGCCAGCGGCGCTGGCATTTGAACGCCTAAACGCTGGGTCGTTGGCCAAAAAAACTTTGGGTATTACAAACCCGTTGGGGGCTGGCTCTTTCATGTTGCCAGCCATAGGTTGAGGGTAATTAGCCCGTATGTGATAAGTCCGGTTGCAAACAAAACTACAGCCGCAACCGCCAAATCCACCAAAGCAGTACGCCAGCGCTGCGGCTTTTGATACTGATAGTCGATGTATGGCTCTGCGTCAACCGGTATTTTGCTTGCCATTACGCGGCGTTGTAGCCATGCGTTAGTTCGTCTGATTTCTTTTTCTGCGCTCATTTCTTTCTCCTCGGATATTTATAAAAAACGTGGAAACCGATGACCTCAGTCATCTTTAATCTACTTGCCCACTGGGGGTAAACGGCCAGGGTATGGTAGTGCGTTGACTTTCGTGTGTTGTCCTTCAACCTACCCGCCATTGCCTTGGCCACTACTCGCTGCACCTTCTGTGTGTACGCCACCAGCTTTGGGTTTCTAGCTCTGTAATCGTTGGCCCAGCTAAACTGCTTGCTTTGATACACAACTTTGCAGATTGAGTTTGGCCAGCGCTTGCTGGCGACCCTGTTTAAGACCACCGATGCCACTGCTCTGATGCCAGCCAGACTTTCGCCACGTGCCTCGTAGTGCAGATTGTCAGCCAAGCATTTTGCCTGCTTGCTGTACGGCACGGCCATTACTGATGTTGGCAACATCAGCAAAGCCAGTAGTAGCTTAAGCACTGCCTCTTGCGCGAATAGCGGCGGCGCACCAGTTGGCGGCAACCATTTCAGGAGCTTCTTCTTTGGTTAGCCCAACCCATTTAGACCGGTTAAAAGCATCCTCTGCTCTTTTAATTAACTCTACTTGATCAATATTCCCATCATCCTGAAACTCATCTTGCTCATCGGCAGACATCTGAGCAAAGGTCTGGAAGTGGTTCTCACCACAGCATTGAAACCGTGCCTTCTCGCACCCGCAGTAGCAACAGTACTGCGTGTCGTCCGCCATCATCTCTTCATGTGTCATGTGTTTATCTCCTTAACCACAATAGGCGTGGCGCGTTTGTGTTTAATGGTCTCGTAGATATGGTGCAGGGCCTTCTCCATGTCCTTCACCGTTATCACCTCCAGCTGCGCGTCGTGCAACTCCATTGCCTCGTTCAGCGCCGCCATCTCATCCGACCTCATGATGAACTTCCCAGTGTCCGCGCCACGCGCACCAAGTGACTTAAGCGCCTGCATACCCGCCTTAACCAGCGACCCGTAGTCCTCACCAAAGCCCATCTGGTAAAGCACCTCAGTCATGTTCAGCGCGGCGATAAGCACATCGATGGTCTTGCGGTCGGCCTTGCCCTGCGTCGTTGTGGCCAAGGCTGCATGGTTCTTGAGCTTTAAGTCAATAAGCACAGACCCGTGCGCCGCCACAGGGGTCAAGCTCTCCATGACATACCCCATGGTGTCGTACACCATGCCCTTCGGCCTGTAGCTGCTGCGCTTACGCATTGTCAGCAATGGCTCGGCGCACAGACTCGTGCGACACCACCACGCCGTGCTTTGCCTTCACCTGCGCGCTGATGCCACGCAGGCTCATCTTTTCACCGTGCCAAACAATAACATCCAACAATGCCGCCTGCTGGACGTCATCCTTCACCAGCTCTGCCTTGTGGCCCTTGCCCTCAACCCTATAACCAAACGGTGCCGACCCACCGATGTGCCCACCTCTGGCCTTTTTGGCAGCCTGGCCATCCTTCTGGCGTGACTTAATCACACGCCGCTCGTGGCCAGCGAACACCGCCATCACCTCCAAGATCAGCCTGGCCATGATGTTGGTGTCGTCTGTGACGTCGCCGTGGCCATTGATAATCAACCGCACGCCCTGACCCTTCAACACCTTAATCGTGTTGAGCGCATCAGCTGCGTCGCGGCTGAACCGGTCCAGCTTGGCCACGATGACCACGTCGCCAGCCTTTAGCGTCACGTTGTGCGCCGTCATACGGTCAAAGAAGCTGGTGGCGCCGGATACCCCTTTGTCCTCGATGTACGTCTCAATGTACAGCCCACCCGTCATGGCCAGCCCTTTGCACTCGCGCTTCTGATTACTCAAGCTGGTGCCGTCCACCTGCTCCAAAGTGCTCACCCTCATGTATGCGTATGTTGTCATTAGTTGTGTCCTGTTGTTGAAGACTTAAATGTACATGAGGTTGACGGGTCTGACAAGTCTTTTTTGCATATTTTGTAAAAAAAAATTTTAGGTGTGTTGGCCTACGTGAACGCCGCCCCGCCGCCGCGACTCGACGGGGGGGCGGCCGGCCGGCTGGCAGTCGGGTTGGGAAGGGTAAACCCTGTCAGGCTTTACCCTTTGTTGCTACTCATCGTCAAGCCTGTGTACGGGCTTGACATCCTCGACCATGATGACGCGCTTGCGCAGTGCGTCCAAGGCGATGTCCCCCATGTTGATGTTGATCTCCGCCGCCTTGTCGCCGTAGGCGTCAGGGTTGAGCTTGGCGGCCATGCGCCATCTGTTGTCGCTGCGCAGCTTGGCCACCTGCACTGTGTCGCGGTCGGCCTGGTCTGCGATGCTGATCGTCTGCTCGGCCAGCGTGTGTGCCCCAGATTCACGCGCCCGCGTATATAGCACGGTGCGTGTCTCACCCCCTCTTGACACCCAGCGATGGAACGCCGAAGTACTGACGCCTAGCCCGTCACAGATAGACATAACAAGCACACCTGAGCCGAGCTGGTCCCACACCCAAGCCTCTCCCCCGTGCTGGTGTATGAGCTTGCTGCACCTGCTTGTCTCAGCCTTCTCGTCCCAATGCCTCATTAGCCCTGCGGCCTTCCTGTCTGCATCCTCGCCAAGCGTTGCCGGTGCATTCATCGGCAGCTCTGGCGTTACCTCATCCCATCCATCCTTCATGACTTCACCCCTTGTAAATATTTATCTATTAACGCCCACGCGTCGCCGCCTGACCGCGCCACCAGGCATAGGTACCCCTCAGCGTTTAGCCTGCGTGCAATGTCCTTCTGCGCAACGGCCACGGTCCCTACGTCCGTTTTCATCTCAACAAAAAGCCCATGAAAACCATTAGACGCCCTCAGGACGCATAAATCAGGCATACCCTTGAGTACCCCCTCAGCGTGCAACGAAACCCGCTCCTGAGCCGTCCTAGAGCCTCCGTTCGGTATAGCCGCCACCACCACATCCGGATAAAACGCCCGCACCTTGGCCACCACCTTTGCCTGCTCGGTGTGCTCCTTGCGCCGTGACCTTACTCCCACCATTGTGTTGCCTCCTTGTTTATGACACCTGCATCAATTTTACTGATGTAGCTTGGGCAGCGGTGCATCAGCCCAGCCGGCATGGCCAGCAGCCCGTCCACGTCGCAGTGCCTGCGCTTGAACCTCACCCTCGCCCAGTCGTTGTTGACCACCGCCGTTTCAAACATCCACCTGTTCGCCGGATGGTTCACCTTCCTCAACTTCTCCATCTCTCCGGCCGGCATCGAGACGCTGTCCTGCACCACATCCATATGTCCACACGACTCGCACAAAACCCTGTCCTCCACCCATTCCCCAACCTCCACCACCCCACTACCCAGCCTGTGGATAACTTTTTCCATCTCTCCCCCCTTGATAGTGCAAAGTTGATTGGACGTCCGTAAGCCATACGTCCACATGTCCGATCAACTTTTGATACCCACAAACAACCATGCTTGCCTGTGGATAACCTGTGGACAAGTCCACAGGGTTATCCCCATTCGGGCATCTGCGTCGATCAGACCGTCCTATCGCCGTCCTATCGACGTCCATATGTCCGATCAACTTTTCAGGCCGCACATTCATGACAACCTGACCCACTCATTCATACTCGAAGTGGGCGCAAACCTGTGGAACACAGCCTCGATGACCGCCTTCCTCACGTCCCCCCTGGACGACCCAGGCACAGCCGCCAGCACGTCGGCCATGTCCAACCTCGCGCAGCCAGACATATCAGACGGCGGGTTCCTGGACGGGTTCTTGCCCCTGCGCATCACCAACCCGTTTGGGCTGTGGTTAATCACAGACTGTACATAAATACACGCCTCGTCCGCTCTGTCCATTGACCGCTGACCCTGGCGCTCAGACGACGCCTCCGCCGCCTTGCGCTCGCGCTGCTCGGCCGATGAGATAAGTGGCGTCATGACGCGGCACACCGTCTCTATGAAATCCCCCTCCGGCGACGTGGCCAGCGCGGTGAAGGTCTCGGTCGTGAACTCAATCTCGTCAAAGTCAGGCTCGTACCGGCGCTTGATGAGCCGCATGTATCTGGAGCCATCCTCGTCCGCGAATATGACGGCGGTACCGGTCGCGTCGCCGGTGAAGGCTGATGCACCCCTGGCCATGGCGTCGCTGTCGGTGCGAGATATCTGCTTGTTCATGTGGGACACGATGGCGATTGGCGTGTCCAAGATGGTGTAGATGGTCTGCTTCAGGCCGGACATGTAGGCGCCGACCTCACTGTTGTCGTTCTCGTTCTCTAGGGCCAAGGTCGCGTTGGCTGTGTCGAGTATCAAAAACGGCCTGGTGCCGTCTATGGTGTGCTTGATGACGTTCTGCTCCAGCAGCAATATCTCCGGCAGCGTTGAGCGCTTGGCGCGGATTATGACGACGCTGTTGATGATTAGTTGTGGGTCTATCTTGAAGTGCCTTGAGTAGCCGTACAGCCCCCTGATGAGCTGGTCCGCGTCCTCTGTGACGATGACAATCTTCCTTGGCTTGGATGCGTGTATGGCTTGGTCTGTGAGGCAGTTGGTGATGGTCATCATCAGCGACATCAGCACCGTTGTCTTACCAACGCCGGGTTGCCCGGCAATCACCCACAGCCCGTGGGCCAGGAACCCGTCAATGATGTAGCGCACAGAAGGTAGGTGGTCTAGGCTGTAGTCCATCTCCTGCCAGCCGGTTGTTGGCTCTGGCTGTGTAGTTAGCTGTGTGTCAGGCTGCTGCGTGGCCTGCTGTCGCTGCATAAAGTCCTGCACCGCCGTGCGCTGCTCAGACTGCGTGGTCGGCTGTGTGTAGCCGTGCTGCTTGGCCATGTGAAATAAAGTGCCGAGGCCAACGCCCTTTGATGCGTTAAAGCTCTTCCAGTGGCTGTCAAGGTCCTTAGCGCCCTGATACTTCTCACCCTGCTGCGACCATCTGGACCATACGTCGTGGCCTTGGTCACCGAACCCGTCGTGCAGCGCCTGGCCGAGCTGTATCCACTCGGCGTAGTCCACGTCCGGCGAGATGTGGCGCAAGGCGTCTGCAGCCTTTTGCAGGTCGTCCGGCTGTGCCGTGTAGTTGACCAGAAGTAAGGGCTGGGGTTTTTTCTGCTCAGGCTCTGCCTGTATGCCCAGCTCCTGAATAAGGGCCGCGACGTCAACGTCTTGGTTGTTGATGGCGTCTTGGGTCAGCATGTCGCCGGTCAGCATTAGCGACTTCTTTGGGCTGTTTGGCTGGCCAAAGACCTCGATCTCTTGGTGGTCCTGCAGCTTGTACTTGGGAAGTATGTCGGTGGATGGCTTGGCCAAGAACAGAACGTGTCGCCCCTTCTTGCTGTGGCTGCGCTCGGCCATGTGGTCGTGGTCCTTGGCCCACTTGGCTAGGCGCTGTATGCGCATGTCGGTGGTGGACGTGCTGCGCTTGAGGTCCACGTCAAGCACGGTCAGGACTGCCGAGTCAAACATGTCTGTAAGAGGCTCGTGCATGTACAGGCCCCAGTAGTTGTTGTCCGCCAATCTGTCGTGCGCCCTGACCTCGTCCGGCGTGTACAAGTCGGCCTTGTTTGTCTCCATCGAGACACCCGGCCCAGCCTTCGACCTCGGCAGCTTGCGGCCATCGTCTGTCGCGGTGAACAGACAAAAATATGCGTTTGGGCACATATCTGCAATCGCTAAAGCCACCCTCTTGCTGCCGTCTACTGATAAAATTGTTTCTGAACTTCGGTTCATTGCGTGTTCTCCTTTACGGTTATGCCCAGTGGCTTCCACCACTGGGCATTTTTTTTATGTTTTGGCGCGTACTAGGCTTGATGCAGACTGCTTCTCGCCGATCATGCCATCCGGTAGATGGATGCCCAACTTTAAAATGGCAGCAGGTGACTTTAACTTCCAAGCGGTAGGGTCATCCTTCAAGACCTCCTCGACCATGGCTAGGGCACTCCAGAACTTCGTGCGGCTCCCATCACGCATGGCCCACCCTTGGATTGGTGAAGTGTCCATCTGGCGTTTTGCAGCATCTATAACGGCCTCAGACCACGTCGCGACCACGTGTGCAAGCTCAAGCGTCTCTGGTGTGACCAACGTGTCGTGGTCTGTGTTGTCCTGCTTCTTTTCAAAGTCCAGCCTGGCGGCCTCGGTCGCTTTCTCCCTAAGAGCTGGGCAGATGGTCTTGGCCCGGCAGTACTTGCACTGCTTCTCGCCGGGGTTGGTTGGGCCGTTGTCTGACAGAGCTAGGTCGGCTGATGCCGTGATCTGCTCGCCGTGTTGGATTAGCCGCTGGCCGGTTGTTGCCCACAGTGAGCTGCCGGCCCTTGGCTGGAAGATGTGCAGCACCACCTCGATTGTGTCTGGTGCATTGAGCTGGCGCATAGCACCCAGCGCGTAGGTCATGAGCTGCAGGTTTTCTTCCGCATCGACCGGCACGCGTCCGGTCTTTAGGTCCACGACGTGCAGCGTGTTGCCGTCTACTATGACCGCGTCTGCGGTACCGCCAAGCGCTCTGTGCAGGGACTTGAGGCCCTTGTCCACGTTGACCTCGATTAGCTTCTTGCGGGGTTTCTCGGCGATGGCGTCGATGTACTTGATGTACGCCTCGGCCATGTCCATCTGGTCCTGGTCGTACTTGGCGTAGTCGACGACGTCGCCGCGCATCATGTGCTCTGCCAGCTCGTGGACGTCGGTGCCGTACTGCGCCGCTGGTCCGGCTGGCTCGTACGGCATCTTGGCCTCCAGGCGCACTGAGCCTGGGCATGGCATGAACCGGTCGGCGCGTGAGGCTGACAGCCTGGCGTGTTTGCGTGTGGTGTGTTCGGTGGTCATAGTGCCTCCATGTAATTGACTTCTATCTCGCCCTTCATCATCTTTGTCGTAAAGATATTCCTAAAATCTGGATACGTCACCTTCCAAAGGCGGGCATAAAAAGCGATGTGGTTGTTGCTAATCTTGAAGTCGTGGCCGGTGGTGGTAATTGACACCTCCCACCTGATGCGGTTAACGATCAGCCAATGGCTAATGTGCTTCCTCCCAGAATGGGCTGCTTCAAGAGAAAATTGCTTGAAGTATCCCCAAACCCTTGGGTTTTCCCGGTGCCA
>Ga0222676_1000506_pt1 | contig 12278 bp, 17 predicted proteins | sample AntAcemetagen870_FD_179815 | JGI IMG/M metagenome (GOLD analysis project Ga0222676, IMG submission 179815) | Saline water microbial communities from Ace Lake, Antarctica - #870 | ecosystem: Environmental > Aquatic > Non-marine Saline and Alkaline > Saline | place: Antarctica: Ace Lake...
GGGTCAAGATAAGATTGCTTAAACATCTCGTAGCCCGTAAATTCTTTGTAAGTAAAGCCGTTAAAGCTAACGGTGCAAGCAGATAGAAACTCAGCGTCAAGTTCTCGCTGTTCATCGTCCTTCATTTTCTTGCCGCCCTTTCGAACGTAATCAAGAATGGCCCGATTACGAACGCCGGATGCTTTTTGAAACTGCTTTGAGCCTGGCCCGTAAACTGTCACGCTGATTGTTTTGCCGCTATCGTCAACCAAAGCCTCACCACTTGGGTCTTCAAGTTCGATAACAGCCGTGGCTGATACTGCCAACTTTGAAATATCAAATGACATTTTAACTTCCTTAGTTTCGCTGGTCTGAGAATCCGAACTAACAGCAGCATCCTCCAGCGATGGAAGATGACTACTGTTAGTCGGAACTTTACTGCGCCGCATTACGCGGCTAAGGCTTCAACAATACCAACACCAGCGGCAGTCGTTGTCAACTCAAGCGATGCCGTTGCAGTCGTGATTGAATCCACGCTTGCGACGTTAACTTTGAATGACATGACTTTGGCTTGGAAATAGTACTTGTCGCCGTTCTGAGTCGTAACCAAAAACGAATAGTTACTATCAGAAAGTGAAGCTGCCTTCATCGAAATCTGGCCAGCATCGTCGGTGTCCAAGCCCATTGACAAGGCGATTGTGCCTTCGTTGAACGAACCCTTAAACTTCTGCGTGCCACGCGAGCCAACAGGCATGTGCGTTACAAGCGCAAACTCACGCCCAAACTCGCCCAAGTCCGTGATCTCGCCAACAGTGGCAGGGCCGGGCGATTCTGCGAAAACAGCGGCATAACCGCTTGAATCAAACGTAGCGGGTGCTGATGCTGAAATTGCTAAGGTAGTACCGGCTGAAGTAAAAACAGTCATAATGATCCCCTAAAAAATAATAGATGCTTCACTCATAATAACGCAGAATGTAATCAACTGGCTGAGTATAGATGCCGCTGTCGATCTCTTTAGTCATTTCGCTCATGTTATCAAAGCGACAACTAATTACTAATTTACCTGCGACTATTTGTTGGTGAGTGAAGTCAATTGCACCTCGAACCGCCGCATGAATAGATTTTACATCAGGAATTGTTAAGCCCAACGGATTTATTTGTATACGAGCAAATGCCCTTTGTGCGCCAATATTGTACGCAACATTAGGCTCAGGCACTCCGTCGATCACATTATATACAAGCGCAGGCATAGCGCTGTTTTGTGGCAACTGTGTCATCGCCCTGCGGTTTCCCACCAAGGCGGTTATGGCTGCCTGATTTAATAGGCTTGCAATAATGATTTCAGCGTTCATAGTTTCAATACCTCTTTAGGTATTCTTTTTTGCAGGTAATTAAAAACAGCATTAAGTGCCGCTTCTGTGTAGTTGTCAACTGCTGGACGCATAAATGGCTTTGGTTTAATGCCCGGATGCGTCACAAGGTTTCTATTAATACCAGCCACAAGCAAACTGCCTTCGCCTTTGGGCCGTATTTCGTAAGGCCCTTTGACAGACTTTGTGCCGTTGCCTGCGTAGTATGAGCCAGTGCCGTACTCAATCATGTGCGCGTAATAGGCTTCTTTATTGCCAGCCATAACATAAGCGCGAGCATAGCCAAAGCGTTCGCTTTTCCGATTAAATCTAATCCTAATGCTTTTCAATAGCTCGCCAGAATCAACCGAGCCGTTAGCTTGCAAGTAACCCTTAGCCGCATCAGCCAAAACCTTTTGACCCGCACGCATCCCACCCTTCAATACGCGATTGTAAATCTTAGCTGGCAACTGTTTCATCAAATCGTCTAGCTCTTTGAGTCCTTTGATTTGTATCTCTTGGCTCATTGTCCAGTCTCCGAGTCCTCGGTGCAGTCAAAGACGATGTGCTTCCGCGCTTCATCTAAATCTTGCGCCGCATTGATATTAAATATCCGAACTCCTGCTGGTGTAACGTAGCGAATGCGTCGAGCGTCCGCAACCGCTGGCGGTAAAAAAAGTACGTTATAACGTACTGTTACAGTATGCGTTAGCAATGACTCAACAGCCATCGCACGCAATTTTTCACGCCCACCAAGAGGCTTTACATTTGCCCAGACGGTGGCTATGTCAGACCAACTGTTTAACTCCTGACCGTAATCGTCAAGCGTAGCCGACCTGCTTTGTAACGTAATGCGCTTGTCGAGTTTGCCGATGTTCATTACAGCCCCATGTTAATGCGGTGGGGCGTTAATAAATAAGTAGCAGACTGCGGACGCTCGTAAGACTGAACCGAGGACACTGATTCGCGGTTTTCGTATAAATTGCCAATCATTAACAGAATGGACGCTTTAACACCCGCAGGGCAAGGGTATGGGTTTGGGCTTTCGCCGTCGGTGTAACCTGCCGTAAAGCTGACGGTCAAATCGTAGCCTGGCGAATCAGACTTGAACACAAGCCGCGCAGGGCGTTGGAAGTTGTCTAACGTATAAAGTGATGGGCTTACGGTTTGCACCGCGCCATCGCTGTCCTCGTAGGTTACAGAGGCAATGCTGTTGACTGGGTGCGTTTGCAGGCTGACCTGCTCACTAACAACAGGGCTTTTGACTTTGTAGCTAGCCTGAGCAATTGTCACGCCCGTGTACTGCTCGGCGTTTTCTCTTGATGCACTAATTAAGGTTTGTACTAATGTATCATCGGGGTGTGAAGGGGGCGAGCCAACCGTGTCTAGTCTGAGGTGCAACTGCGCCTCTGCCAGACTAACTGGTTCGCTTGTTGGTTGTACTGTCTTTATTAAATAGTTCATGGACTATATTCCTCTATTATCCTATCCACCATTTAAACCCCGCATGATCTTAATAATACGCTCAGGGTCTATTTTATCCCAAGCGTCAACGCAGTGCTGACATTTTAGCCGTTTACCGCATCCCAGACCACCGCCCGTAAATATATTCTTGTGTAGCTGGTAGCCCGTTACCTGCGGGGCAATAAACCCACCAAACAAAACCACGCCTTTAATGCCAAGCGCCGCCGCTGTGTGGTGCATCCCGCCCTCTGGCACTAGCACCGCCCTCGCTTTAGACATAACCGCAGCCATCAGTCTAGGCGTAGCCGTTTTTATCCATCGAGTATTAGGTAGCATCTTGGGCTTTTTTGCGCCCAGTTGCACCCAGTCAGCGTCTACAGAACTCGTGACCTTGGCGAAGTTATCCCAACCCCAGTCGCGGTTTACGCTTTCTTGCTTGTCTTTTAAGTGTGGCTCAACCACAATAAAATTGTTTTCTATATACGCAATCTCGTCCAGTTCATCTGGGCTAAAGAAAAACTTGGCTGGCTTTGGGCGATATGCTTGCCAGCCCCATGCCTGAGCGTTAACGGATTTAGCGTATGGCCTAGCACTCGGCGCATTAACTATAAACTTTTGGTATTTATCTGTAGGATTAGCAATGCTTGGATTGTTTTCCCAAGCATCGTGCCAGCGGATATTCCCGTTCCTGTCTTTGATAGCGACTACCCCGCCAAGACTCATCGCCTCGCCAGCCGCCATTAGTTCGTCGCCCCACCCCATACTCACCACCTCATTATGTAATCGCCAGAAATTACCATGTGTATTTTCATGCCCAGATACTTTAGATACTTTACTGCTTCGTCATCAGCATAGCCATACTTTTTACCCTTGCCAGGCTTTTGCTCAACGATAATAACGGGCTTGTTGCTTAGAATAGTTTGCTCTGCGCCTTGCAAAACGTGGTACTCGTAGCCCTCGCAATCCACTTTTATAAAGTCAACGTCCACAAAACAATACGAATCTAGTAACACTGTGCCGACTTCTTGTAAGGCTTTTTCCTTACGCTTGTTAACTTGCGGTGCGGTGTCGCCGCATGACCCGTTAGTAGCGCAAGCCATTGTGATAATCATTTCTTCATCACTAAGCGCTACGTTGTGCAAGGTTGCCATTGGTGCGTTCTTAACAAAGTATTCGCAGTACTCAGAGACTGGTTCGAACGCTTGCACGCTGTCAAAGTCCAAACACATAACCCGTGACCACAGCCCAAGGTTGCCACCCACGTCAATTGCTGTACGCTTTTTGTCCAGTATCCGTAAACATTCTGCATACTTGCTGTACTGATATGTGGGCTTGCCATCAACATAACGCTTAACGGCTTTCATCCAATCGACTAAGTGTGTTTCGTTTTCGGGCAAATAAAGCCCTTCCCATACTTTCATTTAACTTGCTCCCAAGCGTAACCGGAGTTGATTTCCGAAATTGTAAATTGATTATTGGCCAACACCATCGCCATGTGTTCGCGGTTTTCTGGTTTAACTGGCGATTCAATTAGGGATAAATCTGTTGAGCCAAAACGTGCCGCTGTTGATTCGGGGTCGGTCGCAAAGCAAGGCACGCCGTGAATGACTGCTTGAACCCCTGCCATCGACGAATGCACAACAACCGCCCATACATTTCTTAATTGCTGTTTAAACATAATTTCAGCCCTGTTGCCGTTGCTTTTGTGGTGAACCCTTATGTTCCTGTCAGAATAAGCAGAAATCAGCTCAGAGGTCTGTCTAATCCATTCGTGAGCGCTTTTACCTTGCAAGTTAAAAAAGGTTTCGCTTTGTGGGCATAACAAAATATCTGAGCCTTCGCGCCAACTTTGAACCGAAACCCTTAAGCGTCGCCACCTGTCTTTACTAGGCTCACCGTTGAGGTCGTGCATAAAAGCATTCTTAGTTATTCGGTAATGTGTTGCCCTACAAAAGTATGCCTTGTCCCCATAGTACCAATCCCTTCCATCCGAACGCGCTTGGCTCAATAACGGCATTAAGTTGGGATGGCCAAACATCGCAACCGAGCCATCAAGCAATTCAGTATTTGTAGCTACAATGCCGCCGCAACCCTCAGCAAATGCCTTGCCAAAAATGGGTGACGTTTGAGCGCCGCTTACAATGTAAGTAGTGGGTGAGTTGTGCGTTTGCATTCTTGCCGCCAAAAATCAGCCCCTCTTGCGTTTTTGTAATGTTCAAAGCCAGGTATCCCCGCCGTCCAGTGCAAAATCTTTGCACCCTCAATCGCTTGCCCTTCGTCTACCAAGCGATTCCATTCTTGTGGCAACTCGCCAATTTCTAAGTCATCGAGGAATCGTAGCTGTAAAAGCTCTAGGGTTTTAAATGTGTTGACAGCCTTTGGTGTCATCGTTCGCCACGCTGCATGCTCGCAGTCGATTAGCATCAGGCTTGCCCAGTTCTTTCTGTCATAGTCTTGATTGGCACTTTGCATGGGTGTGCCAATGTATTTAACCGCATTGCGTGTGCTGTATTTGTGCTTTACAACTTTTACTGCGTGTTGCTGTTCTTTAAGTGTTTCCGCCAACTCTGCAATGTCGCTTAAACAAATCATATCCGCAGCGTCTGCAAAAATCGCCTCGCCCCTGTAGTCCATTAAATACGGCACTAGAAAACGGGAAAGCGTAAATTGGTTAGTGCCTCCATCCTTAACGCCTTGCATTTTTATTGGCACAAAGGCAACGGGAACGGAACTTCTTTCTAGCACTGAAGACATAAAGACGTGTGTTCCAACCGACTCTCTATCATCGTAGCCACAAAAGATGGTTAACATTTCTCTAAGTCCTTTTGTTCAAATGCTGTCAATGCTGTTATTCGAGTGGAGTTGTAGACCGTCACGCCCTCAGACTTTAAGTCAGCCGCCAATTTCACAAAGTTTCTACACCAGCGCTGCATAACCTGATCGTCTGGGCCTTGCGTGTTTCTGTGGTAAGGATGATCGCCAAAAAAATGTGTCTTACCTGCTTGGCGCTTCATGTCAAACCCAAGCAAGATAATCGACTTTGCACCGAGTAAGTATGCAAGATTGATTGCTTGGTAGCCTGAGTTGTTTCCAAAGTGTATTTTTTCACGTCCAAGTCCTGCAACTGATTGGCCTTGCCATAACTTGATTCCATATTTTCTAGCGCTCTTTTCCGATTGCGTCCAAAGCTCGCCGCTAAAGTCTCGTTTGATTTTTGCAACGTACCTGTCCCACCAGTGGTCATCACAAGCATACATCGCATCTGCATTGGGCAACCACCGCCAAGAGTCCTTAACGGCTAGGATTCGCCTGCCTTCCTGCGCCGAGCGCGTCTGAATATTTTGGCAGTCTCGCTCAGTGAGGCTGGGGCCTGTGGCGACAACGTAGACGGTTCGTCCCCACCAAGGTCTGTCGCTTCTGTCTTGGGGTATTCTCTGACTGCCGTCACGATGGGGTTTACAAAAGTAACCAGCCCAAGTGAGTCTAGATAGTCTGCCAATTGTTTGCTTATGCGTAGGCGTTGCTTGCGGGACACCGCGCCTGTCTGGGGATTTTCAAAGTGAGCCATAGCCACTACGTCAACTAATTCCATTTCAATTCCTAAAGTAAAAAGGGACTAAGAGCGTTAGCCCTTAGCCCCGATTTTATTGCCTAAACAAGTTTAGAACGAGCCACTGACAAAAGCAGCAGGACGATAAACAGTCAAAGCCAAACGCTCTTCAGCACGCAGGGTTGCCATATTCTTTTTGAAGTTGTCGCCATCTTCATAAGAAATTTGCACATTAGCGTCCTGACGATCCCAGACCTGAGCGCCCATCTGCATAGCGCCCACAAGGAACGTACCAGCAGTGATTGAGTTGGTTGGAATAACAGCCTTGCCCCAGATTTGTGGGCCAGCCATAGCGACCGGATTGCTCCAAACGTACTGGTTATCAGTAGCCTTCAGCAACTCGATCTCTTCCCAATCAGCTGGGTTAAGAACGATTGTGTCAGCCATAAACTCAGACAACTGAGCCTGAGTGATAGCACGACGCAACGTGTCCAACTTGGTGTCGCCAGTAACAGCACGACTGTAGGCCACAAAGTTGCCTGAGTTTAGCAAGCCACTGATGTTGCCAGAGGTGCCATTTCCGTTGAGCAACTGGTCTTCCTCTTCCAGCTTCAATCCAAAGCTCAAGCGCCCGTTAACATAGCTTTCGATCTGTGGTGAATCTTCCAACACCTGACGTGACAGGGGAATAAAGTGAGCCAAAGTTACCACAGCGGCTGTAGCCAAAGTGAAGGTGATGCCTGACTCTGGCTTTGTCACATTCTCAAAAGCGGGGCTGTCGTACTGAGGGCCAGCGCTGTTCGTGTAGACATTTTCTTTCGTGAACTCAATCAGGTTAGAGGTTGTGCGTCCAACTGGCAAAGCGTCGCGGATTGTCAAGATACGGTTGGGGTTGTTGATGATACCAACCAAACGATCAGAAGGAACCAAAGGCTGGTTCTGACCAGTGGCGTTAACGATAGCCGTTTTCATTTCCACGCGAGCAAACTTGCTACGACCTTCGACCATTGCTTTAAAGCTGTCGCTTTTGACGAGCATCTCTCCGGCAGTTTCAGTGGCTGCTTGTTTAGCAACCTCAAAACCTTCAGCCACACGGCGCTCGATTTCCAAGCACTTGTCATCCAAAGAGGCGTTCTGGTCTGCTAACTTCTCAAGGGCAGATTTTGTCTCAACTGAAACGGTACGGGCGACTTCGATTTCGCCATTAGCCTTTTCCATCCAGCCTTTCAGCTCACGATGCTTTTCAAGCAATGTGCCTTGCACTTCGGCAAGGGCTTTAATTTCGCTAATATCAGACATAATAATTTCCTTTATAGAGTTCGAGAATTTAATAGCATAAGTGCTATTTGACGTTGAATATCAGTATCTTGCTTTTCACTCGGCATAACTTCGGCTTCCTCAAACTCCATTTGAGAAAATAACAACCTAGCAGACTTTGCCGTTTCTCTTGCTAGGTTATTTGAAAAGCCACCTACATCCCGCAGGAACTTTTCAAAATCTCTTAAAGTATTAATATTATCCAACGCAGACTTAACGCTTGTCAAATCGACGCGAGCATTCTCATCTGCTGGATAAGTCACTATTGAAACTTCAGGTAGTTCTTTAATCGACTTAATGACACGACGTAAATTGTCGCCGTCTTCGACCATCTCATATTTGCCAATCATAAAGCCAATGGACAGGCCATCAATAGTGCCATGCGTCATAGCCGCTTTAATTTTGTCAGCGTCTGGATTGCCTTTGGTAAATTCGCCTTCCATGTACAAACCTTTCTCGTCTTCTTCGATTTGAATATACTTTCCAATCGGGATATCAAAAGATTTATGGTTAACAAACATTTTGGGCATATACATTTCACCGCGCTGTATCTGCTGGATTATGCCACTATAAGCGCCTTTCTCAATTGTGTCGCCATAACTATCAACACCGCCAAAGACAGAGGCATACCCAGAAAAGCCGCCATTTGCGACCATCTTAATCTCAATATCTTTTAGCCCAATATTTTTGCGCTGAATATTCATTTTGCCGTCCTTGCCTAAATGCTAGGCAGCCATTAAAAATAATACTAATTCTTCTTCGGATATACCCAAAACACCGTTGGCTTGTAGGTTAGGAACTTGCGCCACTGCGCTTACACTTTGTAGAACCGCCCCGCCGTTTATAACAATAAGACCAAAAGCATTTACCTTGCCTATTGTTATTTTAGCCTCAATTGCTTTTGTTTTGGCAAATCCGTCAATAACTTGGTTGGTTGCGGCATACGTTGTGGTGCTTGCGCCTAGCGTAGCCACATCGGTAAACAAAGCAATCTTGTAAGTGTCGCCGCTTGCGTGTACGCCTTCAAGAATCTCTTGCTTGTAGCTGTTGCAGATTGCTGATGTAATAGCCATTGTTATTGCTCCGTTGTCTCAGCGCCAATTAGGTTGCCCTTTTCATCTCGCAAAACCTTAATTGACTTGCTAGACTTTGAACTGTCTTTTGTAACATCCATATTTAATTTAATCTCTGGCGTTTCAAATTTCATGTCAGGATTAAAGCTAACGTTAATAGGTTGCTCTGGTTTGCGTGCGCTTAAATTATCTACCTTTTGAATCAAAGCGTTTTGTATAACCGACATTCTCTGCAACGCTTCCGCAACCTGACTTTGCCCAAGCTGTGACACTGGCATTAAGTTAACCTGTGCTGTCAATTCGTCTGCGCCCTCAATCGGAGGCATATTTTCTAATTGCCGCCATTCGTTGCGCGTCATCAATCCATTCTGCACCGCTTGCGAACCTGTCTCTAATCTATCCTTAAGCGAACCACGCAAGATAGCATCAAGGCTAAACTCAACCGCATAGCGTCTGCGCTGTGCTGGTGTTAGCACTCGCTTCTCTAAGCACTGTTCCAGCGACTCAAGCATCGGGCGCAACCGGAATTTATAGAACCCTTGAATTAACTGGTCAATGCCAGTGCCCCAAGTCGTTGTCTTTTCCGTATCGTTGATCATTGCGCTCGGAATACCAAACCATCTGGCAATATCCTCAACGGCAAACTTGCGCGTCTGCAACAACTGCACATCAGCAGGTGACATACTCAGCGGCTCAAACTTAGCCCCTGCCTCTAGCACCAGCAGGTCGTCGTCGCTGCCTTCGACCAGCCCTCTGTAATTCTTTCTAATAGAAGAGCGTTGCTCTTCAGTCAATAACTTGTCGATCATAAACACGCCAGGTCGCTTGGCTGACTTTCTAAATACATTTGCCGTGTGGTTCTGTGCGCCAACTGCCACGTTAACTGTCGAGCGCATATAGTCAAGACGTGACATACCGACCACGCCGTTGCCCTTGTCGCGCCAATGAAGCATAGACTCAGAGCCATAGATGGCGACCTTGCCTTCGTAATAATACTTATAGATAATCGTTTGGTCGTCTAGCACTTCGACCTCTACTTGATCGGCGCTCAACGGAATCATTGAGATGACATCGCCAGCATCATTGCGAACCAATCGAGCGTAGCCGTTGCCGCGAAGTAAATAGTTCATCACCAAGTATTGCCAAAACTCCATTGGCGTGTGCCGATTGTTTGGCGTGTCGTGTAGCAAAATCCACAGTGGCGTGCCTCGTGCTAACTGCTTATGACCATGTTGACCAGCCTCTCTTTCGTATACAAAAATGGGCAAGGACGCAATATTGTCAGACAGCAACTCCACCGCAGCCCAAACTGCTGAGACTTGAAGCGCTCCGTCGATACCGTAGTCGGGTGTTATTTCGTAAACTTTAGTCAGCGGCTCGGTGTACTGGATACCCTCTTGCTGTCCAGTCGCGCCGACGTTGCCAAAAAATCTACGCAGTGTCTGAAAAAATGTCGCCACGTTGCGTCCCTTTAATATTTTACCGACAGCGGATTATTTAAAAACCCGTCTAAATCGCCTTCCATTTCTACGCTTTCTTTTTCTTTCGCGCCAAACGCCATAGCCATCGCAACCATTCCATCAATTCGACCTGTCGCTTTCGACTTGTCTAGCTTTCGATTACCTGCCGCGTCCTTCGCCACTACCGAATTTGCCGCGCACATAGTCAACACTGGGTGGTTTCCATGAGCGATTCGCCCGTTTAATAACTCACATTCAAGCGAATCTATCCCGCCTGCCATATCCTTAAACCCTTGGCCATATTCTATTAAGGGTAATTCTACTCCGATATTGGTAAGTTCTTTACGAAAAATATCAATTCTCCAGCGATCATAAGCAATACTCTGCACGTTTAATTGTGAAAATATTGCCGCCACATCGTGTGCAACGAACTCATAATCAACAGTCTGACCCGGCGTTGTCTGCATATAACCTTGCCTAACCCACAGGTCGTAAGGCTGTCGGTCACGCTTTGCTCGTTCTATTAGCCCCGCCTCCGGTGTCCAGAAGTGTGCATGCGTTTGCCAGACACCATTTATTCGCCCGATCACAACCAAGGCGGTCAAGTCCGTTCGAGCCGATAAGTCAAAGCCTGCCCAAACTGGGTTGTCCGCAAAGTCTAAAACCTTGCCGCCGCACGACTTCCAAACGTCACGACTGATAAATGGTGACACCGTCGATACCCTTTGGTTCAAACAAAGGTTTCGAAAAGTGTTCTCAGCCGAAGGCATCCGCACCGCTTGTTTAGCTTGCTCTGCCAAATCATCGTATGAACGAAACAAACCAAGCGCTGGGTTGGCTGTTTTCCAGCCAGCCTCATCTAGCAAACCAGCATCTTTGGGTGCGGTATACAAGTGGCAAACAATCTTTGGGTCTTTGGAGGCGAGCGCATCATCAAGCCAAATGCTAAACAAGTCCGCGTCGTCAGCGGCTTGCGTGCTGATCGCCACCAGCAAAGGCGAAGTGTGCGCCCCTTGGCTCGTGGTGATGGCATCAATGAAGTCGTCCTGCGCCCCCCTGACCTGCCCCACCTCATCCAAGATAGCGACGATAGGGGATAACCCGTGGGCGGTTTTAGCCTCAGCCGATAGCGCTCGATATTCTACGTTGGATTTTAAACCAATAATTCTTTTGCTTGATGGCACTAATCTATACAGTCCTTGAAACTGTGGTTGCATATTAAGCATCTTTGCGGCTAGTTCATAAACCAATGCTGCCTGATCTCGGCTCCGTGCGCCCGATATAATCTGACTATTCTGTTTTCTTTCTGGCCCGATAATATGCGCCAATAATAAACAAGCAATGGTTGCGCTCTTTGCATTCTTGCGAGCAATGCTTAAGTACGCCCTGCGCGTGCCTTGCGGGTTATCGTATACGTCATATATAAATTGTTTTTGAAACTCTGCTAGTTTAATTGGCTCACCAACAAGCGAACCTTCAGGCACGAATAAATATTTTTCGATAAATTCAATAACCCTTTCTGCTCTGGTTTTTATTTTATTCATTTAATTCTTTGTTATAGAATCGCGTGCGCGTGTGCGCAAGCCATTAAATCAAATCATCCTCGGACACTTTGTCTATAATCTGACGCGCTTGTTGCTCCGCTAAGTTGCGACTGCCCTGCTTCGCGCCCGATAATCCGCGCTGACTAGCAGACAATCCAAGGGTTTTGTTCAAGGATTGCATGGCGCTGGTCATAGAATTCAAGGCATTGACCTTGGGATTTGCAACTGGCGTGCCTCTTTGGTTCTCCACAACGAAGCCTTCAGCGTTAATGTCTGTCCAAAGCTGGTCGATTGCTGAGTAGGTCTTGGCCAAGTTCGCGCCAATCACCCTGTCATTGTCCGACCAAGTCTCATGCTCTCGCGCCGTGACAATCCCACGAAAATAATTTGTCTCAGTTTCTGACAAGGGAAATGGTGGCTCGGCAACCAGCCGCGCTGACTCCATGGTCTTAACCGAGTTGGCTACTGTGCTTTTCTTGGTTCGCTCTTGCCGTGCCATAGTGGTTTACCCCTAAAACTTAGAACGTTGGTTTTGCAAAGTA
>Ga0222676_1000507_pt1 | contig 12273 bp, 15 predicted proteins | sample AntAcemetagen870_FD_179815 | JGI IMG/M metagenome (GOLD analysis project Ga0222676, IMG submission 179815) | Saline water microbial communities from Ace Lake, Antarctica - #870 | ecosystem: Environmental > Aquatic > Non-marine Saline and Alkaline > Saline | place: Antarctica: Ace Lake...
ATCATTACCAGAATTAGAAGGTGCCATTGTAGCATGGGACTTTATGGAAACTATTCATAGTAGAAGTTATACTTACATTATTAAAAATCTATATTCAGATCCAGGATTAGTATTTGATACGATTATAAAAGATGAGAAGATTGAAAAGAGAGCTAATTCAGTTACAAAGACTTATGATGATTTAATTAAATTGGGTTATCAATGGACATTAACACCAGATAAAGTTGATATGTATGAATTAAAGAAAAGTTTATATCTAGCCATGGTGTCAGTAAATATATTAGAAGGCCTAAGATTTTATGTATCATTTGCTTGTAGTTTTGCCTTTGGTGAACTAAAGAAGTTAGAGGGTTCTGCTAAGATTATATCATTTATTGCTAGAGATGAAAGTCAACATCTAGCAATGTCACAAAGAGTTATTAATAACTGGAAAGACCATGAAAATGATAAAGACTTCTTAAAAATTATTAAAGATACAGAGAAAGAAGTTTATAAAATGTATGATGAGGCCGTACAGGAAGAGAAACGTTGGGCAACTTATCTATTCTCAAAAGGTTCTATGATCGGATTATCAGAAAAATTATTACACCAGTTTGTAGAATTTATGGCAAATAGAAGAATGAAAGCCATACAATTAACAACTACTTATGAACAAAAAACTAATCCATTGCCATGGGTTGATCATTGGTTGAACAGTAGATCGACACAAAACGCTCCACAAGAAACAGAGATTGAGTCTTATGTTATCGGTGGTATTAAACAAGACGTAAAGAAAGATCAATTTAAATCTTTTAAACTATAATGATTGAAAAAAGACCAAAAACTTGTTCCAGTTGCGAAACTAAATATACAGTAGAATGGGATATTGAGGTACAAGACCTTGAACCATTAACTTGTCCATTTTGTGGACGTGAAGTAGAGGAAATTGAAGATGACGGTGAAGAAACAATCTGGACAAACGAATCCGAAGACGATAGTTGGAATTGATTACAGTTTAAATAGTCCTGCCATATGTGTAACAAACGGTGGTGGTACCTCATTTAGTGATTGTAGTTTTTATTATCTAACAAGTAAGAAAAAGTACATTGGTAAGATGTATGAAAATATTATTGGTTATGAACTTAAAGAAAATAATGGACCTATTGACAGATTTAAAAACCTATCTGATTGGGTTTTACATATCTTGGACACACTACAAGGAGCACAGACAGAAAAAGAAGTTTTTATCGAGGGTTATTCTTATGGTTCAAAAGGCCAAGCAATATTTCAAATCGCTGAGAATGGTGGTATTCTTAAATATAGATTACAGAAAAGATATAAATGTAAAACGATTACACCAAGTGTTGTTAAGAAGTTTGCTTCAGGTAAAGGTAACGCTGATAAAGAAAAGATGTATGAAACCTTTAAGAACTCACAAGGCGTTGATTTAATGAAAGTGTTTGATCAACAAAAATTAAATAATCCAATAACTGATATTGTAGATAGTTATTATATAATGAGAGCAGGACATGAAGATAGCCTTAGTCACCACATTTAATAGAAAACTTTACGAATATTATGCTCATAGATTTATGAGTACCTATAACTGGCCGTTTGATTGTTATATCTACCACGAGGGTTGGACTCCAGAGATTGACCCTATGAGAGATAACATCAAGTATAGAAATATAAACGACCAACCTGAACTAAAAGAATTTGTAGATAGAAACACAGGCAAGAGTTTTGGTAGTGTTGATCCAAATGACGCTAGCATTATCATAGAGGGTGCTAATTATAAGATGGATGCCATAAGATTTTGTTATAAGATATTTGCTAAGACACATTTAATGTTAGATTGTGATTATGATTATGTATTTTGGGTTGACGCTGATATATTTTTTAACAAACCAATCACAGAAAAAGAAGTCATTAAGAAGTTTTTACCACAAGATCATTGTATATCTTTTATAGATAGGCCTACTTATTATAGTGAATGTGGTTTTGTAGGTTATAATCTTACAAAGCCTGCTACAAAAAGGTTTATATATAAATTAAGAGAACACTATACTAAAGATTTATTGTTCCAAGAAAAAGAATGGCACGATAGTTATGTTTGGGATTGTGTTAGAAAAAAATGGTTAGTAGGTGAACCACAATGGAATCTGGCACCGAGTATTAAGAAAATAGGTAATCCATGGCCGGATACATATATGAGTGAGTACGCTAGTCATTTAAAAGGTAAAAAAAGGAAAGATGCAGGGGTGATGTTAAAATGATTCGAATTTTTATAGGATATGATGATAATGAAAAGGTGGCTTTTAGTACCTTAACACATAGTTTACTAAAACATAGTACACAACCTATAGCAGTTACTCCAATCAGATTACAAAATATTAAAGACATATTTGTAAGAGAAAGATTGCCAATACAATCAACAGAGTTTGCCTTTAGTAGATTTTTGGTACCTTATCTTTGTAATTATTCAGGCCATGCCATTTTTATGGACTGTGATATGTTATCTCGTGCTGATATATCATTATTATGGCGACAAAGAACTACCAAGTATGCTGTTCAATGTGTACAACACGATTATACACCTAGTAGTACAATCAAGTTTATGAATCAACCACAAACACCATATCCTAAAAAGAACTGGTCTAGTATGATGATTTTCAATAATGCTTTATGTACTAATCTTACACCTGATTATGTAAATCAAACTACAGGATTACAACTACATCAATTTAAATGGCTAGAAGACGAAGACTTAATTGGTCATGTAGATGTAGAATGGAATCATTTAGTCGGCGAGTATCAATACAATCCACATGCTAAATTGGTACACTTTACAGAAGGTGGTCCATACTTTAAAGATTATAAAGATTGCCATTATGCTGATGAATGGTTTGAATCATACGAAGATACAACAAAGATTGATATGTAATGTCACATACCTATAAAAATATAATAAACGTTTATAATAGCACAACAACTGGATCAGGATTTAAACATGATTTGATGATAGCTTTTGTAAAAGGTGTTACCAATTACAGACATGCTGATTGGTGGGCTAATCATGTTGATGGTTATGAAGTAAAAGATGGTACACATGCTTTTTGTTTTAACTATCAAAGAGTTATAGAAAAGACAGGCAGAAAGGCATTAGAATTTAGAAGAACTTTAATAGATCATTTTGAACCACAAAAAAAAATATTTTACTTTGATAGTAATGTTTTAGTATCATACGAAAAAAGAAAACATCATGTCAATGATTCGTTTGTTAGAATTGCTTATGGTAATGTTTATCCTGATAAGACAAACTACTTTAATAATAATCCAAAACCAGATAGATGGAATGTAATGAAAGATAGATTAGGTATAGAAGTAAAAGATTATGAACTAAAGAATGGTGAACAGATTTATATTTGTTGTAATAGAGGTAGTGGTGGGTATTCTGCCTTTGGTAAGAACGCTGCTGATTGGGCCATGGAAACGGTAGAATATTTAAGACAGTTTACTAAAAGACCAATAGCAATTAGATTACATAGTGGTTCAGGCTATCCTACATTTGAAGATGACGTAAAAAGATTATATGATTTTCAAAAACATAATTCGGATATAAAAGTACATAGCGTTAATGGTGACTATCCTAATCTATTAGATGAGATTAAAAAAAGTTATGCTGTAGTAAATTATACTTCTACATCTGGAGCACCTGCTATTATAGAGGGTAAACCTTTATTTGTTACTCACAAGTCTAGTTACTTAACACCAATGAATGCTGGTCATTTGAGTGATATAGAGAATCCTAATTTAGATTTAGATAGAGATAAGTTTCTATGGGGTCTAGGTGAAAGTCATTGGACTTTACATGATATAGAAACAAGTAAATACTTTAAAAAGTTTTTAGAGGGTGTAAATGAATAAAACACATAACAAATCAATATGGCGTTGTGTTGATTGGGGTACAGATAAAGCTGAAGAAAGATTTAAAAAAGGTAAGAATAGAGTCGACCCTTATATTCTAAACATGTCATTAGGTACAAATGGTATTTACATGAATGATGAGAAGTTAGATTTAGATGACGGTTCTAAAGAGCCTTGTATATTCAGAGGTCTAGGTAAATCTCCTCATATTCATAAGTGTATAGAAAAAGAAATACCTTTCATGTACATTGACACTGGTTACTTTGGTAACTCACACACAAAGAAGTGGCATAGAGTTGCTTATAATAATTTACAAACATTAAACCACAAAGGTTTTGATAAAGTAAGAGGTTTATTATTAGATGGTATTGGTAATAGAAAGTTTAAAGATATAATGAACAATAGATTTCCTGATTGTTTTGGTGTACAATATGATAATTGGCAACCAAATACTTGTCCGAGAGGTGAAAAGATATTAGTTGTACCACCTAGTCAAAAAGTATTTAATCATTTTGGTGGTGATGCCGAGATATGGACTAAAAAACTATTAGAAGAAATACCAAAACACACAGATAGGGAAATAGTTGTAAGAGAAAAACTAGGCAGATCAGCTAGAGTAAGTTATACATTAGAAGACCAATTAATGGAACGTGATTATCATTGTGTTGTTACATTTAACAGTATTGCCTCATTAGAATCTGTTGTAAGAGGTATACCTGCTATCACATTAGGACCTAACGCTGGTTCTTATTTAAGTGATAAACACTTATCAAATATAGAATTGCCTTATTTTCCTGATGATCAAACAATTAGAGAACATGTATTCTATCTTTTCATGTGCCAATTTACAGGAGAAGAAATGCAAAGTATATTAACTAAAAGAATAATAGAGATATTACAAGGTGATGAAGTGCCATTGAAATTTAAAATATGATAAAGTTTTTTGTACCAGTAAGTGTAGAAAAATCAGGTAGAAGAGCGTCTGTTAGATTTAGAGCGATAGTACCTGTAAAAGGTTCAGACGGTAAAATGGGAATGATACATGATATACATGACGCTAAACAAGAAGACGTTATCGTAATTGCTAAAATAATAGACATGGCAGGTATAAAACATCTAATAGATAATAATATAAAATTTATATTTGACATATGTGATGATAAGTGGAATAAAGATGCAGAATTATATAACTATGCTTGTGAACATGCTAATTTAGTTACAACAACTTGTGAACTATTACAAAATGTTATTAAAAGAGAAACAGGTAAGATTGCTCATATAATATCAGACCCCACAGAAAGAGATTTTGAAGAACCTAAATTCAATCCAGGTGAAAAATTAAAGTTTTCTTACTATGGTGGTCGTAAAAGTTTTTCATTGTTTGATTGGGAGGCTGTAATAGATAAGATACAAAAGGTTACCAATAACTTTGAAATTAATGTTGCTACTAATAAACCAGATAAGGCTGCCAAAAGATTAACTCATTGGAGAGAAAGGGGTATATTGAAAATGCACCACTGGAGTTTTGAATTACAAGGCCAACTAGTAAGAGAAAGTGATATAGTATTATTACCTATACCAGAAAATAAGCCATTAGTAAAAGTAAAAAGTCCTAATAGAGTTATAGACGGTATATCACAAGGTAGATTTGTTATAACAAATGATGGTGTAGAAAGTTACCGAGTATTACAAAAATATATTCATTTAGGTTCAATAGATGAAGGTATACTATGGGCACTAAATAATAGAGAACAAGTGATTGAAAAGATTAAACAAGGTCAACAATACATAAAACAAAACCACTCTGCTGAAGTAATAGGTAAGAAGTGGATTGAAACGGAGAAGTTAGTATGAAAAGAGTATTAATAACAGGTGGTGCCGGATTTATTGCCCACCACACGATCAGACATTTTTTACAAAATACTGATTGGGAAATAGTATCATTAGATAGATTGGATTATTCTGGTAATTTAAATAGAATATCTGATATGATGAAAGAGTTTCTACCAGAAACACAGAAAAGATTAAGAATAGTACACCACGATTTAAGAGCTGAAGTGAATGATATGATAGCTGCCGATTTAGGTAAGTTTGATTACATTTTACATATGGCCGCTTCATCACACGTAGATAGATCAATAGAAGACCCTATGTGTTTTGTTTTAGACAATGTAGTTGCTACATGTAACATCTTAAACTTTGGTCGTAAACTAAAGAATTTGGAAAGATTTATTTACTTCTCTACAGACGAAGTGTTTGGTCCAGCACCCAAAGGTGTTAATTACAAAGAAAGAGATAGATACAATTCTACAAATCCATATTCTGCTTCAAAGGCAGGTGGTGAAGAATTGGCTGTTGCTTTTGAAAATAGTTATAATATACCAATGTACATCACTCATACTATGAATGTATTTGGCGAAAGACAACACCCCGAGAAATTTATACCTATGGTTATTAGAAAAGTAAGAGATGGTGAGTCCGTAACAATACACAGTGATGAAACTAAAACTATACCAGGTAGCAGACATTATATTCACGCTAAAGATGTGGCTGATGGTTGCCTATTTTTATTAAACAATCAGAATAAAATAGACAACATGCCAAAAGATTTTGGTGGTGCTAAATGTCCTAAGTTTAATCTTGTAGGTCCTGTTGAATGGAATAATTTAGAATTGGCACAAAATATTGCTAAGTCCCAAGACAAAGAACTGATACACGAAATGGTTGATTTTCATAGTAGCAGACCTGGCCATGATTTAAGATATGCTTTAGATGGCAACTTAATGAAAGAGTTAGGTTGGGAACCAAGTGTATCTATTGATGAAAGAATTAAACAAGTAGTACAGTGGACACTTAATAATAAAAGGTGGTTGGAAATATAATGAAAACTTTTCAACAATTATTTGATGAACATACTGGTAATGGTATCTTAAAATGGTCACACTATCCAGAAATATACGATAGACATTTTAATGAATGGCGAGATAAACCTATAAACATATTAGAGATAGGTATATTAAATGGTGGTTCGTTACAGATATGGGAGAAGTATTTTCCAAAGGCAAACATATTTGCCATAGATATTGATCCAGAATGTAAACAATATGAAACTGATAGAATAAAAATATTCATAGGTGATCAAGCAGATAAGAACTTTTTAAGAAACGTTAAGACAAAAGTACCACAAATAGATATACTAATAGATGACGGCGGCCACAAAGCTGAACAACAGATTAATACGTTTGAGGAAATGTATCATCATGTAAGAACACCTGGTGTTTATCTAATAGAAGATATAGAACTAAACTATAGAGAAGATAGTAAACCTGGTAACTTTATGAATCACATGAAAGATAAGATTGATGAGTTAAATATCAAAAGAAAAATGCATATTAAACAATCACAATCATATCCTTGGAAAGACATAGAAGTTAGATTTACAAACTTTACAGACTCAATGACCTTTTACGACAATGTGATTGTATTAGATAAGAGAGTTAAAAATATATTAAAAGAGATAAGAAAAAAATGAAAAACGTAAAGGGTTGGTGGTTACCAGATACAGACATAGACTTTGATAGATGGATTTCAGATGGTGACTATCAAAAAATACATAGAGATGGTATAATGGCCTTTTTAAAAAATGAAGGTTGTGAGTTTAATAATTGTTTAGATGTTGGAGCTCATGTTGGTTTTTGGTTAAGAGATTTCTGTAAATCTTTTAAAACAGTATATGCCTTTGAACCTATTTCAGATGTAAGAGAATGTTTAGAAAAGAATATAGAACAAGATAATTACATATTATTTCCATTTGGTCTAGGTACAACAAATGAAAAAGTATTAGTTAATTATATGCCTGAGGAAACAGGTAATACATATGTTTCCGACACTGGTAATAGAGAAATAGAGATAAGAAGACTTGATGAAATTAAATTACCAAAGATTGATTACATTAAGATTGACGCTGAAGGATATGAAATAAAGGTGTGTCAAGGAGCTGAAGAATTGATAGCAAGAGATAAACCTTATATACATGTAGAAGTCAAACAAAAGATATTAGAAAAACATGGTCTGGCAGTTGTTGATATAGAAAGATATTTTGAAGAAATAGGATATTATAAAGTTTATAGAATAAAGTCAGAATATGTTTATGCCTACAAAAAGTGAATACACAATAAAAGAACTTAAAGGTTTTTCTGGTAGTAAGATATATCTTATGAAAGGTGACAAAGGTCTATTCATAAGAAAGATGGATAACACTGATAGAAACTATATAAAACTAAAAGAGTTATCAAAAGATTTTAATGTACCAGAAATATACTCTATGAATGAGGGTATATTAGATATGGAGTACATACACGGTTTAGATATGAAGTCTTATCTGGCAGTTAGAGATACAAAAAGACTTACAGATTTCATAATAGGAATATTAGATCACTTTTCTAACAATTCTTCAATGGTAGATTATACAGAGGTTTATAAAGAAAGACTAAAGTATATTAAATTGTCAAGCGACACCGTATTTACCAAAGAACAATTATTAGATAAACTACCAAAGAGATTACCAAGGTCGAAATACTTTGGTGATCTTACATTAGAGAACATAATCTATGGTGAGAATGGCGAATTTTATCTAATTGATGGAATGACAAGCGAATATGATTCCTATATATTTGATATTGCTAAGTTAAGACAAGATTTAGAATGTAAATGGTTTAATAGAAATAGTAAACTGTACCTGGATTTAAAGGTAGAAAATATACAGGATAAATTACTAGAGAAGTTTGAATTAGCTAACAATGATTACTTGTTGATTCTTATGTTGTTAAGAGTTTACAGATATGCTAGAGCAGGTAGTTTAGAAGAAAAATTATTAATAAGGGAGATGAATAGATTATGGAAATAATAGTACCAGCAGCTGGATTATCAACAAGATTTCCTAACATGAGGCCAAAATATACATTGACTGATTACAAAGGTCAGATGATGTTTGAAAGAGCAATAGAATATTATGTTGGTAAATACAATGTTACAATAGGTATATTAAGAGAACATGAAAGTAAATATCATGTAGCGAAGTATATAGAAGACACTTATGGTAAACTTGTTAAGACAGTTATATTAGAAGAACAAACAAGTGGTCCTGCTGATACTGTATATCAAATACTTAAACAATCTAACTTAGCTGATAATGAGGAGTTTCTTATTAAGGACTGTGATAGTTTCTTTGATCATGTACCGACAGAGGGTAATTATGTTTGTGTATCTAGTATTACGGAACACGAAGTATTAAAAAGATTGGCTTCTAAATCATTTGTTATATCAAACGACCAAGGTATTATCAATGGTATAATTGAAAAGAAAGTTGTATCAGATAAGTTTTGTGTTGGTGGTTATAAGTTTGATAGTGTAGAATTATATAAAAAGACCTTTGAAAAGTTAAAAGAAAAGAATATAAAAGAAATATTTGTATCACATATCATACAAGATTGTTTATTTCATAAACATATATTTCAGGAGAAACCTATTACAAATTACATAGATGTAGGTACTGCTGAAGATTGGTTTGAATACAATGACAGACCAGTATTTTTCTGTGATATAGATGGTACAATAGTTAAGGCACAACCAAAGGCCATGTACCATGAGGCACCAGTGGCATTAGAGGAAAATGTGAAGGCATTATTAAAATACCAAGAAAAAGGTTCACAGATAATATTTACCACAGCCAGACACAAGAAGTATGATGTTAGAACAAAAGAGATATTAGATGGTTTAGGTTTTAAAGATTATGGACTAGTAAGTGGTCTACAGAATGTTAGAAGAATAACAATCAATGATTACAATGAGGCTAATCCATATCCTAGAACAACATCAATAAACTTAAAGAGAGATACAGACAATTTAAAAGACTTTATATGATAGATGTAGTTTACACTGGTGATATAAGAAGTACAAAATCTGTATGTGATCAGAACCATAAAATGTTCTTTGATGAATTAGGTAAGGTTGCAAAGTATAAGATACATTGGTTTACTTCGGATGGTAATGAAAAGAAGTTTAAAGAATGTCCTTTTGATAGAGGTGGTAAAGATGAGTATTGGATTAAAGACAAATTAAGACGAGGCCAAGGTGGTGGTGTACAGGTATGGCAGTTTATGAACGCCGTAAGGTTGACAAAACAACCATTTGTTATAAGAATGAGGCCTGATTTATGGTTTACAAAAGACTCAATATCTGTTATAATAGATGAGTTAAAACGAATCATGGCAGGAGAATATAATATAGGTTTTTTTGGATCAAACTGGCTAGAGGGTGTCACTGGTTGTTACCATGAAAAAATAGAATTATCAAAAACAGGTGAGATAGAAGTACCAATTAGAACAGAGGACTTTTTAATTATCACCAAACGTGATGGTCTAAAAAGTTATGATGAAACAATAGACGGCCTTGTTGCCATAAAAACCTCTAACGGTATTAGAAGTGGTAATAAATGTTTTAGATTTATAATAACAAAAGAAAGTCAGGCATATAAACATCTATGTCAAATATATTTGTTAAGAACAACATACAACAAGAGTTACCCTACAGACAAACAAGTATGTTATGATTACTTAATGTCATATTGTAAGAGTGAACATGAGGCAGGTAAAATGGAGCCAGCATTTGACTGGTATAGGAGTAAAGAATGGAAATAGTATTTGTATATACAGGCGAAAGAAGATTTGAAAAGGTTGGTAGAGAAAACCATAGACATTTATTTCAAGCACTTTCCGAATTTACATCTTTTAGAATAGTAGATAAGTGTAAAGAAAATAGAAAGAATGATGAGTTTCTATTATCAGCACAAAATCAAATATGGGATTTCTATAAAGGTATAGAGGGTGAAGAAGCAGACATCATAATCAAAATGAGAACTGATATGTGGTTTGCTAAGAGTAGTATACCTCATATTGTAAATGAAATAATAAAGTTTAAAAATGGTAATGGTAAGTTTTGTTTATTAGGTTCAGAATTGTTTAGACATTATGATAAAGAGTGGGAAGAATATCAATTACCAGATGTTAAAAATCCAGGCAAAAGTCACGTTAAGACAGGTGATTTTATGTTGATTACCAGACGAGAAGAATTACAATCTAAAGAAGAAGTTTATAAATGGTTAACAATAGAAAGATCAAAGAGTGGTAATAGAATATGGCAGAGAATAAGAAAGTCAACAGGTCATTATTCATTTGGTCAAATATATCTATTAAGAGCTGAATATAAAACCTTATCAGATGAATACTTAGCACTTGAATTTGCTAAACATTATGGACCTAAAACGAAAATAGCACAGCAATATTATTATGAACATATACCATCAAATAAGTAGAAAAGATTGTTTATCTCACCAATTATGGCCACACTTTAAAAAAGGTTGGCCTGAAACAGATAAAAATATACATTTTTTTTGGGGTTTAGGTGGAAATAATATAGCAGAGATTAGAGAAGTTACCGAAAAGGAAGAAGAATGGTGGTATGTAGATGTTGGTTACCTAACGAAACAAATCACAAGATATCCTAGTCCAAAAATAAACGACATAGATAAAACTTATTTTAGAATAGTTAAAGGTCAAATTCATACAACAAAAGGTCATGTTGGTAATGGACAAAGATTGAATGAGTTAAGGTCCAAAGGTATTGATGTTAATTTTAAAGGTTGGTTGACAGGAGAAACAAAACATATACTTTTAGCACCATCATCACAAACAGTTACTTTTCACACAAATGGTATAAGTCAACACGAGTGGATTTCTTTAGTAACTGAGGAATTAAAGAAACATACAGATAGAGAAATACGGATTAGAAACAAACCAAGACCAGGAAATCAATGGTGGGATACAGATATAAAAGATGATCTAAAAGATTGTCATTGTCTAGTCACCAATATGTCATTATCGGCGATAGACTCAATAATGAATATGGTTCCTGTTATATGTACAGGTAAGAATGTTGCCGCTCCTATATCATCACATAATCCTAAATTTATAGAAAAACCATTTAGACCAGGAAGAAAGACTGTTGAAGAATGGTTAAAGTATGTGGTAGAAAATCAATTCACTATTCCAGAAATAGAAAACGGAACGGCATACAAAACAATTAAGGAACAATTCTAATGAACTTTGCGTGTGTATTTTATGGTGACAAATATAGTAATCCACCTACGGATCCATGGTCTTATGTACGAAACTTGTATAACATGGTTGAAAGAAACTTAACCATACCTTATAGATTTGTTTGTTTTACAGACAACACAATCATACATAAACGAAAAGAGTTTAAAGGTAAAGATATAGAATTTAGACAATTTAAAAGACATGACTTTGA
>Ga0222676_1000516_pt1 | contig 12135 bp, 9 predicted proteins | sample AntAcemetagen870_FD_179815 | JGI IMG/M metagenome (GOLD analysis project Ga0222676, IMG submission 179815) | Saline water microbial communities from Ace Lake, Antarctica - #870 | ecosystem: Environmental > Aquatic > Non-marine Saline and Alkaline > Saline | place: Antarctica: Ace Lake | collected...
GTTGAATGTAGAAGAAGATGGGGAAATGCTGAGTAATTTTGGTATTGGAATAAGTGAGATTGAAGAGACATACACTGCCGAGAGGGAAGGTGCTGTAGAAATGATGAAGGAAGTCATCAGGCTTTCAGATAAGCATCAGATGTTCACATTTAGAGAAAAGCCTCAACGAGAAAAGGTAAACAATCAGAATCTTACTCGTTATGCACTGAGGATAAACAAAGCAGCACTTGAGCCCTTCTATAATGATCTCAAGAGTTATGCTGGAAATTTAGAGACAGAGAGTGAGGCTGTGAAGGATTTCGTACAAGAATTTGTAGACGATGTTGCATTCTTGGAATATATTAAAACGGAAAAATTTGACGCAGAATTTGATTATTCTGACAAAAACACCACTTTGACTTTGTGGACTGATGGGGAAGGGTATCCTGTCATGATTGAATCTCAGAACAGAATAGTTCCTAATGATGATGTTGATAATCAGAAGCTGAGAGACAAGCAGGTGAAACTCATCCTTAATCTAGAGCTCGGCGGACTGAATGAGTCTGTTAACGTGGTTGTTCCAGAAGAAGTGGCTTCACTGGTTGATCATATGAATCTTCTATTCGGCGGTGTTCGTGAGAAGGGTGAAATTGCGGTGGTTAAAGGTAGTATTTCTGGGGTGAGAGCTGAGGCAGAATTATTTTATGATGAAGCCAATTCGTACGGAGAGGTTCCCTTAGCTATCTGTGATGCACAAGAAGATTCAATGTTCGCTGAAGATTCAGTTATAAAATATTTTGATCAAATAAAAGAAAATCTAGGAGAGGATCAAAATATCATGTGTATGTCTACAAAAGATGCTTATGCAGTCTCAACTCCGCTTCCTGGAGATGAAGGACTCTACTACTGTGGTGACTCAAGTGGGTTTGCAGGAGAAGTTGAAGGTCATATCACAGGAGTGTCTTGTGACACTGCACAGGGAGAAGGAGGCCCCTTTGGGGAAAAAGAAGAGACTTCTGGTCTAGATGAGACACAAGAAGAGTAGTTAGGTATAAAAACAAGAACATAAAACACACGTTAATTGAATGTGTGTTTTATTTTTATAGAAGATGTTCGGGGAGCTCTTTGCCTAGCTCTTTGATCTTGTCTGCCTGGTTCCGGTTTGCAATCAGGAGGGCATCATCAGTTTGAACGATGATGAGATCTTTTACTCCAAGAAGGGCGATATGCTTCGTGTCATGAGTATTAAAAACGATGTTATTTCCTGAGTCTATTTCTGTAATTTTGTGGGAGGTCTTATTCCCAGCTCCTTGTTCGTTAAGATACTTTGCAACCGAAATCCATGAACCGATATCATCCCAATCGAACGTTGCTTCAATGCTCACGACCTTTTTACTTTTTTCCATAAGAGCATAATCAATTGAGGTGGACTCAAGACTTTCAAAGGTTTCGTTGATGAATACCTGTGGATCAGGGGCGTTTGAGATTTCTTCAGTAAAAAGTGCGAGATGGGGATTGTGTTCTTTGAGTTCGTTGATGGCGCTTTTGGTTGACCAGACGAACATCCCCGCGTTCCATGCGAAGTTACCTTTTGCTAGAAATTCTTCGGCAATTGCTTGTGATGGTTTTTCACGGAATTGCGAAACTACATGAGGAGTATTGGTGAGTTCAAGGTCAAGTTGAACTTCTGAACCACGCTCAATGTATCCGTATGCTGGGCAGGCCCAATCAGGTTTGATTCCAATCGTTACGAGATTATCAGTCGAATCAGCAACGGAGAGAGCATCTTTGATAACAGAGGTAAATGCGGAGGTGTCTTGAATGAGGTGGTCTGATGGAAGCACGACCATGCTTGCTTCGGGATCTCGTGCGTGGATAAGACCAACTCCGAGAGCTACAGCAGGAGCAGTGTCTCGCTTAGAAGGTTCAGAGAAAATGTTCTCTTCAGGGATCATCGGGGCTTTTATACGAACTTCTTTTTCTTGGAGTGTGTTGGTCAGGATGAAGATATTTTCTCTTGGAATTAAATATTCTAGACGATTAATTGTCTGATTAAGGAGAGATTCATTATCAAAAAGATTAAGAAGTTGCTTGGGCTTGGTATTCCGACTGAGTGGCCAAAATCGTGTACCACTTCCACCGGCAAGAATAAGCGCGTAGTGATGTTTTTTCATGTATTGAGTATAGCAAACAATTCTCTTTAGACTGTGTATAAAGAAAAAAACATAAAGAAAAAAAAGTGTACAATGAGTATATGAAAAAAATAATTATCGTACTTATATTTATTGGACTAGGACTGTATTTCTTTGGAGGAAATGCAAACCAAGAGAGCTCTCTTGATGCACAAGATGCACAAGATCCAGAAGTTATGATTGAACAGGAGGTCGAAACATTTGAAGTTTCTTCTGCAGAGCTCGATGAAGAAATTGATGAGCTCGAAACACTTGATTTTGAATAGACAATTTTTTAAAAAATAACGTATTACTATGAATAAACAAACACAAATATTTTTAACGGCAGCATTCTTTCTTGTAGTGGGAGGGATGATTGGCGGAGGAGTTTCTGTAGAGGCTCAAAATGGAGTAGGAGAGGTCTCGAGCGTAACAGCAGTTGATGTGGTGGTTTCTGAAGAAGTTCAAGAAGATGGAAATGAGATAGAAGGTGTTGTTAGAGAGATAAAAGAAGAGGTCCTGAAGCTTCGAGCTTTTCATGCCGAACTGAAAATTCAAGTAGAAGTTGGAGACATTACAGCAGCAGAGGCTCGAGTACAATGGAAAGATGCCATCTTCACTGTCCGAGCAAAGAAAGAAGAGAAGTTTGAAGCTCGAGCAGAGAAGATTCAGGCTAGAATTGAGAAAGTGAGAGAGAAAAATCCAGAACAAGCCGTGAGACTTGAAGCAAGAGTTGCTGAAGCAGAAGTGAGAAAAGAAGAACGAACTGCAAAAAGAGAAGAAGTTAAAGCTAAGGTCGAATCTGGAGAGATTACTAAGCAAGAAGCAAAAGTGATCCGAAAAGAAACCGTGCTTGAAGCACAGGCTGAAATCAAAGAACGAAAAGTCATCCGAACTGAAGAGAGGACTAAGCAAAGAGAAGCTCGAGCGGTAAAAGCTGAGGCTCGACAAGAAGCACGATCAGAGAATGGAGCAGGTCGAGAAGCACGATCAGAAAGAGATGAAAGTCAAAGAGAGGTACGGTCAGAAAGAGTTGAAGGTAGAATAGAGGTGCGGTCAGAAAGAGTTGAAGGTCAGATTGAGGTACAGGTCAGATAGTGAACGATTAATAAAGAGTCAGATTAAGTTCTGGCTTTTTTTATTTTCTACTATCTTTGCTCCCTGAGCGCAAAAAAGAGTGTTTCATTCAAAATACTTGCAATTCTCATAATACGTGATAAAATCTTTCCACTATGTTAACAAAAGACAAAAAGCAAAAAGCAATGGATGTAACAAAAATCCACGATACAGATACAGGGTCTCCTGACGCTCAAATCTCTGTTATTACGGAAAGAATGAACGAACTTTCTGATCACCTTAAAGCTAACCCTAAGGACCTTCACTCACGTCGAGGTCTTCTTGGGCTCGTGGCGAAGAGGCGATCACTTCTTTCATATCTTGCAAAAAAAGATCCAAAACGACATGTAGCCGTAACGAAGAAGCTTGGAATGAAGCAGAAATAATTCTTAAGAAAAGCCCGTGAGGGTTTTTCTTTATGCACACTTTTTTATAATCTATAGTATACTTTTTATATATGGCAGTAATTAAACACAAAGATCAAAGAGTTGGGGTTTTTATCGATGCACAGAATCTTTATCACACGGCGAAGAATCTCTACGGGAAAAAAGTTAACTTTGGAGCCGTTCTTGATGTTGCAGTTGGAGAACGATCTCTCATTCGAGCGCTTGCTTACGTGATCACATCAGAAGCAGGAGATGAAGAGAGTTTCTTCGAAGCACTTACAAAACTAGGAATTGAAACAAAGACAAAAGATCTTCAGATCTTTTCGTCTGGAAGTAAGAAAGGGGACTGGGACGTCGGCCTAGCTATTGATGCTGTTTCGATGGCTCCGAAACTTGATACGGTTATTATTATTTCTGGAGATGGAGACTTTATTCCTCTGGTTGAGTTTTTGAAGATTAACAAAGGGTGTCAGGTTGAGGTTGTCTCATTCGGCCGATCATCATCACAGAAGCTTAAAGAAATTGCTGATGACTTTATTGATCTCGATCAAGACGTGAAACGATACTGTATTGGGCAACGAAGACGACGTGCTCCACAAAAAACTCAAAATCAAGACCAAGGCCAGAAGCAAGAACAAAAGAAAGATCGTGAGCAGGCTCCAGAGAGGGCTCCCCAGAAACAAAATGAAAAGTCTCAAAAGCAAGAGACTCCTAGGAAAGAAGGAACGAAGCCTCGCAAAAAAAGTGGAAGCCCTCGTCGACGAAAAAAAGCTGATCAGTAATACAGAAGATATTCTTGTGTCAAAAAACTAAGAATAGTATACTAGAAGGATGAATGCGCACCCTGCCAAAAATCGAAGAACACAAGATGGTAAAAGTCCCGTTGGACCAGGAACAACCCAGATTCGAGGGTTTAGAGGAATGCCAACACCAGAAGAGGTCCCTGTTAAGATGACGACTTCTTCTGTGCCACAGACTGCTCCTGAAGTTCAAAATCCGCAAGTGGCTCAGACTTCACCCGCTGCAAAGATTGATCTAGGAAAAGTTTCACCGAGTAGTATCTCGGAACCACAAAGCTCTGAAGTCGAGCCACTTGTGCATGAGCAGGTCCTGTCTGGGGACAAGCCTTCACTGAAACAAACACCTCTTCAGGCGCACTCTATAACGAAAGATAGCGAGGCTTCTCAACAAGAAGGATCCGGTACTCTTTCTCGAGAAGCTCTCAAAAACCAAGTGAATCAGCCAGTATCAAGAAATCCTCTTGCGGAACAAAGAGAACCTCTTCAAGTTCAAAAGCCATACATAAATATGGATACAACTTCTCAAGAAGTTCAGAAAATAAAACAAGTCTCGTTAGAGAAGAAGGTTGAATCGCCAAAAAAAGAGGTACCACCTCAGCAGCAACCTGTTGCTGGAGTGCCTCGACAATCATCAGCGTCCGCGTATGCCCAGAATATTTCACAAGCACCCGAGCAGGTTTTTGAGAAAAAAGCTCGACCTGCTGTGCGGACGTTTAAGAATGACGCAACGAGCTATATTAAAGATCAGAATATCACTGACGTGCAAATTGCTTTGGCTGAGCAGAAGAGACAGCAGGCTAGATCCACTGCTGAGCTTACGAGTGCTCCATCTTCGCGTAAAATATGGATTATTCTCTTTACGACACTTCTTTTGCTGGTTGGAGTTGCTGTCTTCGCAGTCGTATATCTGAAGCCTGACTTATCTTTCTTTGGTATCTCGCGAGTTGCGCCGGAGTCAATTCCACAGAGCAAGCTTGAATCCCTTACAGGAAGTTCAGAGGCGGAGTATCTTCCACTTGATACCGATCTCTCATATGCCGAGATTGATCTCTACTTTGATAGGCTTCTGCGAAAAGAAAACTCCGCGTATCTTTTTGTTGAAGATACTTTTGATGGAAGAGAAGAATTCATATTCCCTGATAGTTTTTTTCAATATACAAGAATGTACGACCTACAGGATATTGCATTTGCATTCCGGAACATAGAGTATGGAGCACGAAATGGAAGTCCCTATCTTCTTCTAGAAGCGAGTGATTTTCCAAAGGTGTATCCTCGTATTTTTACGTGGGAAGAACAAATGGTCCGTCAAATTGAACCACTTTTCCCCAAGCTAAGACAAAGAGAAATTGTTTCCACTGTAGTGATTGATGCAGAAGAAGAGACTGAACCCATAGAAGTTATTGAAGATTCTGAAGAAGAAAGATCGAGTGAAAATGGTAGTGGAATTGTTTCTGGTGAAAATTCTGATCTTAGCCCTAAGGTTCAGGCGTCGGAATCTCCAGAGATTATTGTTGAAGAAGAGGAAGATAGTGCTGTTGACACAGAGAATGCAGAGGAGGAAAGTGGTGAAGAACCTTCTAAAGAAAGAGATGCCAAAGACTCACTGACAGAAGAAGATGTCACTCTACAAGAGAAGATCATTACCGATACAATCGATTACCGAGACCTTCCATTCAAAGACGCCCTTTACGAAAATCAAAGTATCCGAATTATTCTTGATGAGAAAGGTCAGTCTACCCTCTACCACACGTTTATTGGTGACCGGTATGTTCTCATAGCTCAAGATTTGGATCTTATTCCAGAAATACTCGAAGCACTGAGATAATTCTTTGTGATATACTATTACTATGAAACATCTTTCACTAGAACAAATTGATACATTACAAAAAAGACTCAACGAAGAAAAAACTCTTCTTGAGAAAGAGCTTGGAACAGTTGCTGTTCAGGACCCAATAAATAAATCTGACTGGAATGCAACAGACGAAGACAATCAAGGAAAAAGAAATCCTGATTCTAATAGTCGAGCTGATCATTTTGAAGAGATTGATACGAATCAAGCGATTAGTGGCGATCTTGAGGCAAGACTCATTCAAGTTAACCAAGCTCTCGAGCTTATTGAAAGTAAAAAATATGGGATTACTGAAGACGGCAAGGAGATACCCTACGAAAGACTCGAAGCAAATCCTGCCGCTCAAACAATCATTTAGGAGAACAAAACAAAAACTCACCAGAATTATGGTGAGTTTTTGTTTTGTTCAGGCAATAATTATTTTTCTGTTTCTTCCCCATCCTTCTCTTCTTGCTCAGTTTCTTCCCCCAACCCTTCCTGTTCATCTGGTTCAGGTTTTGTCTCATCTGTCTCTTCCTTCTCAAGAGTTGGTGCTTCTTCTGAGGTTATATCTTCTTCAGCAACCTCTACGTCTGTTGCTTCAGAAGCAGTAACTCCATCTCCATCACCAGATTCGTCTCCTGACGTGTTTGAAGCTTTGAGAGCTTCGTCCTCAGCCTCGATGTCGTCCTCAGGACTCAGTGGGACTCCTGCTTCATCTGATTTCTCTTCTTCGTTTTCAGCCCCCTTGAGAATTTCAGCTGCACCAATCGCTGCAGCTCTCTCTTCACGAGATTGCTTGGGAACTTCATTTCCATCCATATCAACTTCATAAATATCAATTTTCCATCCTGTGATCTTGGCTGCAAGTCGAGCGTTTTCTCCTCCTTTACCGATAGCAAGTGAGAGCTGTTCTCCTGTCACGGCAACTCGTGCTTCGTGAGTTTCTTCGTTAATTTCAACCTCAACAACTTTTGCAGGAGAAAGTGAATCTTCGATGAAGTGATCAATATTCGGTGACCATTCAACAATATCAATTCGTTCGTTTCCAAGTTCCGCCATAATTGTTCGAACCCGTGATGCTCCTTGCCCTACGAGTGCTCCAATTGGATCAATATTTTCGTCAGTTGAATATACTGCAATCTTTGAGCGTGCTCCTGCTTCACGGACTACATCCTTCACTTCAACAACTCCAGACTGAATTTCTGGAACTTCTTGTGAAAAGAGTGCTTCTAGGAATTTGGGGTGTGATCGAGAGAGTCGAAGAAATACTCCACGTGGAGTGTCTTCTACTCGCATAAGAAATGTTTTTACTCTCTCCCCTTGCTTGAAGTGTTCACCTCGAATCTGTTCATTATGGGGAAGCATTCCGGTAGCTCTTCCAAGATTAAGAAATACAGATCCTCGTTCAACACGCTCTACGGTTCCTGAGACAATTTGTCCCTCCATCTCTCCATACTCTGCAAGAACTGAAACTTTTTCAGCTTCACGGATTTTTTGGATAATTACTTGTTTCGCTGTTTGAGCTGAGATTCGTCCGTAGTCCTCTTTTACTTCGAGAGGGAAGACTATCTCATCACCAACCTTGGTATCTTTCTTGATCATGGTCGCATCGGCAAGGAACATGTGCTGTTCTTCGTTGAATCGAACAGCCTGATCTTCTTCAGGGGTCTCTTCTCCGTACTCAGGTGCTTCTTCCTCCTCGTAATAAACCATGTCAGGAGTAACAACTGTTTTGATTTGTTCAAATTCTGTCTCTCCGCTTTCCATATTGATTTTTGCACCAATAACTTGTCCACGTTTTCCGTATTCTTTCTTATACGCAGTTGCCAGCGCAGCCTCGATTGCCTCGATGACTTTGGCTTGAGGGATTCCTCGCTCTTCTTCGAGCTGCTCTAGAACGGTCTGGATTGTTTTTATGTCAAACATAGTATGTATATTAAATTGTTATGTAATTGTCTTGTATCTCTTTATTAAAAACCCGTCCGGTCTCACGGAAGAAACAGGACGGTTCGAAATACTGATATATTTATTCTATAGAAAAAACCCCATAATGCAAGGTATGCGTGCGTCTTCTTTCAATAATCTTCTTAGTCTAGAATGATAAGGTAACAAAAAAGAACCTTGGAGAGAATCTTCAAAATTATGCACAATTGCATAGTTAAGAATAATTTCTCCAAAGTCCTTGATGTTCTTGTGGCGTTCGAGTGGAGGGGCAATCCACTACTCATTCAGCCTCAGGGTTTTGGGCAAGCAGAGCTAACTTCTCCCTTATGTCTTCACCGACTTCGTCAGCGAGTTCGGAGAAGAAAATATTGGTAGGCTGTGGCTTGCTACTTTCCCCCGGTACACCCCCGAAGAGGGGTGGAGAATAGGGGATTGAGTTTTCAGCCATAATTTCTCCTGTGATATTCTCTTCGAACTGAGTCATGCTTCCACGCAGGACGTTGAGGCTAAAGTTCATATACCCCAGCGCGAAGTACATCGTTTGGAGATCGTAAGTCCCCAGACTCATTCTTCGCTCACCTACTTTGTGGTACGTCATTTTGATGCGATCTCCATTCAGGATGTCTGGAGCTATATCAAAAAATTGCCCCGTAACACCCCTCCTCATAACGAAGACTGTGGTGTTCGTCTCTCCATTGTATCTCGATGATGCGATGCTTTTTACATCGTCTGCATCAGCCCACGTGTTCATGTCATCGCTCATGATCAGCTTGTAGCTGATCAGTCGATTTGGAGGAGTTACGCTGACTTCATGTCGTTCACCGGGTCGCGCCACAACTTTTATTGTTCCGCCGTTAGAGGTTTTAAACTCTACAGCACTCAGGCTTCCCATCTGGATCACAAAGATCCAGATGGCTATCATTAGTGTCAATGTATTTTTCATTGGTTCAAAGACAATTATGGCTCATTTTTAATGAAAAAGCAATGTTTTTGTACAAAATACACGTGGGGATAAGTTGTGTCGCCACGCAAGAGGGATATGCGATACAATGAATAGTATGAAACTTTTCTTAAGTCTTTTAGCCATTATTACTTTTTTTGCTGGTACTTTTGTATTCGCTCAAACCGAATCATTCTCAACGATTAAAAATGAAATCATTGAGGATGCGGCGCGTCCTGGCGTAAGTCCTTTTCAACTTAGTGTCACTTCATCTGAACGAGAAGAGGATGCTTTGAGGGTGCGAGGAACATTCAAGGTCTATAATGAGAAAGAGACGACAAGTTCAGAATTCGGCTATGTTATCTACAGTGGTGAAATGCTTGGAGCAAAAGGTATTCAGCGTCCAGCGCTCCCTGAAAAACTCGAAGGATCGTTTGTACTCTCACAAGAAGAGATACGTGAGATTTCATTCGATGTTCTCCTCCCTGAATATTTCAAAGAGATGCACGACGGAATTGAGCTCTCGTTGGTTAATGATCGAGGGTATAGTTTCGAGCCTATTCAAGCTCGGGTGATTCATGATGAAATCCAGTATCCGCGTGGAAAGATTCAGGTTGAGGGTAAGTCAGTTATTCTCAACAAAGATCAAGAGTATGCCTTGAATAATGGGATTACATTGTACACAAATGAAGATGTTGCAGACATTAATATCGTTCTAGGAAAAACCTCCGCACCAGTTGTTGTTATTCCTGAGATTGTTTATTTCGAAAGAACTTATTTTTCAGAGCCCGCACTAACCAAGAAATACAGCCCTATCGTAACAAGAACTACAGAGGAGACTGTAATTACACTCCCTGTTACACTCATGAACCACGGACTTCTTCCAACGATTTATCCGTTTGAGGTTCGTCTCGATATTCAAGCTGAGGGGTTTGCTGATCCTGTCTTTTTTGGGCGTCTCACGCTTGGTGGAGCAAGTGCTAAGGTTCTTAGCGTAGGATTTAATAATAAGAAGGTTTCGGATGTTTCTTCACAGGAGCGCCTTGATACCATCGAGATAGCAGCCGATGGCGCTCTTCCTGATGTTGTCGATGATCGAAGACGTCAAAGATCCTTCGACGCGGATGTAGAGATTATTTTCTTTGATGAAGGTCAAATTGTATATGAAGATAGACGAGCGACTCAAGTACTCCCTATGAATGAGTACGTGTTTGTGCTTGATGAAAAACTGCGTCTCGCTGATTTTGATGAGGTTCAAGTTCGTATTTTCTCAGAAGGAAGAATCCTTGATACGTTCACACAAACGATTGATAGGAGGGTGATTTCTTTGGGACTTCTTATAAGTATTTTCTTTGGAGTTTGTGTCATTGGGGGGCTCATTATTGGTCTGAAGAGAAGAAAGAAGTTGCAGCAAGGTAAGGTGGCGATTCTGGCACTCCTGGTCCTGAGCCCATTCTTTGCAAGTGTTAATGATGCTGAGGCTGGTGCACGAGATTATTATGACAATCGTAAAGGGTGTGAGCGGGTTCAAAATCAACCTCCGCCAGCAGGTGGGGGTGGAGGACAGGCTTCTGGTGGAGCCTCTGGAGGTGCAAGCGGAAGTGGTTCTGGAGATGGTGGAGGTGGGGGCGCTTGGTTTGTAGCTGATGACTGGATTAATAAGTGGAGGTATATTGAAGGTTTTGGTGAAACATTTGGAAGTGGTATTAATTCACCCGGCCTTTCTTCCGAAGAGGTTGCTGATCTTCCTGATGTGATGACCGTTGATCACAATCTTTTGAGCCCAGCTGCGGGGTGTTATCAGCCAGGAGAGGTAGTTGAGCTTAATATTGGAGTAAGTGTCGCAATCTGTAGTAATTCATCTGCTGGTGCTAATGATGATGTTGATGAGGTTGCTGTTTTTCAGGTGACTACGGAGACAGATTGGTTTATTGACTATGGTGGAGAATATGACCCAGCTCTTGTCACTGAGGGAAACAAGACCAAGCCGTGTCCTGTAGGAAATGACAAAACCTTTGGTGTGCTTCAGCGAGGAAATCCAAGTTTTGATGATATGCATAATCGCAAGCAGGGGTGGACCATTCTCAGTCAAGGTGAGAATACAACCCAACCAGGGGGAGGATCCATCAATGAGGTGAAGACAATATATATTCAGATGCCTTATGAACCGGGCGAGTATACTCTTGGAACTCGACTAACTATTGATCCAACAAAAAATGGAGGAATTACCGAATCGAAAGAATCAATAGATATTGAAGTGTGTGATGGTCCTCGTGATATGTGTTACCTCATCGAGGGTCTTCAGTATGTGGACAGTACGGGGGTCCTGCGTGATGCTTCAGGAAACACTGATAATGCTCCGACTTCATCTGATCCACCTATTGATGAATATGTAATTCAGTATGTTGATCATGACAAGATTGTTCCTGGTGCTTTCGATAGTCCTACTCCATCATCGTTCGGTCCACAAAATAACTTCACGTTACAAAGTGTGTGTAATCTTTGCCCTAATCCACTTAGACCAACTCTTCCTTTAGATACGTTTGCTAACCGAAAAGAAGAATGGAGGGGTGTAACGAAGGCTGATTTGGATGCACTTGAGAGTGATTTAACACTCTCTGGTACAGGGGCTACTGGATTCTCTGATGATATTGATCGAGATTACTCCGAAGCCGTGTATCAAGGACTTCGAACTGATGGAGGATCTTTCTCTGTTGAAGAGGGGGATACTCAGGTGAATGATGCAATTATTCAGCATTACGATAATGGCTCACAGGTTAAGGGAAATCAATCTCGAATAACTAAGGGTGTCTTATGGAGAAACTTCTTTAATACAGTTCCAGATATAGAAAGACTCGTTACGTTACAAACTGAAATTGATATTTTAGGTCAAGCTGCTGCTCTCAAAAAAAGAGAGGCAGAGCTCGTCTTGGATGTAATTCACCTGTGGACTGATGCACAAGGAAAT
>Ga0222676_1000517_pt1 | contig 12134 bp, 6 predicted proteins | sample AntAcemetagen870_FD_179815 | JGI IMG/M metagenome (GOLD analysis project Ga0222676, IMG submission 179815) | Saline water microbial communities from Ace Lake, Antarctica - #870 | ecosystem: Environmental > Aquatic > Non-marine Saline and Alkaline > Saline | place: Antarctica: Ace Lake | collected...
TTAACATTCTCCAGCAAGTCTTGTGGGGTGATATGCTACTATATATGTAGCCCTACTGGGCAGACTGATTGAGAAGGTTATAGAGTTTATTACTTCTTCCCTTACCAACAGAAAAAGACCCTTTGAAGGGTCTTTTTCTGTAAGCGTGATTTATTCAGCAGCTTCCTCGGTAGCTTCCTCGGTAGCTTCCTCCACTGTTTCTACAGCTTCAGCAGCTTCTTCGGTTGCTACTACTTCCTCTACGGGTGTGTTGTCCTCTGACATATAATATGACTGGTTAGCTGGTAACATCTTAATTGTACTATAAAACTTCGTACCAATCTTCAGCAAAAAGACTTTCACAAGACAAGTCTACCGGAAAAGTATCCGGGCCTTTAACCATCTTCAAATAAGGCAATGTATTCATGCTGTTTATCGATGGAAATTGGACAGCTATATAACAGGCATCTCTAAAAGCTACTCGAGCGACACTCTTACCTGCCTTGGCCAATGTTAATGCTTCTGAAAAATTAAATGTTGTATTGTCCATAAATTTATATGTACTAACTTATAATTGCTCATTACGAGCGCCCACTCCCTCCTTCCGGAAGGGTTTTTTTATAAAAGAATTACCCTCGATCCTACGGATTATTTCGTAGATCGTTTTCACATTTAGATTATATTTAGCAGCCACCTCGCGAAAAGACATGCCTGATTGTTTATCCTTAAACATACTAGCGTCACGCTTGGCACGCACCTCCGTTGTCATTTTTATAGCCATATATGTTGGGTATTATACATCAACCCAAAGAAAAAAACAGCCCTAGAGCTGTTTCTCCCCGTAAATTACCAGTGGTAGTCGAAGCCACCACTAATAATATACATTACTTTTTGAAAGAGGCCCAGATTTTTCTAAGTGATCCGTAGGCTACCATCAATGCGGAAGCAAATGCAGCACCGGCTTGGATAAACATAATGATCTGGTCAATAACCATTGTAAGGTCACTGGCTGAGATATCTATTGATCCGCGAGTAAGTGCAAGGATAACCGGTATAAACGCAGTCAGAAGCCCTTTTACGGTCAATGACAACGCTGTAGGGTCTATAGAAGACCTAGTTGCGTTATATACGAAGGCGCTGATAGTCTCAGGTGCTTTTTTTGTTGCCATAATTACTTAATTAAATTTCTTATAATCAACCCGACCGTACAGGAAATCTTCTACCTGATAGCCAAGTGTTAGTTGAAAGTGTGGGCGGTCAGGCCAAACCCAGTTACCTCCCCACTCGAGGCCAAGTATATTACCTATGCGTCCGATAGTATCCCAGTCACCTTCATATGTAATGCCACCTTCCGGGGTAGTGAATACGATATCAAAAGCCACTCGATAATTATGGAATGAGTAACCCCCTTTGGCGTTAGTCACTATCTCGCCTTCAGTAGTGCGACCTTGCCAGTATAGAGCCTCCTGATCAACGACACTGCGGTAGGAATCAGTAATCTTAATAGGCGTACCCATCAAGTAGGCTAACTCAATTAGAGCATCAGCTTTTTCTTCTACCAATCGCAATAGGTCAGTACCCTCGGGCATAGGTACAATTAAATTCAAGATCGTCCTGGAGTTTTTACCGACAATGCCATCGGCAGTTAGTTTGTTTTTCCTCTGCCAAGAACGTACAGCTTTATCAGTACCAGGGCCAAAGATGCCATCTGCCGGTTTTATATCTAATCTTTTCTGAAGCTCCATGACTTCACGCCCCTTTGATCCGCGCCTTAGTGTTAGCGAAAATTTGTATGGCAGGTTTGAGGCATCTTTTATTAGTGCCACTGGGACATCTGTGTAGGCTAGAACACTACTGATTGCTCCTGGCAAATCCAAGTATTCCTCGAGCCAAAACCAACCATTCCCTTTGTTCCCCCAAGCCTTACTCCATGAGTTACGGAAAAAAACCTTAGTTCTATTACCAATTTCTTCGTACCCGATAAGTACCGGCTGGTGGTAGCCTGTGCCAGCAGTAATTTTCACTGGTGGTTGGCAATATCCTGTGTAGTCCCAGACTCCAACTGCCAAAGATGCCGTAAGAACATCAAAGTTTGCAAGATCATTCTTTATACCAGCAGCGTGTAATGGTGTGAAGGCATACCCTGTGATCCTGGCACGCAACGCCTCTTTTGAAGTAGCCCCCGTGATAGGGAAAGTTATAAAGGCTTCGTGATTCAGGTCATTATTATCTTTAATGGAGGTCTGTGAAGCAGCACCATTTGTATAAACCCCGGCAGCTACACGAGGATAAGTACCCTGAAGGTGTGGGATACCATCTATTTTTTTAGCTAGGCCATAAAGATAACGCGCTGATTTGTGATCAACTTCGTTGTATTCTTTTAGCCAATAATAGGTAGCCACCATCGCAAGGGACTGACCGACACACGAACCATTTTGCTTTTGGTCGAAGACATCTAATTTAGTAAGGTCGGCCATATGTTTTGCTGGCGTAAATCCTACTGGGCCGAAAGCAGTAGTTGGTATGTCGCGATAGTCTACGCGATCCGGAAGCGCGCCATAAGCACGCGATGCTATTTTAAGTTTGCTTCCGAATAACCGCCTTAATATATTACTCATGTTTCTAGTATACACCTGTTGGGGAGAGCATGGTATATTCATAGTTGCAGCAGCTTTCTTGCTTGTTATGTATCTTCTAGGAGGATTATTTGATGATTAAACAAAAAAAGGGACACTTTTGGTGTCCCTAAATTATTGACGTGTTGGGTAGATAATGCCATGATCCAGACATGAATCACAGAAGACGCGAACTAATAGCCCAAAGAATTTTAGGTGGGGTGATCCCGATGATGCTAACTGGTGTACTAATGATTTTTATTATTAGATCAGCGGTCACTAATGGTATTACTTTTTTTGAAATACTATTCTTAGTATTCTTGGTGGTTTTATTCTACTCCTTTAGTAAGAGCGCCCTGACCTCAGACATACCTAGATACCCTTACTACCGGAACACAGATCGTTTTCTATAGCCCCTTGTAGTCCTTGTTCAGATTGTCACTGATCAGGATGGGCGACTTGCTGCCTGACTCTAGTTTGATCTCACTTCTCCCTTTTTTATAGAAGCTTGAGAATTTAGTCTGGCCTAGATCCTGCCTGGCCTCTTTCAGAAGATCCAATTTATCAGCGTTGCTGGTAGCTTTTAGAATACTATTGGCGTACTCATTTTGTAGACCGTAGGCTTTGTATACCGCGAACTCTTTGCGGATATTATTTTTTACCTGGTCGCTAGCACCCTCACCTTTGTAGAAGTCTACGATGACCTGATCAATAGCCATGATCTCGCTAACCTTTTTCTTAGTGAAGTCCTCATAAGCAGCTTTTATTTTCTGGCTACGTGTTTGGTAATCTTTGAAACCTAATTCATCACGGATAGGCAAGAAGTCTGCCTTAATAAGTTGCATCATTTGGGCTGATCCAGGGACACCACTGACACTAGCTATTTGCTGTATCACCTGGGCAGCGTCATCAATAGTAACTTTTCTGCTTTGGATCATACGATCGATAGCTCCACCACCTTTTCCAATAACATCGATGATTGGGTTTTTAAGCTCACCTCGCAAGAACTCACCCTCAAAACCAAAGAAGTTGTTAAGAATAGGTATGTTGGTGATGAACATTTCCCAGGCACTTGAAGCAAAGGTATCTTCTTCATCGTCATCAGCTCCATACCAGTATCGGAAGAAGGCATCTCTAAACATTTCTTCTAAGAAGCGCGCGTATACAACAAACTGTAAGGCCCATAATGCTTTCATTGATCCCTTTACAAGGCCCTTATTGGCTATGTTGCTGGCGATAATGTCGTGGCGGACGTTGTTGAAGGCATTGGCTACGAAGGTCTGGAAGGTTAGCAATCCCCTACCAAGAGTAGTATTGAACAGGTGTGAACGATCTACAACATTTGAACTAGCCTGTGTCAAGATCATCATTTGTTCTGCTCGGCGGATAGCCTCAGACTCATTCATACCTTTCTTCAGATAGGCTTGTTTAAATGTCTCATACACGGCAGCAGCAGCTCGCATATCAACTGCTTGGATCCCATCAAAGGCGTGTCTCTTGAAGATGTTATACCCTTGAACGAACTTATTAGATGATAGTGACCCCCTGGTTAGGTTTTCAATATCTGAGATTTCTACCTGACCACCAGCACGAGTACCTAATGATGAACTTTCTTCCTTGGCAGCTCGGAGAGCATTGTAGGAGAATGTCATTTTAGCTAGGTTTGGTAGTACCTTCATAGCGGTCGTGATGCCGAACTCTTGAGTAAGAGTACCCATTGCATCTACTACAGCTAGGGGCTGGATCAGGATAGTGGTTAGTTTATAACCAAGGACGGCGGTAGATATATTTCCACGTAGCATATCAAACCAGCCACCAGGATTACCTCGCCTCGCAACATCTTCAATAAATGTTTTCCAGAATTTATTTACAGCTACACCGGCTTTCTTTTGATATACCGGATCATTAACGATAGATTTTATTAGATCAATTTGTGGTTGAACATTGGCGTAGTACAACTGCTCGGATATGGCCCGGGAGAACACTGAGAAAATGTCAGTGTCCAAAACCTTACCTACCCCTGGAGTACGGCTGATAGTAAACCCTTGTGCTGTTTTAGTCTGGCTGAAATCAAATGGTTGGTCTACAACATCGAACACATTTTCTTTGCTGTATTTGAATGGGAAATAGTTGTCTAGGTTAGGAAATTCTCGATTGTTGGCAGCTTCAAAAGTAGCAGCTAGGGTTGTGCGTACCTTTTTGAAGGCATCGCGCATGATATCTAGCGTCCCTTGTTCAGCAGTAGTAAGTGGGGTTTCAAAATCAACATCAGGGTAGGCAGCTACCAAGGCAGCAGCTTGTTGTTCGCCCCCTTGGTCAAGCGCTGACTGGCGTATCATGCGTTTTTGCTGATCTGGGGTAAATTCACCAGCTAATTCCTGGATCTGGTCAAAGGCAGTAGATAACTCAAGGTCTGTTTGTAGGTGTGCCTGGTTTACAGCTTCACGCATTGGTTCCACTAGCTCGGTAAAGTTACCTCCGTTGTAGCCGCGGTATCCATCAATAACATCAGCTACGCGGAATGGCTCAAGAGTATCAAAGCTCACCTTTTTAGGATCTTGGATGCCAAGAGTCTTGGCTAGTTTAAGAAGTGGCCCGTTGTTCACGTCTGGATTGACTGTGGTTGAGACAACCTTATTAAGCACACCTTGTCGGGTGCGCTCGTTGCTACGCTGTTTTAATTTGAACTTAACTTTCCCAAGGTGGATCATTTCAGTAATGGTCGCATCAAGCTCGGTGATCTGCTCGGTAGTCATGTCCCCTAACGGGCTTTTTGATAACCGTTCCAATCGTGAAGCGATACGCTGAGGAGCTTCACCTTCTTGCCCTTCAAAGAATGTCTGGGTTTTTTCAAGTGATGCCCTAGTAGCATTGCTCATTTTAGAGAAATCGTAGGCTGCGAATAAGGCCATAATCTTCTTCTGGTAGTCAAGATCAATACCTTTACCAGTACGCATAGCTCGCTTTGTGACATTGTAGTGCCTCTGAAAAGCCTTGATTACGTTCTGACGTTCTTTGTCTTTTTTTAATTGCTCACGTACTTGTTTTCGTCCGGCAACAATAGCTACTTTGGCGGTACGTGCCTCGGCTCTAATCTGTGCTTTCAATAATTTCGCAACGCTATCCTGCCGTTGTCCAGTGGTGTCTAGTATCTGAGATTTAACGGCACGACCTTTTTGTGACCTTTGGGTAGGTAGTGAAGCGATGAATCCTTTTATGGTTTCAAGTAGGGCTGATCGTTCGCTGGATCGCTTTGCTTCTTGCTCAATAACCCAATCGTTCATGTGCTTTTCAGTAACTAGATTTTCAGGGAGTTGTGACAAAATTCGCTCCTCGATTACAGACCTAAGTTCTTGCTGTCTTGATCCAGGTAAAGCCTCTCCAGTCTGCATACGGCCCCAAACAAGATCCATCAGCTTCTTATCTCGTAAACCACTTTCTTTTGTAATCCAACCAGGGAAAGTAGATACGTTGCCGATAAACTTCATATCAGCACCATACCCATAAACACCTCCTTCTCTCACTTCGGATATCTCAAACTCTATCTCTATCTGAGACTGGACTTCCTCTAGCTTACTAGATAGCTCGGTAAACTGTGATGACTCTATAATTTTATTGTAAGCTCGGCGAGCTGCTTCATCACCAGGGATCTTCTGGAAAGCAGCTTTGCCCCCAGTGTCTGCGCTAGCTAATTCTTGGACTACCCGGCTCCTGTCTCCCGGGACTGTTTTTTTGTACTCAAAGACTTCTACCCCATTGGATTTTAATATTGATCTAGTTTTTTCTTTAGTAGTGTCAGGAATAACAGCATAGCTAAACTCTGAGAGATTAACTGGGCGGGAGAAGCTAGCTTCAAAATACTCAGTAGGCATAGCTTTTAGTCTTGCCCTGAATTTATCCACCTCCTTCTGTAGCTCGATAGGTGCTTCCGTAAAAGCATCGGCCCATCGTTTTTTACCTCCAAGATATAGACCAAACTCTTGGGCTATATTGTCAGCCCGGATAAAGACGTTGTCACTCCCGGGGAATTTATACAAGGCTCCTACTTTCTCGATCAATTCTTGAAAATCTGCCGACATCTGCTTCGCTGCCTCCTGGAATTTTTCGGTTTCTACGATTCGAGGAGACTCTTTTTTGATTTGAGAAATAGATGCAAGCTCGGGGGCTACCTGCGCTCGAATACTACCCGTCCCGTAGAAGTAGTGTTCTGCACTTCTAGCACTATTCATAGCTTTAGAAACCCTGTCGAGTGTTACTGGTATCTTCTTAGCTCTACCTCCGGGTGTGTACCCGTTGAAGATAGACATTTCTATAAACCCAGCATCGATATAATCCTCCGTCACATTCTCATAGAAGTCACGATAGTCTTCCAATAGATCAGCATCACGTATTTGCCTAGCTAGACCTAGTCTCAGGTCGTGAGGATCTTCCTTTTCTAGGATAGTCTGATCGATCTCCTGGCCAGCCTCTTTGAGGAACATGTATGACATAACTGCTGAGTCAAGATTACCCGTTGAGTCTATTGCATTATGAAGGGTGTAGGGATATTTAGTAGGGTCTGACACCACATCGAAAAATGCTTTATTTTTCTCCTTCCAGAAGTCATCAGCTCCCTCCTTAGCCTCAAGAGAGACCTTGGGGAACCTTGGTGAGTAAACATCAGCAGCGTAAGTCTTCACGCCTCTTTTTGTCCCACGATCTATTATCTCAGGCGATGGTATTAGGGATATCTCCCCATAACCCCCAAAAGTAGATTTTTCTACGTCAATGACGGCCATTGAAGGGTTAACGATACCTCCTAGCTTGTCAGAAAAGACAAGATTTTTTTCGGATAAGTTGTGGGCGATAAGTAAGGTTTTAGTAGGCTCACCCTTCCCCTCAATTTTCTTAAACATTGGGAGGCTTCCCTCTACAAACTTCTTACCACTAGCCTTAATATCCGGAGCTTCGCCCTTGATCTTGGCTTTGATCTCCGGGGTTATTTCTATACCTAGTTGGGTTTGGTGTGGTTGTGCGACAAAAGCAGATCTAATGTCCTCGGTTATAACGTCATTTCTTTCCAGTAGTGTTTGCCTGAATACAGGACTTTTTAACGCGACACTCCAAGGGTAGGCCGTCACTGTTCCCTCTATCCCAGCATCTTCAGCTAACTCTTTTACGGTATCTACTTTTATGGCCTTAAATTTATAACCATCAGTGTCTAGGACTTCAATAATCACAAACCTGTCCCCGTGACCGCCGTCCTTCTTTATTTCTTTGCCTATCTTAACTTCAAAAGGTGCGAGTGACATATTCCCCATTCCACCTACCCAATTTTGTTCACCTGTTCCACCTACTACTTCTCGTTTTTCTAACGGCAAGCCCATATCCATCTCCACGGCCCTGGCTCCAGTTAGCTTCTTGACGATGTTGGTGACTTGCTTGTCATATAGATTGCTGGCCCATTCGCCACCAAACTCCAAGCCCTCACCTGATAGTGTGCCTTCTTTTTCAGCCATGATCTGATCCGCTAGACCCTTACCTAGCACTTCGTCTAGGCGAGTGCCGTGCCAATCTCGACCAACACCAGTGTTTTCTTTAATTACCCCCTTATTGTCGATATCAACATCAATTACAGAACTATTATCTTTTGGTTTTATTTTTATCTCTTTTATTTCTCCTTTTTGTTCCCACTTAACATTCTCCACCTGTGTAGCCAAGTTATACCTAGCACTGGTCTGAGCGCCGTTGATCCAAGCGAAGTGTTTAGCATCAGAAGCCACCGCATCTTGTAAGGCGCGCTTAACAGCCAGCTCTTGCCAGTTTTTTAGGAGAGGATTGTTGGGAACCCTACCCTGGATATTGAAAGTACTGTTTGGTTTATTTTCTATAACATATTTTATCGCTTCAGCTCCATTTTTAACTTTACTCTTACTAACGTCATAGGCTTTTCCGTCCGTGCTTTTGACCACCCAAACATTCGCATCTTCTCGGAAGGTATACTCTACTTTTCCGTCCACAAACCCTTTATCCCTACCGTCTTTCGCCCAGTCGCTCTGTAACTCTTCCATGAAAGTAACCTTGTCGCCCTCGAAGGTGCGATCATTCATGCGTAAGTGGAATAATACGTTTGTCTCTTGCCAGTGTGGGGATTTGTAAGGAGCCTGATATGCAATATCGTCAAACTTAGCCACGTTTTTAAGCGACTGTTCTGCTCGCTCTCTTGTTGTGTATAAAGATCCTCTTGGCTCCCCGTTATCATGCGCTTGATAACTATCTGCTACTCTTTCAACTGTAAGTCCAGCGGTACCCTTGGCTTGCGGAGCCTGTACCAATATCTCACGGTAGTTCTCTCCAGCTGGTAGTTGGTACTGCTTGAATTTTGGATAGACGGTCTTTGGTGTGATCACATCACCAATAACAAAGGTGAAGGCATTTTCTATATCACTAGGATCTTCTACTAGGAACTCGTGACCATCTTCGTCTACTCCATATACTTCTTCCCCTCTTTCAAAGGCAGCTCTCGCTTCGTCCTGGTAAATCGTGTCATCTATTTCTTTGCGTATAACTTCTTCAGTCCCCTCAAACTCTGGCGCAAAGTCTTCGGCTTCGGCTACAATCGACTGGCTTTTTATATTTTTAAATTGATTTTTGGTAACGATATAAGTCTGACCGTCTTGTAATAAGATCCGGTTTCCTTTCAGTTCGTAAGGGGTTAGTTCTTCCCCCTTTGGAATAACAACTTTATTACCGTGAATATCCTTAGCAGGTACATCACGCTTTAGCTGAATATCGGGGTGCTGCTTCATAATGTCATCAGCAGTAAGTCCCTTAGTACCGCGGAGAATTTTTGGTAAATCTGAATCTTTGGTTTGATAAGCTGGCTTCTCGCCACCTTTTCGTTTCCTAAAATCAACAACCCTATCTTCTGTGATCGCTGCTTGTTTACCATCTGGAATAAGGGTTATGGTCTCCCCGGTATTTTCTTTGGTGTATAGGTCTATGTAAAACTGCCTAATGATATTGACGTTATTGCCAAGGCCCAGGACTTTGCGTAGCTCTGATAGTAGTTTTTCAAAGAAGGCTTTTACCTTACCTTTGAAGGTTTTTCGACCACTTACAAAATCCTCAAAGCCGATAGCCAGATCTTCCTCCACCGCGATTACAGCATCTTCATTTGTCATATCTACCTCACCCTGCTTAATTTCTTCAAGTAGTTGTTGGCGAGTAACACCACCAAACAAGTCACCGAACTTACCAAGGTTTTGAGCAACCATGTGGACAAACTCGTGATCAGCCGTAGTCTTGGTTACGTTCTCAACAAAAGTAATACTGTTGTCGTAAGTAACGGCATAAGCGGTTGGATCAACCTTATCCCCGGTCAGAATTACATCAGCAAAATTAGTATCAAAGTCCATCTTGAAACGCTTTTTGTAAGCCTCCAAGGTCTTCACTGCCTCGGCACGGTTTACCTCATCATCTTTCGCTACTTCAGTCCGGAAGCCCTGGTCTTCGGTCAGATCGTCTACGGTTGGCTTGGCTTCTACTTCACCCTTCTCGATGGCTTCAGCGTTCTTCTCATTAAATTCTTTGTTATCTTTTAGATCCTGCACAAAGGCTTCTCGATCAGTAGACTCTACCGCCATTTTTTTGACCTGCTTTTTGCGATCTTTTTTCTTCTCCTCTTGTACACCGGCTCGCTCCTCTGTTTGTTTCTGGGTAGCAGTAAGAGTAGTTTTCTCTTGGATCTTAATAGGAATGTTTTTTGCCCCAGCAAAACGATAAGCAGCAAGCCTGCGGTTGCCATCTTTGTTTAGTTGATACTTTCCAGAAGGAGTAAGGAATACTGGTACGGCAGGAATTTTAAGACCTTTTTTAAAAGCTGCTATAAGACTCTGGATCTTAGGATCATCGCGGTTGATTCTTTCCTCAATCTGAGGCAGTAGGCCACTCTCGACTTGATCAAGTGGTACGTCAAGGATACTACCTACTTTTGGCTCCTCTGGAATTTTCTTAGTTGGATCTTTTGCAATGGCGACTTCTTCGTTAGCGACCTGGTTATCGGCTGCCACCTGCTCTTTAAGGGTATTTCTTTCGGATATCTCAGAAGAAGTTAAGAATTGCCCCTTAGTACCCAACTGCTCATTACCATTAGCTTTTTGGTCTAGTTCAAACAATCTAGTTTCACGTGCCTCCGCAGTGTCCGGTAGAGAAGAATCTTGTTGTTCAGCAAAGCCTTCAATCATACTCAAGATATCTGACGTTCTGTTAAGGTCTACGGCACTATCCAATTCTGTTTTCACATCACCAACAACTTTTTCAATGGCATCATTAACCATCTTCTCGGCAGCTTCCGGGGTAATATCAAATTGCTTCTGTAGCTGCTCTTTTACTTGCGCTGGCGGATTTGTTTCAACGGCATCAATAATATCTTCCTGTAACTTGCCACCTATATTTTTTTGATTTTCATAAAGCTCCTTAACTTTTGATCCTGTTTTTGTAGCGACAACGCTTGTCCCACCAAGTATACCGGTGGTCAAGAAAGCAGCCAGGGCAGCTTCCGGGATCCCCTCAAACAAAGTCCTCTCCTTGTCATAGGTCATGGCAGCAGCATTTGCGACCATCTCCTGTAGAGATTCTGTCCATACTTCTGTAACACCGGCCTTGATTACTCGGTTAGATAACTCACGAACAAAGGCGCTTCTGGCTGGGCTACCATTAGGGAATAGTTTGCCCATAGGCAATGTCTCCAAGAGACCATTAGCAACACCTACAAAAAGGGCCACTTTGCGAGCGTGTTCTGGTGGTACACTTTGGCTGATAGCTTCATTGTATGCAAAGCCAGCCTCTAGCGATCCACCCATTCCAAAAGCAACATAACCAGCAGCAGCCGGGCCACCAATCATTCCGGCCGGGATAGCCAAGCCCATTGAGGCCATCATGTTTGGCAGGTTCGTACCTAGTAGTCGAGCGATAAACTTAGGATCCTTAATGCGTTCAGAGAATAAGGCTTCATCTCCGATCTCAATATCATCTTCTGCTAATAGCTCAAAGAAGTATTGGTTTTCTAAAGACTTTGTGAAAAGATCACTAGAAGCTTGCTCGAGTGCAAGTTGTTGTAAAAGTAATCCTCCAGTGGTCTGTAGCGCAGCAGCGGTTTGCAAGGTTCCCTCACCAAAGGCTTCTAAAAATTCACCACGCACTTCTTTGTCAATAACGATTGATCCAACACCATCAAGTACATCAGCGGTTCCGGTTAGTACATCAGCGGTTATTTGACCCACCTTGTTACCGGCCTTGTCCGCGAAATCTAGCGCACCAGTAAATAGATCTTCTGATTTTTTAATCCCGACACCAGCAGTCTGAGCAATAACTGGAAGAAAAGCCTGCTTATTGCTAGCCATCATAGTATAGGCAGCAGCTAGCGCTTCCCGTGGTGTGGTCGGAGTATTCAAAACCTCTAAACCGATCTTTACAATATCATCAACAGTAACTTGCCCCGGGATAGCTTTGGCCCGATAAATGTCGCCTAGCCCTTGTTTATAAAAATCTAGCTTCTGG
>Ga0222676_1000521_pt1 | contig 12079 bp, 9 predicted proteins | sample AntAcemetagen870_FD_179815 | JGI IMG/M metagenome (GOLD analysis project Ga0222676, IMG submission 179815) | Saline water microbial communities from Ace Lake, Antarctica - #870 | ecosystem: Environmental > Aquatic > Non-marine Saline and Alkaline > Saline | place: Antarctica: Ace Lake | collected...
AAAAGGTGCATTCATTGTTGTGGGTGCAGATGTGGGTGCAGATGTGGTTGTACTAGTGGGAGAAGTATCTGTAGCATTTATATTAGGAGCAATAGGTGTTGCAAGACTCGTGATTCCTTGTTGTCCACTTATAGGTGCAATACTTTGCACCCCGCTTAAATAGTTGTTATATATTTCGTTAAATGTTGCCATAGTTTATTATCCAAATAATATATTGTATCTTTCTCCCAAAGGAAGACTAGCTAAATTTTGTGTTACCTGAGCTTGAGGCGCTGTTGCTACTACTTGTGGATTTACAGAATCTCCTGTAACCTGAGAAGGTAATTGTACTCTAGGTGCCGCGGTCCCTGATGCAGGGGCAACAGGTCTAATTAATCTTCTAGCTTGGTTTACTCCAGGTGTTAGTATTTTATCTATAGATAATTCAAGATTTTCTAAAGGGCTTCCTAAACTAAAGTCACCTAACTCATATTGTAAATTATCAATTATTTCCAAGACATTATCTATTTGGTTTTCAAATTTAGCAGCAGCTATAGGGTTTTCTTTATCCAATCGTTCAATTAAACTATCAAAACCTTTTCGATTTACAGAACGCACTTTAAAAGTTCCGTCTACCAAATCTCTAGCTGTAGATTTAGTCAATCTAGGTTCCAATAAATCTTGTATATCTCCCTCATTTATACCTAAAGAAGTTGCATCTTTGAGCGTAGTAAACATTCTATTTTGACTAGTGTAGCTTTCTAATAGAAATTGTTTATAAGCGGACAACTTTGCTTCAGGACTATTTGCTGCGTTGTATATAGAACTAGAAAATTTGCTGTTGATATTTTGTCCATCTCTTTGGAATGAATTAATAATAAAAGGCATACTAGTTAATGGTTTAGCTTCATCTACCCTTACACCAGACATTAAAGCCGTTAATTCAGTTGCCCCGTCTCTCATAGTACCAGAATCTGTAAATTTTTGTGTAGCACCTTGCCATACTCTAGTAGCAGAAGTAACAGCACCAGGGGTTAATCCACCTAATACATGTTCAATACTTTTAGAAATTTTTACCCCTGGTTCATCGTTTTCATAATAAATAGTTTTTCCAGAAGTAGTTTTTCCACCTCTTCCATAAGGAATTACATCTGTAACTCTTTCGGTACCAATAGATTCAGCTACAAAAGGAGATAAAAATTCAGTAAGAGCTCCCTTCCTACCTTTTCCCCCTAATGATCCACCAAATAAAGAGTTCATAACAATAGTATCTACGGAGTCTTTATTTAATGTACCATCTGCAAAATGTCTAAAAATAGCGTTCACAGGTGTTACTAAAGAATCATATGGATTTGAAAAAGAATAATTAAAATATTTAAAAACACCATTTGAATCCGGCTTGCTTAATGGAATCAAAGTAGAATTTTGTTGGTAAGGAGCTGCAAAAGATCTTTGGTACGATTCCATTTGATCCGGCGAGACTCCCGTTAAATGTTCCGCTGTTTTTTGTATTGCAGTTCCAGCTCCTCCCAATACAGTAGTGACACCCATTAATCTTTTTGCACCCATCTGTCTAATTAACGGATTAGAACTAGTAAGTTCTCTAGCACCAAAAGATACAATATTAGCAGTAGTTCTTAGTATCTCGGCAGGGAACGCTATAAAATTACCTAAAGGTAAATTTCTTATCATTTTAATTATGTCAGGAACTTTACTATAAGTAGGCATGGTATTAGTAACAATTTCTGCGGACATTTCTTCTAACATGTCTTTTATATTTTTTTTACGATACCCACCCTCTGCAAAAATATCTTCTGTTTTAAATTCTTTTTTTAATATATCTTTATAGTAATCCTTAACTTGTTTTTCAAAATCAGCTTGCTTAACCAGACCTTGTGCTTTTACTTTAGGATCTATACTTTTAGTCATTGCAATAATATCATCTGGATTACCCATAGCTGTTCTCATGGCTCCCTGATAAAAATCATCCGCATATATTTTCCAATAGTTATCTGCTCCTTGATAAACGCTAGTTAATTTTTTCATAGCAGGAAGATCCATCATCTGCTCATAACTAATCCCATTAGTTTTAGCTTTATTCATGACTGCTTTGATATCTCCTATGACCATGTTTTGATCTACAATACCCCTGCTTATTAAATTTTCTAGTTTAGCTATCTGTTCTACATTCCCTCTTGCTGATCCTAAAACATCATTGGATATAATTCTCCAAGCGTCTCTAAACCCAACCTTACCTCCCCACAATCCATTAGCTAATGCAAAAAAAGATGCAGTAGTAAAGTTTCTTACTTGGGTAGTAGGAGAAAGAATTGTTTTACTAACTTGAGCTCCTGCTTTTAAATTCATTAATCCTTTATAAACAGGAGATTTATATAAATTATCAGTAAAAGAAGGACTTCCTACAATTGCATTTGCAATTTCTGGTAATGCATAAATTCGATCTTCATTTACACCTTTAAACAACATACTCTCTTTTACTAAATCATCGGGTCCACCAGGGAGAGTAACTGGTCTCAAAGCAGTTTTACCTATACTTCTAGCATCTGCATCAATTTCTCCTTTTACCAACCATCCATCTTTTACACCTTGTTCCAATAAATAGTCAGCTGTTTTTCTATTCATGTATTGTTCTGATTGAAATAGTACCGTATTCATTACAGATCTTTTTAAATCAGAAACAGGTACGTCAATCATTTTACCTGTTTTAACATCTCTAATTTGACTTCCTTTAGGGACGGAAAATAAATCTTGAATTCTTTTATCTAAAATAGATTCACCTGGTTTAACCTTAGTTGCATCTACAACAGTTCTTTTAGCCACCCCTTTAAAGGTGGTAGTTAAATCTCCAGCAGCATCTGAATTAATTGCCCATCTCTTTAAAGACAACATATCTTGTTTAGCTTGTTCCTCGATAATTCTTTTTTCTACCAATAAATATTTTTCTCCAGAAGAAACCCCTGTTTCTTTTGCTGCTTTCTCAGCTATATCTTTTAATCTAACAGGTTCTTTTAATAATTTTTCTCTAAAAAAATCAACAGCCCCCGCTTCCTTAGTCGGATCAAATTTAAAATAAGCATTCCTGAATCCAGGCAATATTTGTTGAACTTTTGTTTTAAAATCAAGTGCATTTTGACCTTTGTAATCTAAACTAGTAGCATAATTTTTAAGTCTTTTATCAACTACATCTACTTTATTATATAAACGTAAGGCATCTTTTCTAACTCGTTGGTCTATACTTGAAAGAGTATCTTTAAACTCTCCTCGTTGTGATTTTCTATCCAACTTAAGTAGATTAAATACTTTGTTATTTTCTGCTTGAATGTGAGCTAGGGTTTCTCCAGAATCATAAATTTTAACTTTATAATTTCTAACTATATCTGCATTTGTTTCTTCTATTTTATCTAATAAATTTCCAATTGTTTTTTCTTCCTTAGTTATATTAGCTAAAGCTCTTCTTTGAACATCTTTAATAGGACCTATTACACTGTCGTCAGTGAAATTATCTTTCCATTTTCCAAGTTGATTAAATATTTTATTTTTAACACTTCCTTCAGTAGGTAAGTTTCTCCATGTATCCATATCGGGAATACCAGTCTTTTTAAAACCCTCATCCATTAAAGCTCCTGTTTTAATAACAGCTTTCTGTAATAAACTAGTTTCATTTTTACCAACGATAGCACTAATAGCTTTACTCACTGGATAATCAATAGCCCTAATTAAACCCCCTGCTATGGGAGCGGTATATTGAAGTGGTTTAATAATTCCATATTTAGCACCTAAGGTCAATGCAGTTGGCAATAAAGGAATAGCACCACCTACTACAGCACCTTCTGCTCCAAATTTTAATTTTGTTTTTAACGTTTCAGAAGCTCTTTCGCTTCCTTCCAACTCACTTACATCTGTTTTTTGTGTGATTCCTAATATATCAGATAAAGTTTCTTGTTCTGAAGTAGAAGCAATAATATCGGAAGCTCCTCCAATAGCTCCAAAATACCCCGCTCTTTTAGCAAGTTCCATTCCTTTAGCACTTGCGGAAGGTAATGCAGATAACTTAGTCATATTACTAAGTCCTTTTAATTTTGAAATACCACCGGCTATTTTTAAAGCGGCACCCCCTGGTACACCGAATTGTGTTATAAAAGAAGTGATATCACCTAATGCCGTTTTGGTTTCAGGAGTTTTAAAAAAACCTTCACTAAATATTTGGTCTATTCCTTTTAATAAATTTGTATTTGCAACATAATCAATCGGAAGAGCTCCCAATTCCAATAAACCTCTTACAGCATTACTTAATCCCTTGGCAGGACCTGTAATTAGCACGTCTCCTATATAACCACCAATTCCAACCTCTCCACCAACTACAGGTGTGATTTCGTCATCAGAGGACGCTTGATTAGAAGCTTGTGAAAGCTGCATTAATTCTTCAAATGAAAGAGCCATGGGCCTCCTATGCTTGCGGTGGTAATACTAAATTAACACCGTATTTAACATTAAAACCACCTACATCTTGTTGAGTTTGCAGGTAGGCAAAATCTTGTAAAGCTTGTTCATTATTAGAAATCAAAGCAACTACGTCATCCGTAATTTCTCGTGGGAGTCTTGCTCTTAATTCTTGATATGATAATTTTTGAACTGGTTTAATGGCTGTTTCATTGTTATTTGCAGCTACCTCAGAAGTAATTATTTCATCAACGGTATCTTCACCACCATCTATACCACCATCTATACCACCTTCAGCATAGTTAACTCTTCCCCCAGAAGAATATCCCCCAATGTAAGCAGGGTCATCTAAACTTATACCATATGCACTAAATCCAGGTAGTTTAGAATAACCTTTAACCATCTTTGTTTTTGTAGTTAGTAGAGCTAAGTCCTCTTTATTTAATGGACTTATTTTTTGTTTAGCTTGTAATTTATTTATTTCTTTAATAGCTCTAGTAATTTGTGTTCCTTCTTGACCTATTCTATTTCTAGATATCATTTCATTATATTTATCTTCCCCTAATCTAGAAGATATAATTTTTTCTCTGTATTGATCTACTGTCAATCCATCATATAAAGTTTCACCACTAGATGATTTTGTTTTTTTAGAATTTTTTAAACCAAGATCAATTCTTTCGTTTAATATTTTTTCTACATCACCTAGTTTTCCAGCTTTGATAGTTTCACGTTCTTTTTCTTTAAATCGTTTGTATGCTTCAAGAGTAATTGCTTTATCTTCTTTTCTTTGAGTCTTAGCAATTTCACCACCTAGTTTTCTAGCTGTTTCTAATTTTTTATTAAATCCACCGGGGGTTGCTAAAGATTCTGCAATCAATAAAGCCATTTCTCCTTTACTGTAATCTCCATCTCTAAGAAGATCTTTTATTAATTTAGCTTCATTTTCAATTTCAGACCTAGCTGCGGACATTATATCTTTTTCAGTGGGAGGTGCTTTTTTGTCAGGCACCTTTGGTGGAGGCGTATCCTCGTTAGAATAAACATCTAAACCCCCATCTTTTGTTTCTGTAGTAGCTTGTTCCCGAGCTGATTTTCTATCTTCATTATATTGTTGGTGCATATCTTCTGTCCATGTTTCATCTACAGGACCATATTGTTTCATAACATTTGCTTCTGCTTCATTCTCAGGTCTATTTAAATAAGCTAATCCCGCTACAGGTGCGGCTATGGCTGCCCCTAATCCAGCAGTCGTTGCTCCTACTCCTAGAGCAGGTAATCCAGCAAAACCACGAGCATAACCCATTCCTCTTCCAATAGTTTCTATTCCTCTTCCAATAGCTCCTATTCCTCTGTTACCAAAATTTTTAAGATTTTGCATAAGTTGTCCTCTACCAATAGCTCCTCTTTCCGCTGAATTTAATGTTCTAGGATCCAGAATAGGTTGTGGGCTTGCTGTATTTGGAAAATACCCACCCGCTGCTTGTACTCTAGGTTCTACATGAGACATGATCCCTGTTCCCTGGGCCGGGGTTCCACCTCTTTTGAACATGGGTCTTTTAAAAACGTTATATGTCATTATTTATTATACAAACTTCCTAGGCCATAAATAGTAGCGGCTCCAGAAAGTGCGGAACTTAAAGGGCTCGCTACAGGTTGGTTAGTACTTGCTTGAGACATGTACGATTGAGGTTGGCCAGATAATAATCCTCCCGTCGTAGCAGATAAGAATTGTAATCTATTATAAGGTTCGTAAGCTGCTGTTTGTGCTCCTTGTGATTGAGCATCTTGAATAGCTTGTTGATACGCTAAGTTAGAAGTTCCAGCTGCACCTAATTGTTGAATTCCTGATTGTGCTAATGAAGGTTGTAGAGAAGCAAGACCCGCTTGTTGCTGTTGCGCTTGAGCCGCTGCGGACTGAGCTTGACTATAACCTTGTTGTTGTAATTGTGCTTGTAGTAAAGCTCTATTCATATCACTTTGCGTTTGATATTCTGCTTGTTGAACTTGTCCTCTTCCTTGACCAAAAGCTCCTGCATTAACTTGATTAGCTGATAAAGGTTGCATTCCTTTTTGTGCTTGAATATCGTATTGAGATAAAGTGTTATCAATAACATCTTGTTGATACGGAGACATAAACTGTTGGTACGCTTGTGGTCCAGAATAAGCTGCTGCTTGATCTAAGAAAGGTTGGTATCCAGAAATACCCGTTCCTGCACCTACCCCTGTCATAGCACCGGTAGTAGGATCAAAAGCTAGAGTTCCGAGTCCACCTTGAGTCGCTGCTTGTTGTTGTGCTTGTTGAGTAAGAGCGTTTTGTCCTGCAATCTGTGGAGCAAATTTACTTGTATCAATAGGTTGACCAGTTAACTTGGTCGTTAAATCCATTATAGTTTGACCAGCTGCTTCTAAGTACGGTGCGGGTCTACTTATATTTGTTTGTGTAATATTTTCTGCCATATTATGCTCTCATTTTCTTACCTTTAAATTTACCTTCTAAGGACTTCATTAATTTATACATCTTTTGAGCCCCTTTACTAACACTTCCACCACCCGCTGCTTTTACTGCATCGGCTGTAAATACAAATTCATTCTTAGATAACATTGCAGGAACGTCATCTGCCTTCTCTTTTACACCAACGGGAACAAAACCACCAGTCTTTCTATAGTCTAATTCACTAATACCACCTTGATTTTGTCTCATGGGTACTTCCGTCCCCATCATATAACCCATTCTTCCACCACCAGCTTTCATTTCCATCCCATAATCATCGTATCTAGGTATTTCTCTTGTTGTATGAACCCCATATCCAGGTTGTTGAAAAAAACGTCTATCTTTTTCTCTTCTTGTTTCTACTCTATCTTGATATTCCGGACTCATTTTATCAAACTCCCTATACTTAGATGTAGGATTAGGTTCCCCACCAAAAAAAGCGTCCGTTCCTATTTTTTTTAATAGTTGAGTTACATAGGGATCACTTTCATATTCACTTTTAAGTTTTTGAGAATTACGCATATTTTCAGTTTCATTTCCAAAATCTCCCGTATCCAGAGATCTTATTCCTTTTTCAGGAAGCCTGATACTTGGTGCATCATCAGGTCTTGAAATAAATTGAGATCCTGGTTCTTCACCTTCTTTTAGTAATTGAATTTCTGCTTCGTCTTCAGCTGCTCTTCTTAAAAACTCATCTATAGTTAGAGGTTCTCCTGTTTTTGGATCTCTATAAACAACACCTGAATTTTGATCTGTTAAAGAAACAATACCTTCTCTACTTCCTTCCGCATAACCTATTCTTCCACCATTAGCTGCTGTTTGAATACCAAAAGATTCATAAGGTAAGTTAGCTTGATACTTAGCTTTGTTACTAACAACATCTGCCTCATACATTTCTTTTGTGTAACTATTTTCATCTAAACCTAATTTCTTAGCTTGTTGTAAAGCATCGTAATAACTGTAAGCACCTGATAGTGCAGCAAAAGCTACAGGTTTATCTAAAACTCTTTTCCCATCTTTTCCATCTTTATAAAAAACATCATTTAAAGCTTCTTTCCCTAAACTTTTAGTACCTTCCCACATAGTGGATGGATCACCCGATAATATTTTACTTGCTGCGTCTGCGTAAGGGGTTGAACTTGCTGCAGCTCTTTCAGAAAAAGTTTTTCCTGCTTCTTGAGCTATTTGTGAGGCTCTTTCTGCTGAACTTAACTTACTGGGATCTGTTTGTGCTAAGTAGTCATTGATACCACCTGATCCCACTGTACTATCTAAGCTGCTTGTTGCCGCCGTTGCATTTTGACCTATTTGAGGAACAGGATTTACACCTTGTATAGGTGTACCTGGTGCACCAAATCCTTTAAATATAGAAGAACCTGACATAGGATCAGTTAAAGAAGTAAAATTTTGAAGAGCATTACCTGAAAAAGGATTTTCCTGTATGTTATCCATGAAAAGACCTGGACCAGATAGTCCTTTTGCTAATTGTCCACCACCATAAACTAAGGCAGCCTTTCCTAAAGAAGATCCAAATTTACCTGTTTGGTCATAACCACCGATACCCGCCATTCCCGCAGCTAACGCTGGGTTAAAAGGTGCAACAAAAGGTGCAGCCTTAACAGCTATCTTAGATATTTCATTGGGAATTAATTTTCTAATGAAACTTCCCAAGCCGAACCTATCTCTACCATTTTCAGATAAAGATTTGCTTCCTATTCCATATAATTGTTTGTTCATTTGCATTCTGCCAATAGTCATAGTTAATTATTATATTATAAAAGAGCAGGGAATGAAACCTGTAAATGCGTAGTTTATTAGATTTTTAAGCTACCGTCAATCTTTTTTAAAATCAAGATCATCCATCAAACGACCTGTAAACCTATATTCACCAATGTGGGTAATATATTCATCAACTAAAATATGACATTTACCACCTATTTCAGCCCATCGTTTGCAGAAGCCAAAATCTTCTCCGTAATACTTCTTGGTCTCTGGTTCATGGTAACAGTCAAAGAAATTATACATAAACTCTTTTTCCACCATCTTACCATTGATGACAGTAGGTTGATTGATTTTTAATTCAGGTAGTTCTTTAATCATTTTTTCAAACACTTGTTTCTTGATTAACATACATCCCGTAGGAGCATGGGTTACTTCTGCTACTCCCCCAATTACCGTTACCTCATTTTTTCCCTCTAGTTTAAGAGGCCAGGTAAAACCTTGTTTAGACATAGTGTTTCCATCGGTAATGTTTTTATGTTTAATTCGTTTAGCTATCTTTTCCCAGTCCAGGTCTTTTAAAGGATAAGGAGCTGCAACAATATCTTTATCTGCTGCAATTAGTTTCATAATAGTCTCAAAAGAAAATTCAATATCTGAATCAATAAATAACATGTGAGAGTAAGGATGTTTTATAGACTCTTCCATAAAAGTATTAACACATAAATTCCTACCTTGAGTTACTAAGGAAGATTTTAATAAAGTAAAAGAAACTAAAATACCATTAGACATACATTTTTGTTGAAAAGCTAATAACGCTTGTGTGTAATGAATAGAGCATTCACTATGAACTGGAGTTGCTACAAAGATAGAGGGTAATGTACTAACGTTAGGTACCTCGGTCTTTTTATTCATCCAGATAGGTTTACTTGGATTTTGCATTAATAGCTCCTTTCAAAAAGTTGGTCCAGGCATTTCCCTGTTTAGTCCAATTATAATATTGATTCATATAATTGATCTGGTTTTGTAAGTGTTGTTTCACTCCATCAGAATTTAATTTATTTGCAATAGCATTAATAGCATAAGCAAATTGTTTTGCTAAATTTTCATAATTTTTTTGATAAGGAACATAAGTAGAAAATTCAGCGCAGGTTTCAAACAAAGCTCCATAATCTGTAGTAATAGTATACAGACCCGCTGCCATAGCTTCTACTGCAGAAATACAAAAAGTCTCTTCAAAGATACTAGGGAAAGCAAATATATGATACTTATGTAAATTCTCTAAAATGTATTTATTGGGTTTATACCCAATGTAATTTACATTAGGTAATTCTTTAGCTTGATCGTATAGACCTTGATAATGTTTATCATTAGCTTCTTTAAAAGCAGTTCCATAAATCTCGCAGCTAGAATAAACATCTAACGATACCAGTGGATTGGTAACCAGTTGCATAGCTGCTAGCATCACGTTTAATCCTCTCCATGGAGTAGGATGGAATATTAATTTAATAGGATCCCCTGATTTATATTCAAGGTTTCTGGGTGTGATAGAGTCTATACCATTTTTAATAACCGTAGATCGTTCGCAAGGAATGTCAAACATCATTCTGAATTTTTCATAGTTCCAATGACTATTAAATACATACCAATCATATTTAGAATGGTTAGATTTATCTTTAAACCAAGATGCTAAATTAGGTTGATCATAGGAATTATGTTGCCAAAGAATATTAACTTTGCTAGGATGTAAAGGTATTTTTTCTGGAACAGAAGTGGTAATCTGTACTTGATCCAATAGTTCTTTACTTACATGTCTTTCTAAGAACTGCATCTGCAGTTCCGTTCCACCAAGTGGCTGCATTATTTTTGTCCCATTACTTTCTGTAATAAGTTTAATCCTTTGTTGGTTACAGTGACCGCAGTATCTATTGCTAAGTCCTCTTCTGAGTGGTTCGCTAAAAACAATTCTTTGGAATCGTAAGTCTTGTTAGTAGATTTACTTCTAAAAGTATGTTTTGTTTCTGTCTCTATTTTTACTAGGTTATCCATTCTCTTGAGATCTATTAATTAACAAATAACTGATAACACCTCGTATGGTATTAGCAGTATCTGCTTGAAACTTTATACCATCTCCTGCCTCTAAGTTCAAGACTTGTCCAGCAGCTTGGTCCGTAGTATCCGCAGCTAGTATTTTGTGAAAAAACTCATAGTCCAAACTAGCAGAAGAATCATTTACATACCCTTCTGTCAGCACATTACCGCTGTGTTGATTAGTTACACTAATACTTTTTATAATTGCAACGGAACTAGCGTCAATCGTTAATATCGTAGTTAAATTAGTAGTAGTTAAATCAAAACCTTGATTTTTATAAAAATTAGCCATTAGCTTAGAAACCACTCCATTCTTATTATTTCATTTTTTACAGATTCTTGATAACCAAAATTTAACTCATTCTTTAAAGTATTCAACCCTTCATTAAGTTGTCTTTGGTTGGAAACATCATACTCCGGTGTTGGTTCTGGTATAACTGCTGATATTAATGCCATTATCTTCTTCCTCCAGCATGAATATCTAATCTCAGTGTACCATAACGCCAAGCCTCGTCTAAATTTTCATTCTCAATTTTTAAACTTACCTGTCTTCCTCTAACCCTAGTACTTATAAAATTGGTGGTGGTACTAATCGTAAAAGGACCGGTAACTAAAGGACCATTCGCATCGCTTTGACTCGATTGAGCTGGGTAATCTCTAAAAAATAAAGTTATTTTTGCGTTTCCTTCTAAATTTTTAAAGTCAGGAATAAATCTAGATACTCGCATAATATATTCTCCATCTCCTGCCAGACCCTGTTCTGATAGATCATAATCTCCCGATAAAATATAAGAACTAATAGCGGTAGTTGCTCCCAAGGAATCTACTTCATTATTCCCTGTTTCTTGTGCCCAGTATTGAGAAGAACCATACCTATTGGTTACCCCTTGAATTCCTGGAAAAGAAGGAGTTCCTGTTCTATTAAATTCTGTTGCATAAGGTAGATTATAGGTATCACTATCTGCATACGTAGTTCTAGCTAGGGAACCGGTTGTCCAACTTTGTTCCATAAAATTAAACACAACGTTTCTATTAATTTGTTCAGAAGTATCCGAAGCATAAAACCAACCCACCTCATTATATAAAGTATTGTGATATCCATAAGTAATTTGACTTGCATCATAATTAATTCCCAGGCCTCCTCCTTGAGTTGTGAATACAAAATCTTCTACTAAGGAAGGTAGTTGTTTTACCGTTCCATCATACATAAAGAATCCACCACCAAATCCCATCCAATAAACAGCTCCTTGTGCAAAGACAGCAGCGTGTTGTCCTAAACATCCGCAATTAGAACCCACTTGTCGTAAAGAAAAAGTATAAGGTGGTCCTACGAATTGT
>Ga0222676_1000524_pt1 | contig 12063 bp, 9 predicted proteins | sample AntAcemetagen870_FD_179815 | JGI IMG/M metagenome (GOLD analysis project Ga0222676, IMG submission 179815) | Saline water microbial communities from Ace Lake, Antarctica - #870 | ecosystem: Environmental > Aquatic > Non-marine Saline and Alkaline > Saline | place: Antarctica: Ace Lake | collected...
GGAAGATTGTATTGTCCTGAATTACCAGTCCATCCAAAATTGGGCTTGTTACTTCAATAGTGTCTTTTACAGGCCATATTACAGTAGGCTGTCCACTGAGTGGGTGTTGTATCAAATGGAATAATGCATCTGGCACTACTTGTCCATTATCACTAACTGACATTCCTCCTGTTTGTGACTGGGCCGGAGTGACACCCAGGATAGTAAATATCGCTATCGCGATCAAACTACCGATAAAGTTAATCTGCTTCATAGGTTTTATATTTTGTTTTTTAGTGAATATGCTAATGATCAATCTTGTACATATTGTACAATTATACTATATATAATTTTGAACATAAAGCAATAGTAATTGTGCTATCCTGTTGACGTTTTCTATCAAAGAGAAAACCACCTTGCGATAAGGTGGCTTGTGTTATTTTTTTGCTAAATACTATTACTTACTATAGAGTTTTTCTGCTATCTTGGCTGCAAGACCACTATCTGTCAGACGATGTGTCATAAGTAGTGAGTCTCCATGAAGCATAAGCTCTGTATAGTTGTCTATACGATTCATCACTCATAGATGCTTCAAGACTCTCAAATGTTCGCTATATCGATTGTCTGTATGACGATCAAACATACCACCAAACAGCGCTCTTGAGAACACTGTTCCTACTGTTGCTCTATCGATAGGAGCAAGTGGATCGAATGCATCTATTCATACTCACATAAGACCGTATTGACATGCTTTGGTGGTGTAAAAGCTTACTTGTGTTGGCATACTAGCTGTATCACTAAAGATACATGCTTTGTCTAGATCTGGTTTTCTTCCTAGTTCTTTAGCGACAAAGGTAACCATTAGTTTAGCAAGTTGATGTCTAGCCATAGGCTTAAACATTCATATCGTACGAATATTAGAGCTTTCTGATGAATATCATAAGAATTTACTGTATGCAAATGCATCATAATACTCTTGTGTAAATGTATCATCATAGGTTTCTTGTATAGTTATTCATGTTTCAGCAACAAGATGTGTTGAAATTGTATTGTTTTCATCACATTTTCATACCAATGAAAAACATGGTAGAGACCTATTTCATCGACTGAATGAGGATCCATCATCTGATTCTACTGACTGATCTTCTTTATCACCAATTGAGAAAATCTCTACTGCAAATGAGCTAATATTGTTATCTGTATCTGTCTCTTGATCTTGAAATCATTCATATGAAATCATTGCATCATTGTCGATGATACCAGCCGTATTTGGTATAACTACTAATTCAATAAGTCATTGCTGTCCTGGCTGTATGTTTTCGATTTCTCGAAAATAACTTCCATCAATAATAGTAGGAGTAAGTGTAGATGAAACATATGCATACCCTGTAGGATAGGTATCTGAGATAACAACGTCTCATGCTGGTCACCCACCGTTATTTTCAAAAATATAAGTATATGTCAACTCTTGTCATACTTCTATCTGTTCTGTATCAGCAATCTTGGAAAGCGATAATTCTGGTAATGCTTGAGATATTGTTGTTACAAACTCATCTAAATTGTTAGATTGAGTCAATTCGTCTGATATGGACTCAATACTGGCAATGTTGTATAGTGTAAACCCACTACTGAGCAATAGTGATGAGCTTGCTTGGATAGAAATAACTCCTGTTGTATTATCACTAAGTTCTCATACATCCCACCTCAATGAGTTTCCTTCTCTCAGTGTTGGTGATGGATTTGCTGATATGAATGTCAGTCATTCTGGTAGTATATCAAATACAAATGTATCTTGTACACCTGATGAACCACTATTTCCATACTCTATGGTATAATTAATATCTTCTCCTGCTCTCAATGTCTCTGCTGGTGATGTTTTTTTAATCCATAGATCTGCGAGGTTTTCAGACAACAGTTCTGATGCTATCTGTGTAATAGATATACTATCTACATTATTCCCTATATCTTGTTCTGCTAATCCTGGCATATAGACTTGACCCACTACGTTACCTGATCACTCCGCATCATCTGTACCTACTGCTTGGATAACTATCACTTCTGCATTGTTTGTAATATTATTTCGTGTATACGTTAGTAATCCATTAGTCGATGTTGAAACACTGTCGTACTCTATATTTGCTGACTGATAGGTCAGATTTATTGGTAATTCGACATCAATGGTTGCTGCTCCATTAGTTCATTCGATATTTGCATTGTAATACATTAAAATTGCGACTTCTTGTCCTGCCTCAAACTCCGCAGGATAGACATTGGTTGATATCGATACATCTCAATTTATGGTCTGTGCATAAGTATCTCATGTCCATCACAATGTATCAGCAATATTTCGTGCTGCCATAGTAGCAAATAATGCAACACCCACAGCTACAATAAGACTATGATGATGTAATCGGCTTTCGGATTTGTGATATGTATTTCGATGTTTTTGTAAGATATTCATAGTTCAATAATTTTATGATACAAAGAATAGGATTATTTTTTTGGTAGTTCAAACCCACATGATGGATAGATACTGTTTTGATAGAATTGATTAAATGCTTGAAGTTCTTCTGGATGATCTTTAGATCGTTCTACTGAACCATCATTTGTTAAATCACCTTCAGCATCAAAATAGTTTATAATATTTGGGACGTTTTCTCATACAAAATCAAACATTTTGCTAGTATCTCCACCATAATAATTATAGAGCAATGCTCCGAATAACATTCCCTGATGCATATTATCTTCGAATAAGTTATAGTACTCTTTTCCATCTGCCAAGAGATCGTATGGTTGCCCTAGGTAGTCTATAATCTGACAGTGTATTGGTCATTCTTGTTTATCTTGTGGAGTTTGTGTGTTGTCTTTTGGTTCTTGTTGTTGTGCTGTTTCTATTGCTGTAAGTTGTATTTCACTGATTGTTACCACACTTCCATCAGATGAACCACCTACAATCTCTATTGAGTCTGCAGCGTTTTTGACTGTTATTGGCTCTCCTGACTGCAATGAGACTCTATCTCCATCATTCTTTCGTTGTACATATCCATCACCCTCCATATCAAACATGACTTTGAGCTCTACTTCATTGTACGGTTTTTTAAGATATATTCTTAAAATTTCACATGATCCGGCTTCTCCATTTATACTTAATGTTCATTTGTCAGCATCGTAAGTTCGCGCACAGTAATGGTATACAATACCTGGCGTACCATCATCACTATTACTTACTCCTTTGTATAGCTGTGAGTCTTGCAGAATGTTGATATATTGTGATTGGTTTGATGAATTTACATTATCATCTTGTTGTTTATCTCCTTCTTTGGGTGTATCTTTTGAATCATCCTTTGGTTCTTGCGTTGCATATTTTGATTCTAAATTAGTTCTTATTACAGATTTATAATCTTCAGATATAGCATATAACAATTCTTCTCCACCCATTGTTTTCCTTTCGATTTTAGCTTTTGGATATTGCGTATAGCTGATATCTGTAATAGATCATTTTTCATCTACTGTTATATTTATATCAGAATATTGTGTAGCTGTATATGTACCAGAAGGTACAACCTTTTCGTTTCGTGGTAAGTCTGCATACAAAGTAGTTCACAGCTGCATATTTTCTGACCCTAGCCATCTAAATTTGAATCAGTCTACCTGATTTCCTTCAGCATCTACAATACCATACTCATATGGATCAAGTAGTGATATTTTTTGTTGATTTGCATACATCCAGATGTATCATTCATAGATAAGACTTGCTAGTGATCTTGCGTCAATATCATATTGTTCTTCCATAAGTGCAGCAAAATTAGCTGACTCTGGGTGATATGATTCGCTGTTTTTATCTAGCATACTAAGGAACATAGTGACAAAGGAATCCATATCTGTATCAGTTCATCCTGCAAACATACCATCTAAGTCTGTCAACGCACCTAATGCTGCAAATGATATTCTTTGTTCAAATTCTTTTAACATCACATTAATATCTACTGATGGCATATTATTTTTAGTTCCAAGTTTGTCTGATTCGTATTCTCCACAGATGTACTCACTTGTAGCTTCAAGTTCTGCTGCAATAGCTACTTTATATCTTGTAATCATCATTTCTGTTTTTTCTACAAGTATATATGCTGGAGATGATGATGTATATTGAGATTTTAACGTCTTAAGTCTTGTTTCTAATTCTGAAAGCCTTTCTTGAGATGTCTCTTTGATCTTTTCAGCAAACTGTTGAAGTTTGTTTGCCCCTCTATCATCACAATAATTTACATCTTTCTGTTCTGTTGCTGAGTTTTTCTTTTGTTTGAGCTGTTCTGGTCTTATCTTTTCTTTTTGTTCTGAAAACTCTTCTTGAGAGTGTTTTTGTACTTGTGTCTGTGGAAGAACCTTACCAGGATTACACTGCGTATTTCCTAGCTCTACAATATAGTCTACTAACTTATTAGATTCTTGTATCTCTCCGATTCTCTCTAGTCTTTCTACTTCTCTCTTGAGTCCAGTGATTTTTTCATAACAGGCATCAGCTGGAAATATCACCGTATTCTCTTTTACTCTACATCATTGTTCAACAATAGAGTCGATTTTTCTAAGCATCTCCTTAGCCATATCATATTGAAGATATGACATATATTTTCTATAATCTCTAATCAGTAATTGTACTTCTTCTTGTTGTGTCTGATTTATTTCACAACTTTCTGCTTTTGATCAAAGGACCTGTGCATTTTGTTTTACTTCCTCTGAATTTATAGATCCAACAGTATATTCTTTATAATACTTAAGATAGAGAGCGTAAGCTGTTTTATATTCTGCAGGGTAGTTTTCTCCTCGATAATTTATAAATGATGTGTAGTATGCTGCTGTATCATCAGAATCTGATTGCGGTGCATTTTCATTTATAATCTTATAGAGGTTTGGTAGATTCTCTAGCGCATAACTACCGATAAATTCGTTTCCTACTGCATACATTAAACCAGCAATAATTGCGTAGTATCCACCAATTTTTCCAAACCCTGGTATATTAATAGATGTTCATTTATTTACTGGATCAGCTCATCGGGTTGTAAGGAGGTATTTAATTGTTTCATAATCCATTTCTTCTCCATCTGTATTACCCTTATCTTCTTTTACGATAAGATCTACAACTCTAGATTGTGCATCAATAATGACTTCACCTGAAGATATCTCATCATCAAAATAATATGTACCAGCTGGCATGGGTTTTTTGAAGTATGGATCTGTGTACACAAGTGTTCCAATTATTGGCATTGGTTCTTTAATATATACTGGATACCTTGCTCCATCCTCAGATACAAAATATGTAGATGGTGGTGTTTCCTTTTGATCTTTGTTTGATTCTCGTTGTTGATCGTTTTCTATATACTCATAATATGCACTTTTAAAATCTAATTCGTCTATATCATATCATTCAGTATAGTCATATATTCTTACAACTACTGAGTCTTTGACTTCTATATAATGTCAATAAAACGGTAGTTCTCACATTCCATATGAAACTTTATCTCCATTACTTTTTGTAATTACATCACCTAGTTTAATATACATGTCACCATCTGTAATAAGATCTGGATATGCATATTCTGGTTCAACGAGTGAAATAGTATTGGTATTGATTGGTTTTCTTGGCTTTGGGTTTTGTTCACCTCTATACTGTTCAGATTCTATTAATGTAAGTGCCATATCATGTGCTTGTTCAGGGTCCATTCAGACCATGTTTATATAAACTCACACAATCATGTCGTAGAGTTTTATACCCACTAGATCAGCAAGTTTTTGTGGATCTCTCATATTTTCTTGTACAACATCTTCTGCTATGCTATATGTAGCAACAATATATGCAACAAAATCTTCTTGTGATGGTCATTCTTGCTTTGGATATTCTTCGCTGTTTGCATCTTTTGTTGGTTGTTGATTGTCTTCAGTATATTCATTATATGATTGTTTGTAATTTAGAACAATAGTATATGGTCAACCTTGTGCACCAGCCCCATCTGTTGCATAAAATGAAAATGATGCTTGTCATTCATATCCTTTATTTGGCATGAATACAAAATATCAATCTTTAATATCTACAGATCAACCTAATAATTTATCCAACTGATATGATATATCTTCTACTGTACCATCTGGATCGGTAACACCAAGTTCTCAAGTGATATTTTGATCGACAACAGCACTATATTCAGTCCATGAAGATCATATTGGTGGCTCGTTTTTGCCATCGTCTGCGGCAAATGTAAATGGTTGTAATGCTTGCATTAATATTAGCCCGGTCAAAGTGGCTACTTGCATCCTCATAAAAATCGACTTTTTCATTGTTTTTTATAATAACAAATAAAAACTTGTATTGATGTATTATATCACAAAAAACAATTTTTGTCAAATTTTTTAGGACTTTTTGATAATAAAAAAAATCCTCTATCTAGGATAGGGATTAGAATGGAGCGGGTGACGCGACTCGAACGCGCAACCAACTGCTTGGAAGGCAGTGACTCTAGCCAATTGAGTTACACCCGCATAGTGTATGTAATATAATATAGACTGGGCCTAGGTGGACTCGAACCACCGACCAACAGGTTATGAGCCCGCTGCTCTAACCAACTGAGCTATAGGCCCATAGCATTCTCTTGGCAGCCAAGTATTTATACATAATACTAATCGTTTTTCAATATATTTTTACTTTTTATAGTGAAGATTGATTACTATAAGTGTGGATGACTGTACACAATATAACACAAATATCAAGACAAAAACAGTAAGTATATATTGTGCTAGATTAATGCTTTTGTATATTATAATTAATTACCATTGATTTTAGTCTTTTATACGATATATGCTACGCCTTGAGAGGGTGAGTTTCTCTTATGCACAACAAGAGAAATTATACAATGACCTGCAATTTGATTTTGGTGTGTGTGGAATTACTGCTCTTTGGGGTATCTCAGGTAGTGGAAAAACAACACTTTTGAAAATAATTGGATGACTTATAGAACCTCAAGAATGAAATATTATTTTTGAATGAATCTCATTGTCTTCATTTACTCGCAAACAACTCACCACATATAGAAATAAGCATGTCTGATTTTCTTTTCAAGACCATGTATTATTAGATGAGTGCTCAGTACAGCAGAACCTTATGTTGCCTTTCTTGGTAGGATGATGAAGTGTTGATAGAGAGTGGTATAATTATCTTGTAGATATATTTTCTCTTCGTGATTTGTTAGACAAATCTATAGAATCAATAAGTTGATGAGAGAAGGAAAGAGTCTCTTTGGTGAAGTCATTGATACACAAACCATATATTCTTTTGCTTGATGAGCCTTGAGATTCATTGGATGCCGCACTAAAAACTATACTTCGTAATGTTATACAAGATTATGCTGAAAATCACATTGTGATACTTGCTTCCCATGATGCATCACTTATAAAGTTGCTATGACTAGAACAAAAAGCAACCTTATGACCTTTATCCTTGTTGTGTTCTAACTAATTATGATCTGACAACTAATACTCAACAATAGCAAGAAACATTACTGAAGGACCATTCTTATTATTATCGTATTGGCTATATCCCTTCTTTCTTCTGCGCTTATTTGGTCACTCTATGATAATATAGAGGGGTTTTTATTTCAACAACATTGAGTTTATGAATATGATTATGCAGTGGAATTCAAAGATCCATCTAGCAGGTGATGATTTGTAAACAATCAAAATATTGAAACCACTAGTAGTACCATACGACAGCCAATATTGGACGATCAAACAATAGATAAAAAATATATTGTCTCTTCATTGAAACTGCCAGTACAAATATCTATAGGTATAGTAGGAGAAAATATAACAAGTGATATTATTGTTTTTTCTATTAGTGATGATTTTTTTGGAAACATCTGATGAGATACAATACCTGTAGCTATAGGTGAAATGATGCTGAATCTATACAATACACAGATAGCAGATGAATGAATACTGCCCAACATTCCAAAAACATTATTACCATTGGCTCGTATAACTTTTGATTTTGGCATATCTACTTTTCTTCAAGTAGATGATATCAGCACTAGTATTCGTCTACCTTGAAAGATTCAGAAGGTAAGTGGTATACTTCCTATGTGAGTTGTTATACCAGAATCGGTTGCTCGTAGCGTTGTAGCAGACTTATGAAAATGATCGATAAATCCATATAAGATAGTTGTCATTGCTAAGAATGAAGAGCACCTTACTTACTTGATTGAAAAGTATTGAGACAAGTATACAACAATTACAAACTTTGATTATATAAACAATTTGAGAGAAAAAATACACGGATTGAAAATATTCTTTCAAGTACTCCATTATAGTATTATTGCTATATTAATATGATTTTTGATATATATCACATTCTCTATCGTTGAGCAAAACAAGAAAATATTCTCTGTCCTCAGGCTCCATGGTATCAGCCAATGAAAAATGATAACTATACTTAGTGGGCAGGTTATACTTTATGTATTATGAGCAAGTCTTCTCTTTTGTTTGTTCTTTGGTATCTACCATATAGCAGGCATACCATATTTAAATACTCTATTGAGCACACAGTATTGAGTCGATTATCTCTTACAGAAACCCACTCCTTCCTTTTATGTATTAAATATCGGTATTCATTTATTGTTGTTTCTATCTCTTACTATTATCTTTTCATATACAGAACGAAGCAAGAAGTTTGAAAGTCTATAATTTTAAATAAATAAAAAAAGAGCATATGTATGCTCACTTTTTAAGTAAGTGGTGGGTGATATAGGACTCGAACCTATGACCCCCTGCTTGTAAGGCAGATGCTCTAGCCAACTGAGCTAATCACCCATATTGTATTGGTGGTCCCACGGGGAATCGAACCCCGACCGGAGGATTGAAAGTCCCCAGTTCTAACCATTAAACTATGAGACCATCTAGAAGAGTAATGGCGGGAGTGACGGGACTCGAACCCGCGACCTTCCGCGTGACAGGCGGACGTTCTAGCCGACTGAACTACACCCCCATATATTTTCTAGATAGCCAGCTATGGGACTTGAACCCATAACCTATCGCTTACAAGGCGATTGCTCTACCAGTTGAGCTAAGCTGGCATAAAGCAGCCGTAATGACTGCATAAGGATTATTTGTTGAATGCTTTTGCTACTCTAGATTTTTTTCTTGCAGCAGTATTCTTCTTTATGATACCAGCCTTATATGCTTTGTCGATAGCTCTGTATGTATCGCTAAGCATCTTGTCTGATACCTTGTCTCCTTTTGCTTTTGCTTTGAGAAGCTTCTTGTAAGCTATTTTCATAGCTAACTTAAACTGAACATTTTTTGTTCTCAGTTTTACTGATCTCTTTGCTGCTTTTTTTGCTGATTTTGTGATCGCCATGTGAATGTAATTATTTCATTATAAATATCTAGGCATTTTTGGATGGCTCCGAGGGAGGGGCTCGAACCCACGACCCAGAGATTAACAGTCTCTTGCTCTACCAACTGAGCTACCTCGGATTGTATTCGTAGCAGCGACTATAGAAATACATTCTAAAAAGTCAATACTAGTTATAGAATTACCGAGGGTGGGACTCGAACCCACACGCCGTAAAGCACTTGGTTCTAAGCCAAGCATGTCTACCAGTTCCATCACCTCGGCAGGTGTATGATTTTTTATTCTGGGGAACCAGGACTCGAACCTGGACTGACGGAGTCAGAGTCCGCTGTCCTACCATTAGACGATTCCCCATCTTCACTTTACTAAACTAATGGCTATAGTTATGTTGTATATGACATTACTTATAATCTTACTTGTATTGTTTGGTTGCGGGGGATGGAATCGAACCACCTATCTTCGGGTTATGAGCCCGACGAGATACCACTTCTCCACCCCGCAGTGTGTAGTAAGTAGCTGCATATCCAATACATTTATCCTGGGGAACCAGGACTCGAACCTGGACTGACGGAGTCAAAGTCCGCTGTCCTACCATTAGACGATTCCCCATTCTGAGAATTATTTCAATGACAAGAAAACACAACTACTTACGCAACGCAAGTTTTCCCTGTATAGTGATTTGACTTCGTAATGCAAGTGTATTACTGAAAAAAGTCAGCAAAAAATACATTGCAATATTCTCCTACAATACTATAGTTTTGTTGATTTATCTACTTATACATTCTATGCATAAGGACATTTCTCATATAAAAAACCAAAAAACATTTGTTATGATTAAACCTGATGGTGTCCAAAGATGATTGGTCGGTGAAATCATTCGTCGTTTTGAAAATAAATGACTTATTCTAGAAGATATAAGAATCACACAACCAAAACCAGAAGATGTATACAGACACTATCCTAGTGAAGACAATGAATGGATTACTCGTTTGTGACATAAAAGTTTAGAGACATTTAAACAAGCAAATATTAATCCACAAGAACATCTAGGAACCTGAGATCCAACAGAAATTGGAAAAAAAGTCCTAGGTTTTCTTGTTAGTTATATTAGTAGCTGAAAATGTGTTATGATGATACGATCATGAGCAAATGTATTGGATACGGCTAGAAAACTTGTTGGTTGAACAATCCCTGCAAATGCTGATATATGAACAATCCGCTGAGATTATAGTAACGATACTGCCTTTATTGCAAACATAGAAGGAAGGCCACTTCAAAACCTTATACATGCAAGCGAGAATGAGACTGAAGCTGTAAATGAAATTGCATTACGATTTGGCAAATAACATATTGATTTTGTCTAGCTATTGTGTATAGTTGGCTATTAGATTTAGTTATTTATTATATTCATGGCAGATAAGAAAACTCAAAAAACAACAGAAAAAGCTGGAAAAAAGACTGTTCCATATTATTTTGATGTAAAAGTTACTGATTTGGATGGTAATACATTTACCATAAACTCTACAGTACCTGGTCCTATTAAAGTAGAAACATGCCATCTTTCTCATCCTGCATACAACCCAGATAATGTTATCGAAAGAAAAGCGAAAGGAAGAATGGAGAAATTCTTGGAAAAGCAAAAAAGAATGGAATCTATGCAAAAATAATGTATTCTCTCTTTGAGAATCATTTTTGCGACAAGATTTATTCTTCGTAGATATATGCTTAGGAAACACGTTTTAAAGAACTATACTCATCATAGTCACGTTGATCACGCTATTGGTCGTGATAGCAGCGTTTTTATCAAGAGTATGGTTTGGACACTTGTGTTTCTTTTTTTGTTATTTGCATGTTATGCGATCGTTGACCAATATAGTGATCGAGAATATATTCCATGGATTTTTGCAGGATTGGGACTGTTCCTTTTTGTAAAATATATTATAGACTTTCTTAATCAATATTTGGACAGTATTATTATTTGACCAGAAGGCATTACGATTTTTCTCTGGGAATGATTACTGGAATATAAAACAGACTACTTTGATTGGCCAACCATAGAAACTGTTCAACACAGACAAGATTCGCTATGGGATAAGATTTTTGCTAAATGAGATATCCATATAACCTTGGATCATAGTATTGCTTTTCCATTTACAAATATCTCATCTCCACAAAAGCAAGCAAGAACTATTCTCTTTTATAGAGATAAATATATGCGCCCTAAAGTAACAGAACCAGAACAAGAGTGATGAAGTGAACAAATGACTGTGCTGATGGAAGCATTGGGTGAAGTAGTACAAGAATATGTAGAGAAGAAAAAAAATGATACTCAACAACATGAAGATGAAGAATATGATATGTATTAATTTTTAGCAATATAGAACGATATAATGGCTATGTATGTCTATTCCTCGTGTGGATAAAGCAGTGCAATGAAATTGTGAAAATGCCCAAGCTGCGAAAGCTATGGATCGTTTGTTAGTGTCCAAGTTGATGGAGATAGCAAATCGCAACGTTCGCTAAAAGAATGGCATACACTCACACAACACAAAGAGATTCCAAATGGATTTGAAATTATAGATAAAGATGTTATCTCTCACATAACAAACCTCAAAGATCTTTTGTAATTTTTTACTTAAAGAAAATAGTATCTATCTTAGTCTGATATCATATTTTTTCTAGTTTTG
>Ga0222676_1000528_pt1 | contig 11979 bp, 5 predicted proteins | sample AntAcemetagen870_FD_179815 | JGI IMG/M metagenome (GOLD analysis project Ga0222676, IMG submission 179815) | Saline water microbial communities from Ace Lake, Antarctica - #870 | ecosystem: Environmental > Aquatic > Non-marine Saline and Alkaline > Saline | place: Antarctica: Ace Lake | collected...
CCTCTACTAAACCTGCCTTTGTACCGGCCCTGCCCGAACGCCACCCGATCACCGCCAGCCCGAACAGAACTGGCCCGAACAGAACTGGCCTCTACTAGATGTACCCTTGTACTGTCAGCCCGCCCTCAGCGAACCGGAAGAAGTCCGGCCTCTACTGAAAGGAAGTAAGTCTACTAAAAGTGGGGTTTGGGAGAGGTTTCGACCACCGTTTTCCTGTCTTCCCAGACCGCCAACCTTTACACCCCCCAACCTTTACACCCCCATTCCCTCTACTAAATTTACGTTTCACCAACTATTGCATTTTCTGCTATGGGTATATACTCTTATAGGCCCAGGCAACCGGCAACCCTCAGGAGACCTCCCTCATGCCGCAACGCAAACTCACAGGCACACAGAACCCGATGACCAAAGTGTCCTACGACGACAAGAAACTGGCCAGCTATCCGAGCGCACCTCAAACAGACGGGCTGGTGGCCTGGCTGGACTGGGCTGACGTAGTGCAACGGGACACTTCGATGTCAAGGGGCATGATCGCAGTGGCCTGTGGTGTGAAGCCTCAGTATCTGACGAACGTGTTGCACGGGACCATCCAAGCGTCAGCCAGCAAGTTTGACATGATGAGGAACTACTGGGCTGACTTTCAACAGATCGTTCCATGCCTCAGCCATGAGTGGGCACGGTCGAAGCAGACCATGATGGTTTCGCTCATGGAGTTGGAAGCCTTCTTCCGTGACCCTGATGTTCGGTCGGGCTTTACCTCGTATGAGAGCAAGCTGGATAAGAAGAAGGCTGACGAACTGATGAGGGAGTACTGCGCCATGTGGCGGCAGGACGTGTTGCGGATGGACTCGCTGTTGGTGTACCACGGTGTCAGGTCTGAGGGTATTGAATCATGGATGTGGCAGGCGGTGTCTTCTTTGGACCCGCTGTCAGCGTGCCTGTACATGATGAAGCATTCGGCCGGTAAGAACAGCTACCCGATCATGCACCACTTCGAGTTCATGGACCACCCTCGCATCTTCTGGGAGGCTCTTGCCAAAGACCCAGCGGTTGAAGCCAGGTATGAACTGATGCTGGAAGAACAGATGGAGTGGTTCAAAGGGTTGCATTACTCTCTGTGGGAGCCTTGGCCTGATGAGAGCTACGATCAGGTGATCTGGTCGGAGCAGCCAAGGGTGATGACGCAGATGACCGATGCGGACATCTACGAGGGGTTGGGTATGGACCCGTTTCTCCCCGCCGACGGTGAGGCCAGCTAGACTGGCCTCATGGCTAACGCTTTCCCCTCCTGGTTTGACCCTTTCCTTCCCGACGTCGACAACCCTTTACATGAGGGTTTGACGGAAAGGGAGATTGACCACCTTCAGAAGGCTGGCAGGGAACGTCTCGACTCGGACGACGTGACCTCCAGCCTTTGGGCTATCCGTGACGACCCGGCGTTTGAGAAGGCCCGCCTTGAAGGGTTGCAGCGGTACCAACTGGATCTGAGGGCTAAGAGGATCAAGCGGCAGGAACGGTTGCTGGACCTTCTTGAGGGTGGGTACTCAACGGATGAGGCTTGCTGGCAGGTGAACGTCACCAAGGCCACCTTCTACAAGTGGTGCTCGGTTGACAAAGACTTCGACCGGGACGCCAAGAACGCCAAGAGGGCCGGTCAGGTTCTGGTGAGTGGGGTTCACAGGGATAACGCTAGGGCGCTTCCGTTCCATATCTTGAGGAAGAGGTGCTTTGGGCGGGAAACGTTCGGGTACCAGCAGAAGATCATCGACATCATCGAGGACGCACCGATGGGTGAGGTCACGATGATCCTTCTGCCCCCTGGTGTTGGTAAGACCATGACCCTTGAGGACTGGCTTACACTGGAACTTGCCAAAGACCAGTCCCTTCGTTGTATGTACATCTCGGAGACTGGTGACCTTGGTGAGCGCACTATGGAAGTCATTAAGTCACGGTTCGAGAATGAGGACGGGGACTTCAATACTCTGACAGACTTGTTCGGCACGTTGTACGATGAGGACAACGGCAAGAAGTGGGCTGCCCGAGAGATCCGTATGCCTATGGCAGACATCGGCAACCGTGACTACAGCCTTCGTTCTCGTGGTATGAACTCCCAGATCTACTCGATCCGTGGTGACATCATTGTGCTGGACGATATCCAGACGATGAAGACCATCAAGCTGACAGAGAAGTATCTGAGGGACTTGCGCCGTACCATTCTGACTCGTCGTGAGGGTGCCATCGAAGGTAAAGTCATCTACATCGGTACTCGCCTTGAGATCGGTGACCTTCCGTCGGTGATGATCGAGGAAGGTGTCGTCCTGCCGGAGAACCTGTTCGTCATGCCATTGGTGAACAGCGAAGGTACATCCAACTTCGAGGATGTTATCGCTACAAGTTCCCTTCCTATCCTTATCAGGCAGATGGGATCGGAGTTCCAGGGCGTTTACCAGCAGAACCCTGCCGGTGGCAAACAGAACACCTTTAAGGATGCTGTCAGGAGGGTCACGAACAGGCGTTACACCATTGGGACATGGAACGAGGCCCATCTGACCGGCCCTGAGCCGCAGGAGATCCTTGGACGGATCATTTCCATTGACCCGGCGCTCGTCGGAGGCAACGCCATCCTCGCTTTGGGTTACAGCATGACGGATATCTGGATGTATGACTTGGACTTCAAGTTTGACGTCGGGAAGATGTCGTATTCGGAGGACAAGATCGAGGATTTCGTCCTTGGGTACCAGGCGACCGACCTAATCATCGAAGACAAGGCATATCAGAAGGCTTTGTTCACTTCGGAGCGCATCGAACAGATTTGTGGCACCTACGGAGTGAAGCTGCACCCTCACACGACCGGTTCGGAGAAGCATGACCCGGTGTTTGGCGTTGCAAAGATGGAAGGGCCTATGGCGTTCGGCCGAATCCATATGCCGTGGGGTGACGCCTACTCGAAACAGACATTCGGTCCGATGAGGGACCAGTTGCAAGCCTGGCGTGCTGATCTGCCCACAAAGTCGGTGGTTCAGGACTGTGTGATGGCCTTGTGGTTCCCGTTCGTCCACATCTACCGCCAGCGTGCCCTTCTGACGTCCATGCGGAGGGCCGAGGAGATGAAGCAGGACAGTATGCGCCGCCACGGTGTTGGGAACCGCCCACGGGGCCTCCCAGGCGGCAAGACACGCTACGCACGCCGCCATTGAGTAGAGTGTGTGGTATGGCACCTGTTCAATGGCATGAAGCGCTCCAGTTAGTCGACGCAGCACGACAGCATGACTCCCCGTTGATCCAGCGGATGATTGCTATCAAAGCTCACTACAACAGTGACGTGGTGTTGCCGACGTTCGACGTTCCCGGTGAGGACGCCCCCCAGCGGTCGCCGTCCCCTCTACTGATCGCAGACGCCATCGACAAGAACGCCATGAGGGCTGCTTCTGTCATGCCGTCCATTTCTTTCCAGGGTGGGACAAGCGCTATGGAACAGAAGCGTGTGCGCCGCCGTCGTGGTGCCATGCAGGCCGTCTGGCACCAGTCGGGGCTTACAGAGGTTGGTATGGGTCGCCTGTTCCGCCATCTGTTCGGTTACGCCACCATGTCTGCCGTTGCTGTCATGCGGGACGGCATGGAAACCCCGATCATCGAGGTTCGGGACCCTCTGACCACATACTCGGAGAACAAGGCGCCTGAAGACTTCAGCCCACCCAAGTACACGGCCTACGTGTACGGCAAGTCGGTTCGCTGGATCAAGAAGCATTACCCCGAGACTGAAGCCATGAGTCTCTTCGAGAAGACGAACTACGCAGACCCAAACACCATCTGGGATGTAATGGAGTACATCGACGAAGATCAGGTAATGATCGGCGTCCTTGGCCCACGTCAGCAGCACGTCTACAACAGTTCGTCGGACTTCACCACCTGGCGCCAGGACACACGTAGCCTGAACATGATGTTGCGTCGGTGGAACAACTGGGCCGGTATGGTGCCGGGGACCACCGTCCATCGGGTGACTTTGGACCGGGTCGAGTCTTCGGTAATGAAGTTGACGGACATGGTGAACGAGATCGGCCGTTTGAGGACCCTGGAGAAGATCGCAGCGGAACGTGGCGTCTTCCCTGACATGGTGGCGTTTGGCGACAACGCCGAACCACCAAGCGTCGTCGGTGGACAGTGGATGGACGGCCGGGATGGTGTTGTCAACGAGTTGATGAACGCCAAAGGCTTCCAGGTGGTTCGCATGGACCCTTCGGTTGTGTCCCGGCAGGTTACAGACATGATGGAAGGTGCCTTCGGGCAGTCGGCGGGCCTTGACCCGCTGTCAACAGGTCACAGTCGACAGTCGTTGAGAACGGGCCAGGCTCTCAACGCTATGGCAGGGTACTCTTTGGACCCTCAGATCATGGAGGCGCAGCGGGTATGCGCTCGCCTACTGTCGACGGTGAACACGGGTGCTATGGAACTGTGGAAGAACCACCCGCTGCATAGAGCCAAGAAGGTTTCCCTGTTCACAGGCAAGGCAGGCAACACCGAGATGGTGGACTTCACGCCTGCCAAGGACATCACCAGTAGCCACAACAGCGTGTACTACCCGATGCCGGGGGCGGACATCACCAGCATCCAAGTGGCGTTGGGCCAGGCCATGCAGACTGGCCAGATGTCAACGAAGACGGCCCGTGCGGCCAACCCGTTGATCGACAACGAGGAGTTCGAGGAGCGCCAGATCGTTGTAGAGCAGATTGAGCAGGTCCTGATGCAGGCGCTGGCGACTCAAGCCCAGAACCCTCAGGACGGGGCAACCTTGGTCGACATGGCTGAGATCCTTGAAGACTTCCGACGGAACGGTGATGTCGGTGCGGCAATTCGCAGGGCTGATGAGCTTGCCCGTGAACGACAGGCCAACGCAGCGCCAGACCCACTTCAGCAGGTTGGTGGACTTGACCCCGGCAACCCAGGCGCTGTTGCGGGGGGACCCGGTGGAGGACAGAACTTCCCAGGCCCCACTTCTAATGGCGATGCCCTTCAACGTCTGACCCGTAACCTAAACGCCCGTCCAACCGATAGGGCTTCAGTGCCCACGCCTGTAGGTGCATGATGAGTAACACCCGTGTAGACGTCCCCGGTGGGACACCGTACGGTCAGGGCAAGGACCTTGCCGACGCACAGGCAGCGGTTCCGGCCGTGTCCCCTGAACTTGTGGGGTTGAACGACCCTCAACCGGCCCAGAACTTTGGGGCTGCATCCGACTCGCCGCAGGAGTCGCTGTTCGAGGGTTCACGCATAGGCCCTGGGGCGGGTCCTGAGGGCCTGTCTACGCCTGTTCCGCTCCCAGACCCCGACGAGCAGGCTTTGGCCGCTGTGGTGCCCATTCTGGAGGCCATTGTGGATCAGAGGCACAACTCTTCGGCCCGCACAAGGCAGATGGTGCGACGGTACCGGAGTCAACTGCCTGTGAAGTAGTACCCTGTGGTCTATGGGATTTGTTGACCGGATAACGGACATAGGTGGCGGACTGCTGGAAGGTGCCTGGCAGGCCCCGATGATGGCCGTCGACATTGCCAGAGGCATGGTAATGGAAGACGAATACGAAGGTCTGCTGGGAACGATCAGCGGTAGTTTGATGGACCGTGGCGCACACTTTCTGGAGAACACGATCGGACCTGACAGAGGGCTGGGCGCTGCCATCGGCGCCATCCCAGAGGCCATCGGTGTTCGGCAGGGTGCGAACGGTGTCCTGGCAGGCATGGAGTTTGCGTACAAAGAAGGCGTCAACCAGCCGATGTCTACGCTGATGACTATGGGGTCGTTGGCAGACTCTGAAGGTTGGGGTGTCTTCACGTCGGGGGAACACTGGAAGCAGGCGTACGAGATTGCGGAAACCCGGTCGTTGGGCCAGGCCGTGATGTTGGCGTACGGCACCAAGAACATCTTGGACGAGCGGGAAGTAGCCCGGTACCAGTTGACCGACCATTACTGGTGGACGACTGGGATCATTGATGCGACCATAGCCATGCGGTTTGACCCAACAGCAATGCTGGGCAAGGGCCTAACTGGGGCGAGGGCAGCCAGTAGCGGCAGCTTGTCGCAGGGCGTGGCGAGAGGTGGTGCCTTCCTGAAGGGAAACACCAAGGTAGCGTTGAGAGGCACGGCTCAGGAAGCCTCAGAGGCTGCCAATCTGCGGATGACGATTGGTGGTCTCGAATCCCAGAAGAGGCAAGCCTTCGTGAACACGGTCAAGCGGACTAGGGCTGGCATTACTGACGACGTGACGGAAGGCATTCAGAGTGGTGTGGCCGGGGAGAACATCTTCCAGCTTTACATGAACTCCAGTCGTCCGCAGCAGAAAGCTTTGCGGTCGCAGCTTTGGGCTGTAACCCGTCCGAGGGCGCTGGCTGACGGGTCCGGTGTGACCGGACAGATTGACGACTTCATCAAGAGTCATCGGTTCACAGACGTGGACACTGCCGTTAAGAGCATGGCGGATGACCTTGGGACTTTCAGCCGAACGGTTAAAGAAGAGAATATTCTAAACTTGGGTAGAGAGAATGCTGAGTTTGGGTACATGACCCGATCCGGCCGTACCCCGACGAACCGGAAGGACGTCCAGAAGATATACGATCAGCAAGACGACTTCGACGCTGCATTCTTGGATGCTGGGGATGATGATCTGGTCTGGGTGTTTCATGGAACGCAGAACCGTGCGGAAGTGGCAGCCACGGATGCGATTGATGTTCCCGCCAAGAAGCGATTCGAGGGGACCAGTGGCGGAATCGAAGGAGAGGACGGACTGTACGTCTCTGCCAACCCGAATAAGGCTGAAGAGTTCTCTTTCTTTGGGGAGGAGGACATCCCCGACTTGGGCCAGGAGGAGGGGGTCTTCGCCATGCTTATTCGCAAGGGCGACTTGAAAGAGTCCAAAGAGAACTTTGTCAGGCAGGAAGACAAGGCTCTTATGCCAAAGGTCTTCAGCGCCAAGAACGACGTTAAGGTCCGCAACGAGGCCATCGTCCCGAATGGCGTTGTGCCTTTGAGGAAGATAGATATAACCGATAACTTTAAAGATGGGGTTGACAATCTCCCCAATGTTCTCAAGCAGAGGTTGGATTCGGGGGGCGAGGCAGCCGACATTGCTAGGTTGGCTAGCCGTATCCGCCATACGATCCTGAACTCTGAGAAGTCGATAGGTGGCGTCGGCCAGGCTTCGGAAGTGCTGGCCCGTGCCTACCTGCGGCACCCTGAAGACCTACAGCTTCACCAGGATGTGTGGCGTGCCCTGATGGGGGACCAGGCTGTGCTTTCAAAGATGCATAAGGATCTTCAAGGGATCTTGAAACTGAAGGGCACCCTGGCCGATGACGCTGACCGGGTGGCGATGGCTGAACTGTTGAAGAGTCACATGGTTTCAGGACAGGTTCGCAGGACCTTGAACGATTCGGACACGTACCAGAAGACCGTGGACTTCATCATCGAGAATGAGGACGTCTACCCGTCCGAGATCCTGGCTGATTTGGTCGAGTCGGCAATGATTCGTGGCGACGATGAATTTGCGAACTTCATTGTGGACGCCTCCGATCAGATGGAACACCTCGGTCGTCTTGAAGATTCCTTCAGGGGACCGAGGGGTGGCAAGCCCCGTGGGAAGAGAGCGACGGAGTTCAAGGATCAGCGTGCGGAGATTGTGGCCGGTTCGGCTACCAAGCTCACCCGGTTCGTCGAGAAGGCTCGGATGGGCGGTGACGATCTTGGCGTTGGCTGGAACGAGGCTCGCCTTGATGCGCTGATGGAAGAGGCCGGTCGTTCGTCGGTGGTGGAAGCCTTGTTCACAACGAAAGCAAGGTCGAACATAGGGGACGCCATAGTGGCCCCTCAGTTGCGTGAGGTGCCTCGTGTGACCCGCAACACTGCTGGTCGTGTGGAACGTGTGAGTAGGGACACACCGAGCGTTGCGAGACGTGTCGCTTCTGGCATCGTGGATTCTGACTTCGTGGAAACTGCGGCCACCGGGTTCCATCTGAGTGGTGTGCGGAGTCGTTATTCTGCCACCTTGCAGTCTGACGCTTCGATGCGGCCGTTCCGCATGTTCACGAACATGATGCCTCACCGGGTCATTGACGTGGTCGAGGACAAGTCGGACGTGCAGATGCAAAGGATCTTGGATCAGGTTCGTGTGCCAACGCTCCAGGCGCAGGAGCTTCGTGGCAAGTACATGTTGGCGAACACCCCTGCGGAGCGGTTGAAGGTGTTTGAAGAGATCGAGGTTGTGTCGTTCCAGACGATTGCCAACCGTCACGGCTTGGACGCCGAGGACGTGCAGATCGTCATGGACGAGATCAAGACTCAGAAGATGATTGCTCACCGAGCGTTGGAGAAGAAGAACCTTCGGTATGACGCTGACCTTGACCGGCATTATGTCAGGTTCGCTACGGGTGATGAGATGATCGAATACCCGATCACTGTCACGGAGACATCCAAGCATGTGGCCGTTCCTGATTGGCGCAGTCTTGACCGTGCTGTTAAGCGCCGTGCCAACCGTATCCGTCGTCACCAGGACACGATGATGGGTGAGACGTCGGTTGACATCACTGCCTCCGAGATGCAGAAGGTTCGACGTGAGGCTGCCGGTAAGGCTGTCAACGAAAGCGATGACCTTCTTGCCCGTCGTGCCGTACGTAAGGGCATTGGCGGTCTTGATGCTGTGATGCAGGTCTGGACTCCTGCGCAACTGTTGCGACCGGCATGGACCATGAAGGTGGTCATGGTGGATGAACGCCTGCGTCAGCTTGCCAAGTTCGGTGGCATGGTGACGTGGATGGACCAGATGAACATGGCCAGGAACAGCTTCCACGATCTGTACAGAGAGTTCGCATCCAGCAGCACGCCTTCCATGAGGTTGCTGGGCGTGGACCAGGGATTGACGACGGGTCAGTCCTTGCGTCGGTCTTCAGCGGTCGGCGCCCTGTTTGGTGGCGCTGTTGGTGGTCTGCCTGGTGCTGCTATCGGTGGTGCTGCCGGTGGTCTGATTGGAAAGAACTATGCGTCCAAGCTGCGACAGGTGGACAGTCTCCCGTTCTCGTTGAGCCGTGTTGCTGACGGGGTGGAAGTCCAGGGCGCTATGGGCAATGGGATTGACGACAACAACATTTGGAAAGAGTTGGTGTCCGTCGGCACCTCCTCTCAGTTCAGGGCGTTGAGAGGCCACACGAACAACTCTGAGGTTCTGTTGCGTGAGTTCCGTGCGACAGGCAACTACGTGTCGGTGTCCCCGAAGAACCAGACGAACTGGAAGAAGGCGTTTACTGAAACCTTTAATAACCAGATCGGCCAGGACACTGGCGCTCGCAGGGCCATGCAGATCATCATCGACAAGATTGACAACGGGGATGACATCGACCTGTTGAAAGATGACGTGGCGGATGAACTTGCGAACTGGATGAAGAACACTCGTGACGGCAAGAAGTATTCGTCGCAACTTCCGGCACGCTCGTTTGATGACGCTGCGAAACAGGGCTGGTCGGATGTGATGGTGGCCATGTTGTACGACTACATGGCGGTCGACGGCCGCATGGGCGGGAAGCCTGGCGTGCCGAGGGACACGACACTGTTGAAGAAGTTGATTGACCCAACGCAAGGTTCGGTTACCCCCGAGGAATGGATGGCGGAGTTTACCGAGCTAGGGAAACTGCCACACATTCATGGTGCCGAGATCGGTGAGAGCTTGGGCAAGTCAGGTCTCTCGGTCAAGATCAGTGACTATGTGGAGAGTGCGTACCAGGTGATGGGGCGCATCCCTTCGGATACTTTGTCCCGTCAGCCCATGTTCAATCACTTGTACCGCTTGGAGATGAAGCGGATGCTGAACACCAAGGTGGACGATCTGGGTAATCGTGTGGTCAGTAAGGCTGACATCGCTGCCATGCAAAGGAACGCCAGAGAGTACGCACTGACGGAAACCCGTCAGGTCATGTACGAACTGGCAGAGTCCTCCGAGTTCGGGGAGTTGGCCCGTTTGGTCATGCCGTTCTTCTCGGCCTGGCAGGAAGCGCTCACCCGGTACAGCGGACTGGCTTACGAGAACCCAGCGTTTATGGCCAGGGCGGTGAGAGGGTTCGATTCGTTCTCTCAGGATGAGGAAGGCAATCGGTACCTTCAGTTCACACTCCCCGAGTGGGCTGCCAGCCTGGCGAACGAGGGCTGGGCGTTCAAGGGTGCCTTCGAGAACAACAATGAGATCAAACTGGGGGTGGACAGTCTCAACATGATCGCTAACGGGCTGCCAGGCACTGGGCCTATCGTCCAGTACCCGCTTGCCCGTGCCGCCCAAAGCAACCCTGGCCTTGAAGACTCGTTGAGCTTTATCTTCCCGTACGGTCCACCGGAATCCTTTCTGGATGGTTTCCTGCCAGCTTACGGCAGGCGCCTGAAGTCTTTGAGGCAGGGTGATGATGACCGGGCGTACGCCAGTCAGCTTCGCAGGAACATGAAGACCAAGCTGGCCCGTATGGAAAGCGGAGAGATTCCGTTCGTCGATATGAACGATCCGATTGCCAGGCGTGAGTTCATTGAAGAGTTGGAAGGAGAGTCCCGCAGTTTGATGGCGGTGCGTCTGTTCGCTTCGTTTGTGTCCCCTGTCACCACAACGTTCGACTCGCCTTACCAAGTGTTCATCGAAGGGTACCGTGAGCTTCAGGAGAGTTCTGACACTGCGGATGAAGACTTCCTGGATGCGTACGGGGAGGACTTCTTCGCACTTACCACGGCGACTACCAGAACCACCAACGGTGTGCCACCGACCATGCATGGCATCCAGATGGAAGAGAAGTACCAGGACCTGATCGACGCCCACCCAGAGTTGGGGCGTCTCATCATTGGTGCTGATGGTGGCGGGACGTTCGGCGAGTTCATCCGGTCGAAGTACATTGACCAGATTGATGAGGGTGATCGCCAGCTTCTCAGCTTGGATGAGATGGCAACCGCTCACACCACGAAGTTGGGCTGGGTGGAATACAGCAGGACTATGGACTTCATCGACTTTCAGATGAATGACCGTGGCCTCCCCAACTTGAGGGTGAAGGATGCCGAGGACTTGGCAAACATGAAGCGGTCGATGATAAGCAACCTTGCCCAAACCAACCCTGGCTGGGCTGCGGATTTCTACAGCATTGATCGTGGGAAATGGGATCGTCGGATTAAAGGGCTTGAGGCCATCGCTGCTGCGCCAGGACTGGGTGCCTTGGATGACAAGGGACTGTCCCGCATGGATCTGGCCCCGTTGCAAGAGTATTTGAGCCTGCGACGTTACGTGGTCGGGGAGCTTGCGGCCAGGAAGGCGCAGGGCGGCCCGTCCACTTTGGATGCTTCCGGCAACGCTGACATCGCAGAGTTCTGGGAGCAGTCCACAAACAAGTTGGTCGAGGAGAACCTTGCCTTTGCCGACCTGTTCTATCGGTACTTGGACAACGATCCGGTGCGAGGTCCGCTGTCAGGCGCAACGCTTCAAGGTAGTCTCTAAGCCATGACGAACTTTGAGATCCCACTGCCGTCGGAGACGACGCTTACCACCACCGAAGACTTTGACAGTGTCGACTTGCAAACCGTGGTTGAGAATAAGCTTGGCAGCGGCACCTGGGAAGTCATCATAGGGAAGATTGAGGCTGACGCCCAGGCGAAGAACTTTGATTTCGACTCTTTGATGCGGAAGGAGAACGTCGGCAACCTTGTCGACATTGTTCTCCAAACCAGTTTCTACATGGGTGGCGAAGGCGACCTGCGGAAGCTGTCCAGGGGAATCGAAACCTTCCGGTCAGGGGAGATCGAGGAGGGTGAGAGGGAGTTCGTTGACGCCCGTTCGTCGGAACAGTTGAAGTCGTTCAGCACCCCGACAACTGCCAGTGAGGGGCTGTTGCAAGTGCAGGCTTTCCAGTCGTACTTGCAGGACACGTTCAAGAATGACAGTGGGATGAAGGACATGGTGAGCGAGGCGTACACGGCCAT
>Ga0222676_1000529_pt1 | contig 11965 bp, 18 predicted proteins | sample AntAcemetagen870_FD_179815 | JGI IMG/M metagenome (GOLD analysis project Ga0222676, IMG submission 179815) | Saline water microbial communities from Ace Lake, Antarctica - #870 | ecosystem: Environmental > Aquatic > Non-marine Saline and Alkaline > Saline | place: Antarctica: Ace Lake...
GGTATGATCTAGACCATGGCAATAAGCACCTACACCGAGCTGCAGTCAGCAATTGCTGATTGGTTAAACCGTGATGACTTGGCTGCGGTGATACCTACATTTATCTCTTTGGCAGAGGTCGGCATGGAGCGCGTGCTGCGCACCCGCAATATGCTGGTCCGAGCCAACGCGCCAATTGACACGCAGTACAGCGCGGTTCCGGCTAATTTTTTAGAGGTCCGGTCGATTAAGATTACCAGTGTCACGCCAATCCAGCCAATGGAGTTCCAGACCATGGACGCCATGGACGTGCTGGACTCCAAGGACCAAGCAGCCGGAAAGCCAAAATACTACACAATTGTAGGAACCCAGCTGCGGGTACACCCAATACCGTCGGGCGTCCACACAGCAGAGCTTGCGTACTACGCAAGGCTGGATAAGCTGTCGGACACGCTGACATCAAATTGGATTCTTACTAAGAGTCCTGACGCCTATTTGTACGGCGCGTTGCTACAAGCTGCGCCATACTTGAAGGACGACGAACGCACGGTAGTGTGGACGACGTTGTATGCTGCTGCCATCCAAGCGATGCAAACAGCAGACGAGCGCGCGTCCACTGCTGGTGGCGCATTGAAAACCAGAAGCCAAGCATTTGGAGTTAACTAATGTCAAGTTTTAGCGATTACACAGAAAATCTAGCCCTAACCTGGCTCTTTACCACCAGCAGCGCAACGCGCCCAACTGCCTGGCATGTTGCGTTATTTACCGCAGCGCCAAGCGACACGGGCGGCGGCACTGAGCTGTCTGGCAACAGCTACGCCCGCGTATCCACCACGTTTACGGTTTCCGGCACTAGCCCGACCACAGCCACAAACGCTGCGGCGGTTGAGTACGCAACGGCAACCGGTAGCAACTGGGGCACGATTACGCACCTCGCGTTGTTTGATGCCAGCACCAGCGGAAACATGTTGGCTTGGGCGCCACTAACTATTAGCAAGGTGATTGACGTTGGCGACGTGCTGCGCATACCAGCCGGCGACTTGGACATCACGCTGACTTAAGACAATGTCTTACCCATACGGTCTGGGCGACTACGGCGCTGGCGACTACAATGCTGGGGCGGAGAACGCTCAGGCAAGCATTGCCGCTGCGAGCTTGTTTGTTGTCGGGGCCGTTGGGTATGTCAAGGAGACGTCTGCCACAATATCGTCTACGTCAATCGGGCGGGCATACGGGTCCTACGCTTACGGCTCTGGCCAGTACGGCGCAAGCCAAATTAACTCGGTTCGTATACGCGAGACATCGGCCACAGTGGCCAGCGCGTCTGTGGCTGAGGCGGAGGCTTACGCAACCCGCAGTGTAGCGGCGATAATTAACTCAGTGACTGGCGCAACCGCCAGGGGCGTGTCATCAATCAGTGCAGCTGCTGAGGTGCAAGCTCAAAGCGCCTTTGTGGCCACGGTAAACAGGGTGCAACCAGGGGCGTCTGCAATGGCTGCTCAATCATCATTTATTGCCTCTGCCCGCGAGAAGTGGGAGAATGAGGCAGATACGCCAGAGACCTGGACCGTCTTGGCGGACGGGTCAAAGATACTTAGGCAACCTTAAAAGGATTTTAGAAAATGGCTGATACCACTACCACCAACTTAAGCCTGGTTAAACCCCAGATCGGTGCAAGCACCGACTCGTGGGGGACCAAAATTAACGGAGATTTAGACACCGTTGACGCGCTGTTTGACGCGGGTCCTGTGCTAAAGGTCACAAAGGGCGGCACAGGGGCGGCTAATGCGTCTGCGGCACGCACGGCGCTTGGTTTGCTAATCGGTACTGATGTACAAGCCTACGATGCTGACACTGCAAAACTAGATGTAGCGCAGACGTTCACTGCCGCACAAACAATGACTGCCTTGAAAGAAACCAAGGTGGCAATGGGTGCTCACAACATCGACCTGTCTGCTGGCAACTACTTTACATACACGCTATCTGGCGCACAAACATTAACAATTAGCAACGTGGCCTCTAGTGGCTCTGTAAGCGCCTTTGTGCTTGAAGTGACTAATGGTGGCTCTGCAGCTTTGACGTTCTTCTCAGGCGTGACATGGGCGGTGGCAACACCTCCCACTTTAACAGCCGCAGGCGTTGACACACTGGCATTCTTTACAACAGACGGCGGGACTACGTGGCGTGGTTTTGTCCTCGGATTGGGGATGGCGTAATGGCAGTAAGAGACGTAGTACAAGCCGCTGCTGGTAATGCTGGCGCTGACAGCTATTGGATTTCTTTGTTAGGCGGTAGCGGGGCTGATTTTGGCAACGCTGTAGCGATTGACTCATCAGACAACATCATTGTTTGTGGGTACACAGGTTCTGACGGTGCTGGTGTTAATGATGTTTTAATTGCAAAATACAATTCTTCTGGTGTATTTCAATGGGATAGAACATTAGGCGGTAGCGGGGATGACTATGGCAACGCAGTAGCGATTGACTCATCAGACAACATCATTGTTTGTGGGCGTACAGATTCTGACGGTGCTGGCGGCATTGATTTTTTAATTGCAAAATACAATTCTTCTGGTGTACTTCAATGGGATAGAACATTAGGCGGTAGCGGGGATGATAGAGGCAACGCAGTAGCGATTGACTCATCAGACAACATCATTGTTTGTGGGTACACAGGTTCTGACGGTGCTGGTCTTTCTGATTTTTTAATTGCAAAATACAATTCTTCTGGTGTACTTCAATGGGATAGAACATTAGGCGGTAGCGGGAGTGACTTGGGCAACGCAGTAGCAATTGACTCATCAGACAACATCATTGTTTGTGGGTTGACAGATTCTGACGGTGCTGGTCTTTCTGATTTTTTAATTGCAAAATACAATTCTTCTGGTGTACTTCAATGGGATAGAACATTAGGCGGTAGCGGGACTGATGTTGGCAGCGCTGTAGCGATTGACTCATCAGACAACATCATTGTTTGTGGGCGTACAAATTCTGACGGTGCTGGTGTTAATGATGTTTTAATTGCAAAATACAATTCTTCTGGTGTACTTCAATGGGATAGAACATTAGGCGGTAGCGGGACTGACTATGGCAACGCAGTAGCGATTGACTCATCAGACAACATCATTGTTTGTGGGCGTACAGATTCTGACGGTGCTGGCGGCATTGATTTTTTAATTGCAAAATACAATTCTTCTGGTGTACTTCAATGGGATAGAACATTAGGCGGTAGCGGGAGTGACTTGGGCAACGCAGTAGCAATTGACTCATCAGACAACATCATTGTTTGTGGGCGTACAAATTCTGACGGTGCTGGCGGCATTGATGTTTTAATTGCAAAATTACCACCAGACGGATCACTGACAGGAACCTACGGCAGCTTTGTCTACCAAGACGCGGTGCTAACAGATGAAGAAGCTGTCTTAACAGACGAAGCAGCCGTGTTAACAGATGCAGAAGCTGTCTTAACAGATGCAGAAGCTGTCTTAACAGATGCGGCAGCAGTGCTCACAGAAGAGCTAATACCAATAGAACCATAAGGAAAAAACATGGCATACGTCAAAACACAAGACGGACAAGTTACACAGTTCCCATACACAATGGGTCAATTCCGTAGCGACAATCCACGCACCAGCTTTCCACGCCAAATACCAACTGAGACGTTGGAAAACTACGGCGTGTTTGCTGTTGACATTCCCGCTGCACCGACAGTGGACGCTAAGACACAAAAATCAATAAGGGCAGAGATGCCAACATTGGTATCCGGCATATGGACGCTAACTTGGTCTATTGACACCAAGACGGCACAAGAGCAACAGGAATACACAGACGGTATTAGTGCTCGTGTACGCGCTCAACGCAACTCATTGCTATCTACCACTGACTGGACTGCCTGCTCAGATGTCACAATGTCTGAGGCAATGACAACCTACCGCCAAGCATTGCGTGATATAACTACACAAGACGGCTTCCCTTGGACTGTTGAGTGGCCTACACAGCCGGAGTAATAAATGGAGCGAACCACAGCCTCCGCACATTCGCGCATCGATGATTTAGAGAAAGAAATCATTGCTATCAAAACGGAGGTGCGCATTCAATTTAAAGACCTGTTCAGTCGCGTCAAGCGTCTAGAGACGATTTTAATAGCGGCTACCGGGACAATTATGATTTTGCTGCTGACAGTATTGTCTAAGATGGGTTAACGTGTTAGCAGAGCTGGCTATTGCCAACGCAGCGTTTGCAATTATTAAAGAAAGTGTGCAATCCGGCGGAGACATCCTCGCGGCCTATCAGCACCTGTACAGTTTTTTTGATAACAAAGCCGCAATAGCAAAGAAGGCCAGCCAATCAGGATCAGACTCAGAGGCATTTTTTGCACTTGAACAGATCAAGCAGCACGAGATACAGCTTAAAGAGTTGATGATATATCAAGGGCGTGCTGGCCTTTGGGATGAGTGGTTGGCATTTCAAGTTGAGGCTCGAAAAACTCGTGAAGTAGTGGCTCGTGCAATAGTACTTAAGAAGCGCAGGCGCATACAAGCGATTAAAGATGTGCTGACTGGTGTTGCAGTGTTTCTGCTGGGGGTAACCGGCATTGGGGTGGCGCTGCTCATAACGTGGTTTGTTGTAACAAAGGTGATGAAATGATCCCAATACTGACCTCACTAATCTCATTGGGCAGCACATGGATGGAGGGTAAGCAAAAGCAAGCCGAGGCCCAGTCTGCTGCGGCCATCGTTGGCATCCAAGCCCAGGCCGACATACAGAAGGCCAAGGCAATTTCAGCGACCCGCATGGCGGAGTCTGGCCAGTCGCAAGACTTTGACTTAGACAAGATTGCTATGGAGCAAATGGCTCAATCCTGGAAGGACGAATTCTTGTTGATTGTGTTCTTGACACCCATGATTATGGCGTTTATCCCGTCGCTGGCACCTTACTCCTTAAACGGCTTTGAGATTATTGACAAGATGCCAGAATGGTACAGGTACATCATTATTGGAATGGTTATCGTAATCTACGGCCTGCGTGGCATGGTTAAGCAGCTGGCGGCCAGTAAACTAAGTTCGCCAAAATAAAGGGAGTAAAAAATGGTCTGGTTGCCCGTTGCCTTTGTGTGCGTGTACGGCGGCAGCTGTGGGTTTCAAAGTGGCAAATTGTCGGTGTCTATTGAGCAGTGCTTGAACCAAAACGATGCCGTCACCCGCAAGTTTATGACTGACATAAACGTGGCCAATTTTCAATTGACTTGTATACAAATACAGCCCAACAAGGCGGGTATCGCATGAAACTCACAAAAAACTTTTCACTTGAAGAACTGACAAAATCACAGACAGCCATCAGGTTGGGTATCAATAACCAGCCAGACGACACGCAACTGTCTAACCTGGTGGCGTTGTGTGAGAGTGTGCTTCAACCGATTCGAGACCACTACGGGCTGCCGGTGCAAATTAGCAGCGGCTTTAGATGCCCGGAGCTAAACCAAAAAATAGGCGGGTCGGCCACATCGGACCACTGCCGAGGTTGTGCTGCGGACATCGAAGTGACAGGGGTGGACAACTTCATGCTGGCGGAGCACATCAAGCAGATGAATTTTCGCCAACTGATCCTAGAATTCTACGACGGCACCCCATTATCTGGCTGGGTGCATATAAGCTATGACATCGCGGACAATAAGAACCAGGTCCTGACCGCCACCAAACAGGACGGCAAGACGGTCTATTTGGCTGGCTTGGTAGCATAATTGGGGCATGGCATCAAACAGGCAACAGACGCTATCAGCGCCACCAGTACCAACGCTACCAGACCCGAAGTCTGTGTATGCGGAAAAGACCGTGCGCGTCAGCAACAGCCTAGTGCGCACGTTCATGCTGCGCCTGACTGGCGCCTTACAGTCACTGTTTGGCCCTAACGGTGGTCAATACATCGAGTGCCCAAACGGATTGTTTTTTAACACCGCTGACCAGACCTTTGCCGTTATTAACACCGCATACCCGGTGGTGTTTAGTGCCACCTATCTGTCAAACGCCGTGCATCTGCAATCAGGAAGTACGTCTAGGATCGAGGTGTCTGTGGGCGGAATCTACAACTTCCAGTACTCTGGGCAGGTCTTGAGCGATAGTGGCAGCGCCAAGGAGTTAGCTATTTGGATACGGCGTGACGGCACGGACATTGGGTACTCCACCCGCGTCTTTACAGACAGCGACAACAACCACCGCAATACAAAAAACTGGAACTTTGACATTGACCTGCAAGCTGGACAGTACATTGAGATCATGGCGGCGGTCACAGACACCAATCTATGGCTTGACGCGGCTACTGCGTCCGCACCACGCACCGGTGTACCGTCGTCTGTGCTAACCGTCAACTTTATATCTCCGCTGCCCGAAGTGCTGCCAACACCACCCTGAGAATTAACATGGCATTTATACAGCTACAAATACCGCCAGGCGTCTACCGAAACGGCACAGAGCTGCAAAGCTCTGGTCGCTGGTATGACGCCAACCTAGTGCGATTTTACGAGGGCACCATGCGTCCAATGGGCGGCTGGCGCAAGCGTTCAGAAAGCGCAGTCGCTGGCGCGGCCAGGTCTTTGCTCACTTGGAAGGATAACGAAGCAGACCCATGGATCGGCATCGGTACCAATAGCGGCCTCTATGCCATGAGCGTGTCTGGGGTGCTTAAAGACATCACGCCTGCCGGTTTTACATCAGGGTTGGTTGACGCCACAATTGTGACGGGCTACGGGACCGGTGGGTACGGCGTCCAAGCGTATGGCGTTGAGCGTGAAAACTTAACGACAATCACGCCAGCCGCCGTGTGGACTTTGGATACATGGGGCGAGTATTTGGTCGGCTGCTCAAACAGCGACGGCAAGCTGTACGAGTGGCAGCTTGGTTTTGGCGGGCCAACTGCTGCTGCTGCCATCGCAAACGCGCCGACCGGCTGCAACGCAATATTATCTACGGCGGAGCGCTTTATTTTTGCCTTGGGTGCTGGCGGAAACCCGCGCAAGGTGCAGTGGTGTGACCAAGAAAACAACACGGTGTGGACGCCAGCAGAGCTTAACCAAGCAGGCGACTTTGAATTGACCACGCCTGGCACGCTAATGGCCGGCAAGCGCGTGCGCGCTATTAACCTGCTGTGGACCGATGTTGACTGCCACGCGGCAACATACATTGGCCAGCCGTTTATCTTTAGTTTTGAAAAAATAGGCTCTGGCTGCGGCCTTATATCACCGCAAGCTGTGGCCATCGTGGCTGACGCCACGGCTTTTTGGATGAGCAAGACAGGCTTTTGGATGTACGACGGCTCTGTCAAGCCGCTGCCATCAGACGTTGGAGACTATGTGTACCGTGAGATGAACCGCAACCAGTCCAGCAAGGTCTACGCGGTCCACAACGGTGAGTTTGGGGAGGTTCTGTGGTTCTACCCAAGCGCAGAGTCAACAGAGGTTGACAGCTACGTCTTGTACAACTACCGCGAAGGCCACTGGAACGTGGGAACGCTTGCGCGCACGGCGGGCACTGGGCGTGGCGCGTTTGACCACCCACTTTTGGTATCAACCGATGGCTACATATACGAGCACGAGGTCGGCTTTAACTACGACAGCGAGTCCCTGTTCTGCGAAAGCGGTCCTGTCCAGATCGGCGCTGGCGACAACTTGATGGCCGTCAAGGAGCTGATACCGGACGAGTTAAACCAGGGTGATGTAACGGCCACGTTTAAGACGCGGCTATACCCCAACGGCGTTGAGTCGACCCATGGGCCGTATTCAATGTCTAACCCCACATCGGTACGGTTCACGGCGCGACAGGTCAAGATGCGCGTGCAGTCTAACGGCAACAACAACTGGCGCGTTGGAACCATGCGCATTGATGCCGCCCAAGGTGGCCGAAGGTGACATAAAATTGACCATGTAGTCAACTAATTGAGAAATAATACATGGACGATTTGTTTGAGGACATTTACAAGTGCCGCGCTTACATAGAGGCGGCCTTAGAATACTCACAGGGCACACACACGTTTGGCGACATAGCATCTGGCTTGCTAAATGGCAGGTACCAACTGTGGCGCAGCAACAATGCGGCGGTGGTGACCGAAATCATTGTCTACCCGCGAATGAAAGATTTGCATTATTTTCTTGCAGGCGGCGACCTCGATGAGATAAAGATGATGCGCTCTCACATTGAGGCTTGGGGCATCCAACAGGGTTGCGGTCGGGCCTCACTTGCTGGGCGTAAGGGGTGGGCGAAGACATTTTTAAAAGACGAGGGGTACGAGCCAGCGTGGTTCATACTTAAAAAGGATTTGATATGAGCATGGGTGGCATTAACGAAGAAGCCATGGGGCAGGCGGCACAAGGCAACTCTAGCGCACCAGCGCAGGATTTTTACTTTGCTGATGCGCAGCCTGCGCAGTACCAGCAGTCACCGGCATTTATCACGCAACCATCTGCTGGCCAGATGTTCATGCAGTCACCTCCTGCGCAGCAGTTTATGCAGCAGCCGCAGTTTATGCAGCAGCCGCAGCAGTTTATGCAGCAGCCGCAGTTTATGCAGCAGCCGCAGCAGTTTATGCAACAAATGCCAATGCAGCGCATGAGTGACCCGACACAAATAGCCCAACAGGCAATTGCCAGCCAAATCCCGCAAGCGCGCCAACCCTATCAGGCTCCGGCTGGGTTTACGCCTAACAACGTCAAGGTAGATTTTACTGACGACTACCGTGCTGAAATTTTAAAAAGCGCTCAGGAAATGGCTGGCGAAGGCGGCGACAAGTATAAAGCCCTTTACGATGACTTTGTGGGGCAAGGATACAACCCGTCGCAAATAGACCAGGCTATGGGCATGAAGTCTGGCAGCACTTTGGCTTATTTGCGCGAAATGAATATGCAGCCAGCGGCCAAACCATTCCAGGCGCAGGCTGGATACCAGCCTTTGTTGACGCCTGACAACTACATGGACTTTTACCTAAACACACAGACAGGATTCAGCCCTAAATACGATTTGGCTGTGCCAGACTATAGGCGTCAGCCAGACCCAGTCCCAACAGCAGACCAGATAGCACTGATGAACATCATAAATTCTGGCGGCGGCGAAGCCTTTGGTGGGGATTTTGGGTTTGGGATAAATTCATCACCAAACATTGGCTATTCTGGTGATTTTGGTCTTGGAGGCCCAAGCTCAAACGGCGATGTTGGGGGCATTGGAGCTGACGGCCTGGGCGGCGGCGCAATATAACTAACAACAGAATGTAAATTCAGAAAAGGTACTAATATGTCTAAAGGCGGCGGAAGCCAAACAGTTAAACAAGAGATTGATCCAGACGTTAAAGCAGCCTACTTGGCAAACATGGATTACGCCACTGACGTTGCGGGCAACCTTGGCGCACGCCAGTTTGCTGGGTTTAATCCTCAGTACCAAGCTGGTGAGCAGCAAATACAAACCGCAGCCCAAAACGGCATCGGCATGCAGAACCTTGACGCGGCTGCGGACCTAACGCGGGCATCTGCTGGCTACGCGCCAATGATGGCTGGCGGCATTTCAGCCGGACCTGCGTCATTGGCAGGAAGTACCGGCTACAACGCCGCACAGTTTGGCGGTGTCTCGGCTGGACCTGCATCAATGGCTGGCTCAACGGGCTACAACGCAGCACAGTTTGGCGGTGCATCTGCTGGGCCTGCATCAATGGCTGGAGTCACAAACACCGGCTCTACAGGCTACAACGCTGCACAGTTTGGCGGCGCATCTGCTGGACCTGCAGCAATGTCGCAATCGGCGCAGGCCAATATGGGCAACATTGGCCAGTACTACAACCCGTACCAGCAAGATGTCATTAACTCGACCATGGCTGACTTGGAAAAGGGTCGCCAAGGTGCTGTGCAGCAGATGGGCCAAAAGGCTATGGCGGCAAAGGCGTTTGGCGGTTCACGCCAAGGTGTTGCAGAGGCTTTGACCAACCAGTCTTATGGCGAGCAAGCCGGAAAGACCATATCCCAGCTGCGCGCACAGGGATTTGACACTGCCGCTAACTTAATGCAACAGGATGTGGCGAGACAACAGCAGACAGGATTATCCAACCAAGCAGCTGCAAACCAAATGTCACAGTTCAACGCTGGCAACCTGCAGCAGGCTGGTCTATCAAACCAAGGCGCGCTAAACGCTGCGGGGCAGTTTGGTGCTGGCGCAATGAACACTGCATCGCTGTCAAATCAGGCCGCAGCAAATCAAGCGGCGTTGGCAAATGCTGCAGCTCGCAACCAAATGTCACAGTTCAACACTGGCAACTTGCAGCAGGCTGGCTTGTCAAACCAAGCGGCACTAAACCAAGCTGGGCAGTTCGGCGCAGGCGCTGCTAACCAAGCGGCATTAGCCAACCAAGCAGCTGCAAACCAAATGGCACAATACAACGCTGGCAACCTGCAGCAGGCTGGTCTATCAAACCAAGGCGCGCTAAACGCTGCGGGGCAGTTTGGTGCTGGCGCAATGAACACTGCAAGTTTGTCCAACCAAGCTGCCATGAACCAGATGAACCAGTACAACGCCGGACTGGGTCAGCAGGCGCAACTGGCCAACCAATCCGCTGACCTGCAGGGCGCTCAGTTCCGACTAGGCGCAGCCAACCAGCTTGGCACAATGGGTCAGCAGCAGACTGCACAACAGTACGCGGCAGGGCAAGCCTTAATGGGTCTTGGCGGTCAGCGCCAAGCCGCAGCGCAGCAGCAGCTTGACGCACAGCGTAACCTTAACCTTGAGCGCTTGGGCATCATGCAGGGTGCACTGGGTTTAAACCCAGCCAACCTTGGCGGGTCATCTACGCAGCCGATGTACCAAAACACGGGTGCAAACATAATGGGCGGCGCTTTAGGTGGTGCCAGCTTGGCCCCACTGCTAAGCATGGGCGCTGGCACAGGCGCTGGCATAGGCGCTTTATTGGGCCTGATCTAAATGCGCAACACGCCAACGCCAGAGCCGCAGGCATATATTGACGCGCAGGTCGCGTCAATTATGGACCCGCAGTCTGCCAGAGACACGGTGCTGGTGACGCCAGGCTCACCCATGCCAAGCGCAATACCGCAGGGCCTGACGGTTGCCAAGACAAGCCGAGGCGTGGTCATCACCAAGAACCCTGCCAAGGTTGAAATAATCGACAAGGGTTCAGAGGACGAGGTAGGCATGGCCTTGTTGGGCTATGCGTATGACCAAAGCAAAGGATTTGACAACGTGGCCACAGCCACCGACCGGAGCGGCACTCCGGTGGCAGAGATTGCGGCGCGACCTGGTGATGAGCAACGCGCAATGAGCCTGGTTGATATGCTTGCGCCACAGGGCGGTGGCTCTAAATTAGTTCCGCGTGGCGACACAGTCCGCCAGCGGATGTCTGGACTTCTTGGGATGATGGGGTAATTTATGAACCAGGGCTTTAATATGCAAGACGTCATGCGCATGGCCATGATGCAACAGGGCCAGGGCGGCCAGCATCGGATGCCTGATGGCTCCATGATGGCCAACTCGGCGATGGGTGGCCAAATGGGACAAGGCATGATGCCAAGCATGGGTCAGGGCATGGGCATGATGCCCAACCTGCCAGCCGGTATGACGCAAGAGCAGTACATGGAGATGATGCGCCAGATGCAGCAGCGCCAGATGGCCATGCAAATGATGCAGGCTGGTCAACCTAGTACGCAGCAGCAACCCATGCCAATGGGCGGTTTAATGAATTTTATGGGGAAGTAATATGGCTGGAATTATGGACATGTTCGGTGGCGGCGATATATACGGCGACCTACTGACCGAAGAGCAAAAGCAGCGCATGCAGCAGCAGACCATGATGACCATGGCCGCCAAGCTGCTGCAGGCCGGTGGCCCGTCCACCACACCCACCAGCCTTGGCCAAGCCTTGGGTGGCGCGTTTTTGTCTGGCCAAGAGGCTTACGGCAAGGCTGGCCAAAACGCTGTGCAGGGCATGCTGACTAAGCAGAAGATAGA
>Ga0222676_1000533_pt1 | contig 11875 bp, 8 predicted proteins | sample AntAcemetagen870_FD_179815 | JGI IMG/M metagenome (GOLD analysis project Ga0222676, IMG submission 179815) | Saline water microbial communities from Ace Lake, Antarctica - #870 | ecosystem: Environmental > Aquatic > Non-marine Saline and Alkaline > Saline | place: Antarctica: Ace Lake | collected...
CGACGAATCCGTTGAGCTTAAAAGCACCGAAGAACAGCAGAGTCTGGATTTCGATGCAGAGCCAACCACTAATGTCCAAAAAGAATTAGCGCTGCCTGCACCGAAGACTGACGCAGAGGTATTGCGGGAGAAAGGTCAAGCATATGAAGAGAAGATGCAGCGACCTACACGGTTCTCACTTGCCAAGTCCAAGAAGGAAGGCTATGAAGGCAATGATAAGGGTGAGTCTGTTGAGTGGTTGAGAGCTAAAGAAAAAGGCCTGTCGATGGACAAGTCTGCGCGGATGAAACGCGCTAAAGCCATGGGCTTTGACACAGGCAAAGTTTATTATCACAGCACTAATCGGGGCAATAAAACCCCTATTAACAAATTCAAAACCAAAACCAAAGGGGTTAACTCTGTTATGGGAGTTAACTTTCAGGTTGAAAGAAACGCTGCATTTTTTACAGACACTGCTGCTTTTGCAAATGAATTCGCAGACCTTAGTGGAACTACGCCAAACACAATTCCTGCGTATTTGACCTCAGATATTCTTGATCTTGATTCGCGCACGGGTCGTGCAATAAAAGAGCAGTTTATAGACGCTATTGATGATGGTGTGGTGGATATGACTAAAGAAAGCAGGGACTTTTTTGCAGGGTCTAGCATTGAAACTTGGCAAATGCTTGATGGCGAAATAGGACAAAAATTTACAGAATATTTATTAGACAAACGACTCGCTGAAGCAGTTTCTTTTGTCGAAGAAACAAACGGTGTTGAAGGTAAAACAGTTGCTGTATTTAACCCCGAACAGATTAGATCAGTTAACGCAGCATTCGACCCAGACTTTAAAGGCTCGGGTGATTTGCTGAGTAGTGCGCCGGATACCGTGCAAGCGCCGGTAAGTGTGCCTGTGGCGAAAGCGCAAGCTGCTGTGAAGCCGCTACAGGATAAGATGCCAGCGTTAGGTAAAGACACCGTTACGATCCATGAAACCTTGGCGGATGCACCACAAGCACTGCAGGATGCGTTGAAAGCGGAAGGTCGCGAGAACTCCAAAGGCGTATTCCACGATGGCAAGGTGCATATCTTCGCCGACAAGCATTCCACGGAAGCGGATGTTGTGAAAACCTTCCTGCACGAGAGCGTAGTGCATGCGGGTTTGCGCAAGACCATTCCCGATCTCGACGGGCTTTTGACCGAGATCCAGGGAAATCTCGAAAACCAGACGGGCTTCAAAGAGATCGTTGAACGGTACGAATTGGACATAACGAATGTCGAGGAACGGCTCGAGGCGACTGAGGAATATATCGCCAGTTTAGCCGAATCTGGGCTGGATTCACCAATCTTGCAAAAGGTGATAGACTTCGTTCGTAAGCAGCTGCGTAAGATGGGTCTGGTCCAAAAATGGTCCGATACTGACATCAAGGCGCTTATTCGTGAAACCAGTAAGGCTCTGAGAGGTAAACCGCTGGACAAGATCACGATCACCACTGATGCCACCGTTGCCGAAACCGGCGAGTCCGTCAAGATCAAGTCTCGAGCGGATGTTGCAATACGCCAGATCGACAAGCGAGTGGATGTTATTAACAAATTGAGAGCGTGCTTATAGTATGGCAACTATCACCCAGGCAGAACGTGACCGGATGGCGGAAGAGGGTTTGATCGATGGTGAAAAGCCTAAGCTCAAGCTGGCGGGGCTTAAACGACCTCAAGCTCCGGAACCGGCTCAGGCACCTGTTGTTGATCCTGTGTCAGCAACAAATGTGGTTGTTAACCATATCGACGATAAAACAATACACAAAATTCTAGAACAGAATGCGACCTTGATTAAGCAGATGGCTGTTCAGTTAAAGTCGATGTCCATTAATAATGAACGTCCCGAGAAAGTGAACGAGCCTCGGGCTGCAACATTTCATGTTAAACGTGATGTCCGAGGCATGATCGAAAGCGTAGAGGTTGCTTATCGTGGAGCCGAATAACACAGGTCAAGCTAACTTTGGGTGGTTGATGAGAGAAGATGAAGAGCTGATGATAATTATAATGGCTGCATTGCAGCTGATGGAATCACAATGAGTTTAGCGACATGCATCCGAAAAGCCGGCAAGGCCTTAAACAAGGCTGACGCTGACGCTATCCGTGAGATCCAGCAGGATTATATCTCGGACGGCATGACCAGCACTGAGGCCGCGAATAAAGCGATCGATGAGTATCTTGAGCTGATCGGCACAGAACGCCAAGGCATAGTCCGGCAAATTGAAAAGCAGCTAGGTGATACACGCAGCATATCTGCCGATCCTCGATACAGTAAGCTGGGCGAGGCTAATGCTATCAGAGACACTGAGACCAAAAAACAAACCGCGCGACGTGAAGCCGCTGAACAAAAAGCTCGTGATAACGAGACCGCGAAAGTGGCCGCCACTAACAAAGCCGCACAGACCAGATTCAATCTGACAGAAGAAGAAGTCAACACCGTCAACGAGAGACCATCCAGCTCCGAGGCTCGAATCCTTAAGTTGAGGGGTTCTACTCAGGAAGAGATGGTCGACGTAGGTGCAGTAAAGAACGCCTGGTCGACGATGACTGAAGCTGCGCGAAAAGCCACATTAGATGTTGTGCCTCGACGCGCTTTGGTGGATTTTCTTGATGGTGAAATGGCCGAGATGGGTAAATCTCACCTGCGTTTGAATGAACGAATGGATGGTCGGAAGGCTGAGCTAGAACAAGAAATTGAGAAGATCGTCAAGCCTTGGCATAAATTCACCTCCGATAATAAAGAAGCTGGCCAAAGGTTGGCTGACATGATGCATGCTGCTACACTGGCTGGATCCAATCCTGATCCCGAGGTCGCCTATGTGTCATCAATCAATGTCGCGAAGAGCAAGGCGAAGTTGGCCAAGCTACAAGAAGGTTTACAAACCGATAACAAAATTAAGCAGGCGGCAGGGCTCGAGACCCGACTGCAGCAAGAGGCTATACGACGTAAGCAGCATATGTTTTTGCAGGGGCAGTTCAATAAGCTAGGCAAAGCTCACCCTGAAGCAATAGAAATATTCCGTAACGTGTTGAATTTTAATGAGGCCGCGCATGCGCTGGTGCTGGAATCCATGGAAAATCGCATTGCTGCGTCCGAGGCGAACGACACCGGCAAGACCGCACTGCGTGATCTGTTGCGAAAGAAGTTCGAATCATCGTCTATCAAAGGGCCCTATTTTTCACTAGGACGTTCAGGCAAACACTGGGCTGCAGCAAAAGATGCAGAGGGTGAAGTCCAGGCGTATTCAAAATTTGACACACGTGCCGAGTTAGAGTCCTGGTCTAAACAATGGCAGCAAGAGAAAGGCATTGTGATTGAATCCGGTGAAGTGAGTTTGGATCAGATGGCCGATCTGCGTAAAGTTGACCCGGGCTTCGTCGAGTCGATTCAAACGCTATTGGGTAAATCCGATGTAAACGAATCGCTTAGAGACGAAATCTGGCAGATGTATTTAAAGACCTTGCCTGAGATGTCCGCCCGCACAGCGTTTATTCATCGTAAAGGTCGACTTGGCTTCTCCGGCGATGCGTTGCGATCGTTCACCATGAATCAGTTTAAAAATTCTCACGCTATTGCCAAGTTGGAGTATGCGCATGAGATCACTAAAACCTTGCACGATATGAATAAAGCCGCACAACAGGTAAACTTGGATAATCCTTGGGCTGTGCCTACCGCGCAAGAATTTAACAACCGACATGAGTATGCGATGAACCCTCCTAGCGAGGTGATGGTGTCACGGATCATGTCATTCGGATTCCACTTCTATCTAGGCTTTAACCCATCTACTGCACTGGTCAACGGCACACAAACCTGGATTATGGGCACGTCTATCTTGGGTGCAGCACATGCTGACATCCACGGTATTGGCAGCTTCGCTAAAGCCGTAGGTGCTTTAAGCTTGGCCTCGGCGCACGTACTGGATCCGCGCACCAGGGGCAAAGAGAACAATCACAATTTGAGTGAAGATGAACAAGCCGCGTTTCGGGAATTTTCTCGCATAAACCTGTTTGACAAGACACGGTCTAGCGACTTGATCGGTGTCATGAATAACGGTGGTCGCACCTACTCTATGGCTGAGAAGCTAAGTGAGGCGTCAGCCTACATGTTTCACAATGTGGAAGTTTACAACCGACGCGCAACGGCTCTGGCGGCTTATCGCATGGCTCGAGAACGTAACAAGACTCACGAAGAAGCTATTCTTGATGCAGAAAATTTAACCTGGGATGCTCACTTCGACTATTCCAACACCAACCGGCCGCGAATCATGCAACAAGGCATTGGCCGTGTAGCCTTCATGTTCAAGAACTACAGCGTCAATGCTGGCTATCGGCTGGGTCGAGACTTTATAGATACCGTGAAAGATAAAGACCGAAAGGCTGCTGCGTCTCGTTTCGCCGGAACTGTGATGATGACCGGTTTGATGTCAGGTATCCGCGGCTTGCCCTTTATTTGGATGGCGATGGGCATTGCAGCTGTATTCGGTAGCGATGAAGATGAACCTTATGATTTAGAAGGTGCTACTCGAAGCACACTGACTGAACTGACCGGCAGCAAAGAAATTTCACATGCGATCATGGATGGACCCATTGACGCGATGACCGGGTTGACATTGTCTACTCGGGTATCATTATCGAACCTAGTGTATCGAGATCAGAATAAAGAACTGCTTCCAGACGAAGTATTGCCTGCTTTCCTTCTAGAAGCTTCAGGTGCATTCCTGGGCGGTGTTTTGCCGAACATAGGCAAGGCATGGAAAGACCTCGACGAAGGGCGTGGCGACCTCGCACTGAGACGAGTTACACCTGTAGCCCTCAGAAACTGGTTAAAAGCTGACGCTTACTATAATGAAGGCTCTGTTAAACGAGATGGCACCGTGGTGTTTGACCCTGAAGAGTTTAATAAAGTTGAAATTGCAGGACAAGCGCTAGGATTCACTCCGACTAAAGTCGGGCTCGAGTTCAAGCGAAGCAACATTGCTTATTCAGCTAAGAAGAAACTCAGTAACCGTTCCGCGCAGATACGCAAACGAATACTGAATGCCGAAACGCGCGGCACTGAATCAGATGAAGATGCAGCGTGGGCTGAATTTGATGCGTTCAACGAGAAGCAGAAAGATTTCAGGGACAGAATAACATTCAAATCTATCGGCTCGGCTCGTAAATCTAGACGGAAGAAGATCCTCACATCCGACAAAGGTATGGCTGTGCGAGACAGAGATCGCGTGGCAGACACATTAGGGAATTTTTAGATGGACATTAAATCGATACTGAAGACTGTGGGTCTGGGCTTGTTGTCCAGTCACCCATTAGGTGCTTTGGCTATACCGGTCATTAACAGCTTGCTGCCTGGCGACAGTAAACTTCCCGAGGGGGTTAGCGGGTCTGACGCGGAACGTTTGATTGGGGATCTGCCAGCAGCACAAAGAGATGCTATTTACCTGGCTGAAATCGATCTGAAGAAAACTGAAGAGGAAGGTCGAACTCGCCGGTACGAGGCGATGGCCAAATCTGATGGGCAAGAGACACGGGCGAAATTGGTCAACAAGGCTATGGACACTTTAATCGTGATCAGTGCAGTCTTTGTGAGCTCTGTGGCTTATGTCTATACAACAAACGGTGCCGAGGCTGCGTTCAGTGTCGAGATGGCCGGCGTGTTCTTGACCATCTCAGGCACATTCGCTTATGTGGTTAGATCATACTTCGGAGATTTGCGCGCTGAGACTGAGTCACGACACAAGACCATCGACGAGAAGCCTTCAGCTGCTACAGGGCTGGTTGGGATCCTCCAGTCGCTACGGAAATAGTCAGTCTGAACCTAGCTTTGATCATATCGAGCGGAAGATCCAAGTCATAACCGGTTGCCATGAACACCACCAGGGCGTCGAATACGCGCCGGTCAGCCACAAACGATGGACGATTCTCTACATACTCTAAGAATTGGCGGGTGTAAGCCTTCATCTCGAAGAACAGTCGCCACTTGGGGCTGAATTTATACAGTAGCTCATACCCGACCAAGCCATAACGATAGTAATCCTCGCAGTGCTCTAGCTCATGTAGCATCAAACCGTGATCCAAAAAGTACTTGGGTTTCACATTGATCCACGTAAATATCAAAAATTTGGAAGCAGAGCCCGCGGCACGAGGCTTATTGTTGATAAATACGGGCACTGGAATCCAGCCGAATGCATACAGTACTCGATCAACACCCAGCCATTCCATCAAAAATTGTTTCATTTTCGTTCCAGCAGATTATGTTCGTACAGAATACGCCTCACCCAGTCGTCGTCAACCAATGATTGAGCCAATCCCAGGTCTGAATTCAGAAACTGTTCAGCCGTCCACCGATCCAAAGCATTCTCATCATCACCCATAGCGTTGATGTTCACTGGTAATTGCAGGTCGTGTATGGCTTGTTTAACAATGTTGAACCAGAGTTTCACATATCCAGGGGCTGTCAGATAATCTTTATATCTTGACAGGGCTTGGTTGCGTATCAGCCGAGTGGCCGAAATTGTTCGAGTTTGCACACTGTCGTCGTTCATTAAACTATTTCCATTTTTATCGAACCCATTAGATCATCCTGGGTTGCTTGATTATTTTCCAACACCGATCGCACCCGTTCGTCGTATGTGCCTTCGGCAATAATGTGGTGAATGATGGGGGCTTTACCTTTTCTGCGGTGACCACCTATCAATCGTGCATTGGCCTGAGTGTAGAGTTCTAGACTCCAATTGAGTCCGAACCAAATGATCAGCTCCCCGCCATGTTGCAGATTGAGCCCGTGTCCGGCAGAATTATGAGACACGAACACTTCACCTTCAGTGTTACGAATTAGAAATCTGTTTCGAGGACCACAGTTGACTAAGTCGTATACGTGCGCTTTTTTCTGTTCTTGGGATATGTCGAGTTTTGAGCACTCAGTACCGCTTCTTCGGGAGTCATGCCTTTGTTCAGCCGGGCCGTCAACACCGTTCGGTTCAAACCCGTCACCCGACAAAACTCCGCCAAATGCATATGCTTGACTGCGTTCTGGAACAGTATTTTGCTGGTCACGCCGCAGCGCAAACATCTCGATAAGGTAACTTTCATCGCCTGAGTATTCGTATAATGCCTTTCTTCTAGAATCTCTAATATTTCTAACATTTTTCGCTTGCTCCCAAGTGTCCGCTATTAAGAGCTTGTGACCGGTCGTCATCTCGATGCCGAATACATCGATGATTTCTTGATAGCCTGAATAGGCGCAACCATCGTGCGATACGAACTCAACTCCGTCATAAACTCTTTCGTCATGATTGACATTTATGAGGCTAATCCATCCACGATGTTCAGTCAACACTTCAGTCGACGGATGTAAGCAAGCAGGATGTAGTAGCAGATAGTCTATCCTGCCGGCATTCCAGTCATCCTCGTCCTGTTCAGTCTCCAGCTTACGCCATGTGATGCCTTTCATCTTACTCAGCATAGCCGAAACTCTGTCAAGGTCAGATTTAAATTCGTACATGATCATGAAATTTTTGTTGACATTATCCGCAAGTAGTTCTTGTAGTGCTTCCAGTTTCCGATCATGAAACGATTCCCACGCCGGGTGATCGGTATAGATGGCTCCATTAGCAGCCTGGAGCAGCTTACCGGCCAGGACGCCTGCATTGACCGCGGTGATGGTCTTGGTTTTCATTTCAAGGACTGAGGTTCGAGCCAATTCTTTATATTGAGCCATTTCGGGCTTACTGAGCGTGACCGGTATCCAGTTGAGTACCACGTTAGGGAGCTCCAAATAATCATCAGCAACCAGTGATATGCAGATGTTGCTGATCAAGGCATAAATTTCTTTCTCGGCGCCCGGCTTTGGTTGCAGTTTGCCATATTGATCTTTGGGGTGTTGCATGATTCGATCAAACCATCGTCGCTCGAACGCACCCTCAGACGAGCCCAGACGCTCACCACCATCTAGCATATACATTGGAGCCCATAGATCCTTGAGACCTTTCGGTGCTGGTGACCCGGTCAGATGGATCATACGATCGATCTCAGTGCGGACACGGCGCCAGGACTTCCAGCGTTCGGAGCCCTGAGACTTGAAGGATGATGACTCGTCGATGACGACCATTTCCCACGGCCAGGGTTTGAGTAATTTGCGGCTACTTTTGGGGCGGTATTGTTCACACAGCCATGTGAAATTCTCACGGTTGATCATGTAGATGTCTGCATCCGCTGCGATGCCAGCCATTCTTTGTTGAGGTGTGCCTAAGATTTTAGACACGGTGAACTGGTCGGCTAAATGAGACCATTCACTGAGTTCATCTGTCCAAGTTTTACGGGCGACGCGAAGGGGTGCAACGATTAATATCTTGCCGACTTCAAATGTTCGAATGAGTTTCAGTAACGCGGTGAGCGTGGTGCTGGTCTTACCCAAACCCATGTCAGCATAAATCCCGCAGAACGGGTGATCGATCATATGCTGAATCATCTTGCGTTGATATGGGTAGAAGTCTTCGGGGGATTTCATCTACCAATCTCAAAGACTTCACACAGCCACTCTTGGGCATCGGTGACATTGTCAAACCACGCCACGGGCATGCCTGCGCCATGGAGTAACCCCATCTCCACTATCTGCAGCGGGTCTGGCTTCTTCCCCGGTTGCTTGAACTCGATGAAAGCCGCTATGCCTGCATAGAAGAAGACATGATCTGGTGAGCCATTGCGGCCTGGCGTTGTGTACTTCCGGGCCAGTATGCCAACGGATTCACACCACACGGTGAACTTGCGTTCTATCTTGGACTCAAGCATATCAATCCTTCTCTTTAAACTCGGCTCTGCGGGTTTGGGCTGCTTTTAGCATGACGGGTAAATCCTCGCGAATCTCGGTCAGTGCTTTGATTAATATGTTGAGCTTCCGTGTCCTATCTACGACATCGGCCTGATCGCAGACATCGAACACTAAAACGATCTGTCGGTCACAGTCACGTATCTGAATCCATCCTTGAGCATCTGCCCATTTTTCTCCAGATACCTCAGTTTTCCAGGTAACCGCTCCGGTGTCGACATGTGTTACCGGGTTTAGCCATTTTCTACCTCTAGAAAATATCTTATTCTTCATAACTTAGTCCTTCTTATAGCGTTTAGCGCGGAAGCCGGAAGCGCCTACTGGGAGGCCTTTGGACCAGTCGGGTGAAGGTGCTCGGCACATTAGCTCGATACCTTCTTCTATTGAACCCTCGCCTTCATTGGGCTCTGTGATTACTTCATCATGCACTGTGCCTAGAATCGGGTACTTGCCTGATCGCTCTAGTGTCAGCATGCCATGTGCCATTCGATCGCGGCCGATGGCTTCTGTGCAGTTGTGTACAATAAATATTTCACCGGTATCACCCCGAACAGTGAACCGGTTAAGTGGTCCCGCGTTTAGGATGTCGTAGACCGGTACTGGTTCTCGAACTTTGCCTCGATGTACAGATCTTCCTCGGGCCAGTTGTGCTTCAATCTCCACCGAAGCGTGTCTGGGTGAATCCCCGACTTCCTTGCCGCATTGGCTACTGTCATTTCGCCCCAAGGTGTCGGTATTCTCACGTTGCCTCGTTTGTTGTTGTTCTGTTCCTGAGCAGTGACCCATCGACAATTCGCTTTCGAATAACCCTTCTCGTTGTCTATGCGATCTAAAGTTAAGCCCTTCTTGTACCCGCCTTCCATATCCTGCCAGAAGTTCACGAAGTTTTCCAACCATTCGGGGTATACTGTTATGCCACGAGCGCCATAGTTCTCCCAGGCTTGATGAGTCGGTAAAGTACAGCGCCCTCGCATTGAATCCCACACATGATACGCCGGGTGAGCTGACATGCCATGCTTCCGGTTTCCTATGCCTATAAGCTTCTTGGTTTGACATCCGCAGGACTTCGGGGATGGGCCTCTTGAGCGCGTCATCGCTTTGCCTAAGACTTGAATCATCTTGCCGCAAACGCACTGAGCGTTCCAGTGCAGATGTTTCCCATCTGAGTGTGATAGTGAAGTAATTGTCAGGTAGCGAAACGTTTTGCCTGTCAAATCGTTCACATTCGTTCGCAGCTTTCCAGCCTTCTGTTGTGAGGACACGATGGTCTCCGGTTAGTTGAACACCTGCATAGTCTATCACTTCCTTCCGGCCATGACAAATTAACTTACCGCCCCAAACCCACTGCTCGCCATCCCACAATCTATCAGTGGTTTTATAATCTATCAGCTTTTTCCAGCCTGTGTCAGTAAGGATTTCAGTGTCACCATGTAAACAATTCTGTAGCAGCTTGCCACCCCATGTTTTGACTCGTGTCCATTGACGAGTGTAGGTGTCAATGCCTTCATAAGAGCAGTCGCCTCCCTCATAGCGAGGCTTATAGTACTTCATCAGCCGGCCAGACGGTAGACGTACTTCCATGAAATCGCCATTGACTCGAAATAGAATGATTCCAGCCTTGTAAATGCTGCCCGGGAAGGTCACCGCATCTTGCCAGGCCTGTTCCAGCTCGTACCAGTAGCCAACAATCTCTTTATTATTGGCTCGCCATTCGTTCTTGATCTCTTCGCCGCGTTCGAAGTCGACATCTAGCCCATATTGTGCCCCCATCTTCAGGTACGCCATGCCTCCGCCACCAAACTGCAAACTCAGTGTGCCGATCTTGCCGACCAGACGCATATAAGGTTCGTTGTTTTCGATATTCAGCAACACGTCCATGTCGTTTTCGTCAAGGCCATAAATCTGTGCGGCGGTGTGGGCATAAACCATGCCATGTGTGCGGTAGATCTCGAGCAATTTTTCGGACCCGGCAAGCCATGCAGCGATTCGGGCTTCAATTGACGAGAAGTCCATGCACATTAAGTCTTTGCCTTCAGAGGGGATGATCATGCCGCGCATGACGGATGCGAACACTTTCATCAAGTCATAGTCACCGAACAGTGTCTTCAGCCAATCCATGTCGTCCATCGCGATCGTCTTGATGGCCAGGTCGTCATTCTTTAGGACTGACCGGAACATGTTCTGCAGCTGGACCAGCCTGGAAGCCCAGCGACCTGGAGCACCGCCATGATATAAGAACATGCCATGGAGCCTTTCGTCTTTGCAGACAGCGCGGATCATGGCCTCAAGTTTGGATGGGGCTTTCATTGCGTGACTGGTTCTCATTCTCAGCGCCTGACGTACACCGGGGTCGATGTCAGGTTCAGCCAGCTTGTCTTTCACGACAGGGGCTGTCAGGTTCTCAAGAGGTTCACGTTCGCGAATCCATTCGGCCAGCTTCCCAGTTTGGGTGGGTTTGAAGCCGGTCAGGTCGACGCATTGCGCCTCGATGACTTTCTTATATTCGTCACGAAGCTTCATCGTGGTGTGAATTTGGGGGAGATCGATCTTAATGCCGCGGCGGTTGATGACCTGATCCAGCACCCAGATTTGCTGCTCATAGGGCGATAGGTCTGGAAGTGTCAGATCAACTTCACGTTCAGCCTCGACATCGTCGACACAGTAAAGGTACAGCGACTTGAATCGGTCAGGGTCTTCTTGAGGCGTCCAGCGTGGTGCTGAATCTTTCCGGCGAGGTTTAGACAATGCCATCATATGGGCTTTGCCGTCAGTTTGTTTTTGATGCTTGGTGTTGAGTGCTTTGCAGACACCGTCCAGGGAGCGTGGTAGTCCGCTGGCAGCAGCTTTCGCCGCGGTGCAGTGCCAGTTCCGAATCTTGGTCTCAGGGATGCCCAGCAGTTGGCCGGCGTGACCGTTGAGGATAGTGCGTTCGAACTCCGCATTGTGAGCCGCACACTTACCGCCATTGTCCATGTAGTCATAAAGCTCGTCAGGACATGTTCGTGTGAAGTGCAGATACTCTTCGGGGATTACTTC
>Ga0222676_1000537_pt1 | contig 11822 bp, 13 predicted proteins | sample AntAcemetagen870_FD_179815 | JGI IMG/M metagenome (GOLD analysis project Ga0222676, IMG submission 179815) | Saline water microbial communities from Ace Lake, Antarctica - #870 | ecosystem: Environmental > Aquatic > Non-marine Saline and Alkaline > Saline | place: Antarctica: Ace Lake...
AACTAACTCACTTGGCGCGCAATGGGTAGCAGTAAACGGAACTGTCACAGTTGATGGGTCTGGTGTAACTCAACCTATCAGCGGTACGGTAACTGCTAATTTGAGCGCAACAGATAACGCTGTACTCGACGCTATAGTTACAGGTCAATTATCTGATGGTCACGCCGTAGCTGCAACGCTCGGCGCTGAAACAACTAAAGTGATCGGTACTGTCAATCAGTCAGGCGCGGCAACTAGTGGGGCAACGGCATTTGATTCATATACTCAGGTAGCTATTAATCTCACAACCGGCGCTGATCAATCTCTAGTAGCAGCCCCAGGGGCAAGTAAACAAATTTGGGTATATGGCGTTGCATTTACGTGTAGCGCTGATGCTACAACAGTTTCTTTCCAGGATTCGGCGGATTTACCTTTGTCTGGTGTAATGTCATTTGGACAATATGGCGGCATGGCGGTATCACCCTGTGGAAATTTTGAAATGCCTATTTGGAAGCTAGCCACTAATGTGGCGTTGGAAGTTGACATAGTGACCGGCGATGTTGACGGCTTTATTAACTACGCAATTGTAAGCGTTTAAACAGGAAATATTATGGCAATTACACTAACAGCAGCGCAATCTGACAATATGGCCGATTCGTTAAACACAGATATCGGCACAAGTCATATTTTAAGATTATTTACCTCTGGTGATGTCGAAGTAGCGAGGGCGGATTATAGCGCGGCCTTGGCGGTTGTAGGATCGGCCAACCCAATTACGCTAACATATGCCCACGGCAATTACACTGATGACGCTGACGCGGTTGGAGGGGTTGTTGATTATGCGGTAATACAAACAAGCGGTGGGGCTGAGAGAGTTAGATTTTCGGACCCAGTTAACGATATTGGGTTATCAAGTGCAACAATAACAGCGCTTGACCCTGTAGATGTCAATGTCGATATTGTCATACAAATGGCTAATCACACCTAAAAAATGTTAGGCGTACTATTAGCCGGGCAATCGTCGGGGACTGTCACTCGAACGATAGGTGATTCAGTTCAGCTTGCTGGTTTTGGCTCGTCAGGTGGGATTCAGGTCAGAACGCGCCGAACAATTGGCGGATCAATTCAGTTATCTGATTTTGGTTCAAGCGGAGGCATACAGGCTAGAACTACCCACACAATTGGTGGCGCGATTCAGCTTTCAGCTTTCAGCTCGTCAGGTGGGGTACAGGTACGCACAAGGCGAACAATCGGTGGGTCGGTTCAATTATCTGTTTTTAGGTCATCCGGTGGTATAGTAGGAACAATACCTTCAATTTCTGGCAGTATAGGCATAAATAGAAATATAGGTATAATGGGTAAAAATAGGACGTTAACATTAACCAGTAAAAACCGGCGATTTATATGACTATAAATAGAATAGAGCAGGGAGAAACATTCGGCTTCGAGACTGGATTAACCGGATCTAATACCGAGGCATTCACCAACATAATGAACGTCATGCAATACCCTGGTGACACTCCAACAATCACACGAACAATCACAAACGAAACTGAAACGCTCACAAGCGCAGAAACAGCGGCTTTAGCTATTGGGCAATGGTTTCTATATATAAAATCAAGCGATGCCGATGAGGATATCAGGCAACCGATTAAACTATATATTAGTAAAGGGTGGATATGATTTTTCATTTACCCCATACATTAGCAAATTCTAATATAGTGATATAGTAATATTATCAATGGTCAAGCTAACCAATAAGCAGGCAATGTTTGTTAAAGAGTACCTGATTGACCTTAACGCTACTCAGGCAGCTATACGTGCCGGTTATAGTGTAGATACGGCCCAACAGATGGGATCTGAAAACTTGTTAAAACCTGTGATATCAAAAGCAATACAATTAGAGTTAGACAAGCGCGCAGAAAAGACTGAATTAACGGCTGAATGGGTGCTTGATAAAATTATATCCGATGTAAAACGCAATTCCGGTGATGAGAATTATAATTCAATGCACTTACTTAAAGGCGCTGAGTTGCTTGGTAAGCATTTAAAACTGTTTACTGACATTACAAAACATGAGGGCGAGTTCACGGTTAACTTGCATAACGCTGATGTCGATACCCTTTAAGCTCACAGATAAACAGCACGAAGCGATTAAGTTATTCGGTAGCGATGCTACTTATATTTTATTGTTTGGTGGTTCACGGTCAACTAAGACATTCACAACAATAAGAACGATAGTCACAAGAGCTATTGCGGTCCCTAAGTCTAGGCATGTTGTTCTACGGTTTAGATTCAATCATGTGAAGACATCGGTTATTCACGACACGTTCCCAAAGGTCATGGACTTATGCTTTCCTGGTTGTCCGTACAGGCTTGATAAGACTGATTTTTACGTTGAGTTCCCTAATGGGTCACAAATCTGGTTCGGTGGCTTAGATGATAAGGAGCGGACTGAGAAGATACTTGGTAACGAGTACGCGACTATCTTCTTGAACGAGACTAGCCAGATCAGTTACAACAGTTACACAATACTAATCACGCGACTAGCTCAAAAGTGCATGTATATATCGAACGGTGTAGAGAAAGAATTAAGGTTGAAGTTCTTTCTGGATGAAAATCCGCCAATGAAAGGTCACTGGAGTTATAAATTATTCCTTGAAGGTAAAGACCCAGAGACTAAGAAACCGATTAATAATCCTGAAGACTACGCGCATATCCTAATGAATCCTTCTGATAATTTAGAGAACCTACCTGAAACTTACATTAAGGCATTAAAAAACTTGCCGAAGCGTAAACGTGATCGGTTCTGGTCTGGTCAGTTCGGTGATGATAGTGAAAACGCATTGTGGACTACCGAGATAATCGAGAATAATAAGGTTAACGGCGACAATCTACCGGCAATGGTTCGGATAGTGGTAGCGGTAGACCCTTCAGGTGCGAGTGATGATGAATCAAAAAACAACGACGACATCGGTATCGGTGTAGTTGGATTGGGTTCGGACGGTATTGCTTATGTATTTGAAGACCTAACATTGAACGCAGGGCCGGCAACGTGGGGCGGAGTTGTTGCGGGTGCTTACGAACGGCATGGCGCGGATAGAGTTGTGGCAGAGCAGAACTATGGTGGTGCTATGGTTGAATTCGTTGTTAAGCAGGCGAATCCCAATATATCTTACAAGTCTGTTAGTGCATCGAGAGGAAAGACAGTTAGAGCCGAGCCGATTAGCGCATTGCATGAGAACGGAAAGATTAAGTTTATCGGTGACTTCCCTGATTTAGAGGATGAATTGCTGTCTTGCACAACAACAGGCTATACCGGCGCTCGATCACCTAACCGATTAGATTGGTTTGTTTGGGGGTGTACAGAATTATTCCCCGGCATAGCTAAACCTAAAGTTAATAACGTAATTGAACACCAGCCACGCGCGAGAGGTTATTTCTAGTGACTGATTTAGACGAATGTAAACAGGATGTATATAAAGATTGGAGTGCGCAGGAGGAGCAAAGCCTGCAAGCTAATATCGATATGAGGTTTATAACAACGCCTGGGGGCATGTGGGAGGACTTTCTAACTGAATCATACGGTGAAGGCCGGGCAAGAATGGAGTTTGATTTAACCTCTGATTGGGTTTATCGATACTATGGGCAGTGGGTAAAGAACCGGGTTCAGGTTAACTTTGAATCAGATGATGACTCAACAAGTGACGATGACGCAGATATGTTGTCTGGTGTTTATCGTGGTGACTTTCGAGAAGGATCAGGTAAAGAGGCGCAAGATACAGCGGTTCGAGAGGCTGTTATAACCGGCTTCGGTGCTTACAAGATTACCGAAGAGTATGTAGATGAAGAAGACCCGGAGAACGAGCAGCAAAAAATAATCTGGCAACCTATTAACAACGCATTCAATACAGTTAAGTTTGATCACAACGCTAAACGTGCTGATAAAGTTGACGCTTCACGTGTCAATGTTCTCACTGCATATACTCACGACGCATTTGAACGAGAGTTCCCAGGATTCGATGCTACGAGTGCGCATACACCAGTCACTCGCGGTGAGTTTGCATGGTCTACCCCAGACCAGATTTATATCGCTGAGAGATACGAGGTTGTCTTTAAAAAACAGAAAATGTCCGTTTGGCAGAATGTAAGTGGGAATTTAATCAGGGCGTATCCTGTTGAAGAAATTGAAGATATCCGAGAAGAGCTGATAGCATTTGGATGGGAGCATGTGAGAGACCGATCTATACAGAAAAGGGGTGTTGAGAAATCTGTGTTTAACGGTTCAGAGTTTATAGAGCAAGGAACACGTATTGCGGGTAAATGGTTACCTATCGTCCCTATTTACGCTTATCGAACATTTGTCGATGGGCTGGAATATTATTGGGGATTAGTCCGAAAGCTCAAGGACGGTAATAGAACGATTAATATGGCTATTTCTCGAATGGCAGAAGACTCAGCGGCCAGTGGTGGCGGTGTTCCAATTTTCACAGAGCAGCAAGTCAGGGGCCGTATGGGTGATTTGGCCGATATGACTAACAAGAATTATGCTGTGCTGAATGATATTGTTGATGTGAATGGCAATCCTATTCATGCGGGCGCTGTTGGTAGCTTCCCTGCCCGTCAAGTTGATCCGAATGGCATGGCATCGGTTCAAGTGGTTAGTCAGTACATGCAGCAGAAAACAGGCGGCGCTTCACAAGACACGTTTGATCCTAATGTTTCTGGTGTGGCTGTTGAGGCATTAGTAAAAGAGGGCAATCTATCCACGGTTGTTATTGGTGATAATATTTTACTCTCGGTCGAGCAAGATGGTCGTATCTATGAAAGTAAACTAACCGAGCTTTACACCCGCCCAATGATAAAGCGTTCTATTGGTGAAGATGGTACGAGTAAGACTGTTAAATTAAACCAACGAACTATAATACCCGGTGAGACCGAGGCCGTTGATTTAAGTAATTTATCTAAAGGTAGATTTGCTGTCCATGTTAACCCTGGCTCACAATACGACACACAGAGGGAGGCTACGGTTGTTTCTATACAGAAAGTGCTTGAGTCTATTGCTAGTGTTCCTGATGCGTCTATCGCAGCCGACTATATACCTACCTTAATTGATGCGTGGGTGCAGAACATCGAAGGGCCGGGCCTACAACCATTAAAGGATAAAGGGCGCAAACGTCAAATAATGTCTGGTGATATTCAACCCGAGACTGATGATGAAAAAGCAATGTTCCAGCAGATGCAGCAAGAAGCTCAGAACCAGCAAAATCCACAGGATGAGTTAATGCGGGCAACGGCTGAACGTGAATTAGCCGAAGGTCGAAACTTTGACGCTAACTCACAAGCCAAGCAAGCAACTAGCATGAAAGACATGGCAACAGCGGAGAAAACTAAGGCTGAGACTGCCGAGATTGTCATCGATATCAATGAGAAGGTCAAAGAGGGCGCGGCTAAAACCTTCAATCGATTTGCTGAAAATGCACAAGTTGCACAACCTAAACGGTACAAGTATAACGCTCAAACTGGCGGATTAGATGGATGAGGTAGAGCTACCTGATGGGAGTATTATAGAATTCCCTGATGGGTCAAGCCCAGGATTGATATCGACTATTATTCGTCGAAACTCAGTACCAGGTATGGCTTTATATCAAAGTATAAACCACAGTCAGATGACGCATAAACCGGAAGATTCGTTCTTTCAGTCTACCAATCCACAACAGGCGTTCGATAATACGAGTGAATCATTTGCTAGCGGTATATTTAACTCAATTCCTAACCTGTCAGGAATGGTTCATTCATTGGGCGAGTTCTCTACCGGTACAAGACAGCTTGATACGATTACGCCAGCGATAAGCAAAGCTATTGGTGCAGACTATCTTAATTCAGAGTTTACGCCTGAAAGCGGATATCAGAAAATAGTTGCTGGTGTCGGTGAAGCTGTTGCAGATCCTACGGCTTTAATCGGCGCGCCCTATGCTGCTGCTAAGTACGGTAGCAAGTTTATGAAAGGCGCTCTTGACGATGTTCTACGTGGTGGTAATCAACGCGGAGCAGTAGGACTATCGAGAAACGGTGAAGATGTAGCTCAGTCACTCCCAATGGACGAAGCTAGCCGCATGGGTAGGGAGGTAGATTATAAAGGCCAACATTCAGCGCCTGAAGCAATGGGTGCTAACTCGTTAGATAATATGTCAGATATATTCCCTGATGATATTTATACCCACGGCTCACAGTATTATGGGACTGGCGATAATTTATCTGATAATCAATCTCTCGCTGTAATTAATCGCATGAGGGGCAACCCTAATGGGCGAGTCACTATCTATAGAGCTGTACCACATGAAAAAGGACTACAAGAGCAGGTTGATGAATTAGTAGCAGCAAAAAACAACTATTTAAAAAGAGACAATATTCCTAAAGGAATGGAAAATGGGTTAACTGGATCAGATTGGTATAATGATGCGTGGGATAGAATAGCTGCATTACAAGCTAGAATAGACGATGGAGAAAATTCGGTTAGTGATGTTATTAGTATTAACCCTAATGATTGGGTGACATTAAGTCGTAAATATGCGCAACAGCATGGAGATTCAGCATTACAAGGGAAATATAAAATAATATCTAAAAAAGTAAAGGCTAGTGAATTACATACTGATGGAAATTCTATTAACGAATTTGGGTGGAGCGGAGTTAAAAAGAACAGCGCAAATCTGCTAGCCGGTGGTGCTGCTGGGCGGTAGGTTTGAACGCTCTACAAGAAGAATGAATTTATATATAATTATGTTAGAATATGCTAATACACTAATTCAATCCTGTCAGGCATGGCAGAAAGAATACGTTACCGGACGTTTTCCGATGAGAATCAAGTTGATTCTAATAACTCCGACCATGAGATAAAACATGAGTGAAGCACAGGCGATAGAACTCGAACCAGTTATTGACGTTCAGGAAGTTGAAGAAAGCGAAGCGCTGGAAACATCTGAAGGAATTGAGATACCTGTCGAGATTGGTGACGAGCCATCACTAAAGAAAGTAAGCAGGTTTGAAACGCGCTTACGCAATAAGAATAACCAGATCAACGAAGCTCAAACGGCTACTGAACAGGTTCAGCGAGAACTTGAAGCCACTCGAGAAGAGTTGAAGCTATATCAAATGCAAGGCCAGCAAAAGGCCAATAAAGCACCGAATGAAGATGATTTTGATGATGATCGAGATTATCGGGCTGCTAAAAATGCGTTTGATGATGATCGGATTGCGGAAATTGCAGGAAAAAAAGCGCGTGAGATAGTTGAGAATAATCAACGGCAAGCAAACCAGGCAAGTCAAGTTAGGCAGCAAGAAGATACCATCGGCAATCATTATAAACGCGCCGATGCTCTGAATGTTAAAAACTACGACGAGCTTGAAGGCAATGCAATGTCTATTTTGGGTAACGAGTTTGTCCAGACAATCATTGATAATACGGATAATTCAGAGTTGCTATTAGCATCGATTGGAGCTAATCCGAAGCGCGCCAATGAAATATTAGCACTATCTAAAACAAGTCCAGCGAAGGCTTTCGCTCAAGCGGTATCATTTCCGATTAATAAAAATCTGGCTGGTGCTACACTCAGAAATACACCGAGTCCTGAAACTAAACTCAAACCAGGCGAATCTACTCAATTAAATGGGTGGGCGCTGAAGCTTGATAAAGCAAGGGATCAAGCGGCTGTAAGTGGCGACTTTTCGTATATCGCGAAAGTCAAACAAGCCGCTAGAGACGCCGGTGTGACTTTATAGGTATTTATAATCATGGCTAATGCATTTAGCAAAGAAGAAGTAGTTTTATTCGAAGATATTGTAGCCGGTTTTGGCCCGAACAATATTACAGCGGGTCAGGTTAGTAAGTTTAAACCGCCCTCAACAGTGTTCGAGCGGTCTGCTTTGACTGTCCATCGTACAATGCCGTACATCACCAAAGGAACTGAAGGTTTGGTATTGGCGTCCGGTGCTTTCGCAGATCGAACTCAATTAACTGTACCATCAACATTGAACGCTAATGACAGCGCGCCTTCACATATACGGAATATCCCGTTTAAGATGAATGCTGTTGAATTGAATGATCCATTGCAGCGTGAACGAATCAAAACCTCCGCAATCCAGCAGTTATCAGCCACGGCTGACAGTGTTGTGGCTAATGAGGTGGCAAAGCGCGGTTCATTGTTTATTAAAAACGGTGGAGCTATTACAACTTACGCTCACGTGGCTCGTGCAGAGGAATTAATGTCTATTCGTGACGTTCCTATTATGTCGGCCCGCACCTTGATTATGAATCCAACTGATTACAATTCAGTCGCGGGTAACTTGGCTGATCGTGACGCGCCACTTGCTGGTACATCGTTAACGGCTTATGAGCGGTCAAAGATTCCGACTGTTGCCACATTTGATTCGTTTAAGGCTAATTTCATGCCTACTCAGGCGGCTCAAACGGGTACTGGTTGGTTAGTTAATGGCGCGAATCAAGATCATGACCCTGCTGCTACGGACGCGAACGGTAATAACGTCGATAACCGGACTCAAAACCTGACAATTGATACAGGATCAGGAACGATTGCTGAGGGTGATGCGTTTACAATCGCGGGTGTTTTCGCTGTTGGAATGATTCATAAGAACGTTACCGCCGAGCTTCAGACTTTTCGTGTTGTTTCTCGGACATCGGCTACGGTTATCGTGATCACTCCAGCTATTGTTGCCGCTACTGGTGGCGGTGGTGCTCAGGCTAACATCGACTACGCTAATGTTGATGCGGCTCCGGCTGATAACGCGGCTATAACCTTCTTGAACATCACCGCAGCGCAACCAAGCAATATCTTTTTCGTGAATGAAGCGGTTGAGATTGTGCATGGTTCGCTGGCTACAATGGAGCTTGATGGTTCTGCCGGTGTTGCTTCAATGAGGGCTACAACTGACAGCGGTATTGAATTGCTGTTTGCTAAATCTTCTGAGGTACTTGGATTGTCAACCTCGTATCGTATGACGATGTGGATGACAGCCAATGTTCTCTGTCCTGAGATGTGCGGTAACTTAGTTAAGTAGTCAAAGTAAGTCTATAGGACTGCTCAATTGTGAGCAGTCCTATTTAGAGGTTATATGAAAACACCAACAATGATTTATGCGCCGATCGATGATAAATTAATCGAGGCAGGTGTAACCACGCAAACAAAAGATTATATTTATAAAGTTATCGATGCTAGTGAAGCCGGTAACTGTAGTGGGTGGTATGGCAGCCCGGCACTTATCCCTAAAAAAGCGGATGAAAAATCAGACAAAGATAATTTACAAATCAGGGCCGATGTATTTAACGTTGATCTTGATATGCGTCGAGGTATATCCAAACTAACCGCGCAGGTTGAAGCATTAGAGGCGAAATAAATGTCAACGGGAACCGATATAGTTCAAAGAGCGTTACAAAAGATCGGCGCTCACACGGCATTAAAGCCTGCTAACCCAACATCATTAGAGAATGGTCGTAAGGTTTTAAACTCTTATATCGCCCAACTGCAAGACAATGATATTGATTTCGGCGCGGTTCCCTTGAATGCTATCGGCGATGAATTATCAGAACCGATGGGGTGTTCAAACGCTATCGCTGACAATCTCGCTATATTGCTAGAGCCTGACCATGTAGGCGCTCAGATATCACAACAACTACGGCTTAATGCTTTACGCGGTGAAAGCTGGATTAAAACCACTTACCAACTTGTCGAAATGCCTAAAGCGGTAACTCGGAACACATTGCCACGAGGTTCCGGTAATTTCAGGCGTCGAGGTCGAGTATTTTTTGGTACTGGTGAAACCATTGGTTGAAGTCGCGCTACCATTAGGACTTGAAGGCACTGAAGAACTGCCGTTCACGCGGAAAGCGTTAAGAAATTGCTGGAACGCGTCCGGTAAAATTATTCAGCGACCTGGATTAAGTTTAATCGGCACGAATGCCAGTGTTGCACGTGGCTCATTTGAGTGGAATGGCTCGTTATATGCGGTTGTATCGCAGTCGTTAATCAAAATCACAAACTTACTAACAGGCGCATATAGCACAATTGGTGTTATATCAGGCAATACCGACATCGTGACAGCGAATGGTTTTAATACTGCGGTTATTGTAGTTAAAGGAGGTGATCTCTATACGCTCGACAAGTCTGATTCACTCGTATCTATATCAGCAAACTCTAATATAGTCCCTTGTAATTCAGTTACCCATATTAACGGCAGGTTCGTTTACGTTCCATCAGACGGGAGTGTTGCTTTCTTCTCTGATGTAGGTGCGGCCGGGACGGTTCAGTCATTGTCATTTTTCGACGCCGAGCAATTACCCGATAACAATACAGTTACTTTCCAGCTTAACAATCTTCTTTATATAGCGGGAACAGATTCAATTCAATCGTACATTGATCGAGGGTTGTCGCCGGTTCCATTTATACCGCAAACTGGTCGAATTGATAATGGTATTATCGGCGGTGTAGTTGAGATTCAAGGATCAGTTATATTTATAGGGCGAGAGAAAGGGCAGGATTTAGGTATTTATGCGCTACAGCCTGGAGTGGCCCCTAAAATATCAAACGAATACATTGATAACATCCTTGCAACCTATACTGAAGCTCAATTAGCGCAAGTAGTTGCCGGCCGTTATAAATGGCGCGGGTACGATATTATTTATTTTATATTGGCCAATCACTCATTCGGGTTTTACCAGGGTAATTGGCATGGTTTAGACACTATGATAAACGGTGTTAATGTGCCTTGGCAGATAGGTCATGTGCAAGAATTTGGGTTGAAATATTATTCATTCTTTAATGATAAATTTAGTATATTAGCAAACGTTAATACAGACTCAGGAAACCCGTTTATTCGAATAATTGATGGTGGTATGGAGGAGGGTGGATCATTTAACGCTCAATCGCTTCAGTATCATATATCTCAAGGCTATAACGCCTCGGTTGGGTCGGTTTTTCTGCGGATGTCTGATGACAATGTTTTGTACGGCCCGACTGTTGCGGCTAATACGGGCGCGATTGGCAATTATGGCGTTGAACTTGACTGGAACTACCCTGGTGGGCTTGGTTTATATGACAGGTTTATGGGTTATCGATTGCAAACCGGTGAAGATATAAACTTCTCTGGCACTAAATTATTCATTGAAACAAGATGAGCAATAATCCAATTAGAGATACACCGGTAATTGGTCAAAAAGTTGTTACCGAGGGATTATTCAGTAATCAGGTACAGGAATTACTTGAATCTATTGAATCAATAATCAATACAGGCAAGATGAACGAATATACAGTTTTAACGGTTCCTGATGCGGCTAAATGTATCTCGTGCAGTATAATCGTAACAAATGAATCGGGTGGTCTAACTATGGCCTTTTCAGACGGTACAAATTGGCGTCGGTGTCAAGACCGCGCAGTAATATCATGAGGATAGTATAATGGGCATGGGCATGGGTGGCGGTAGAGACGGGGGTCAACAAGGCCCGTCTGATGGTTTTGGTGGCGGTGGCGGTGGTAATGGCCAAGGCGGCGGAGCTTATGAGATTGATGGTTTGATGAATCAATTAATAGCGCAACTAACTGGCCAACCAAAAAAACCAAATGTATTTGAGCAGGCTGGAGCATTGCAGTCTACAGCGGCAACCGGCGCTGGCGAGGCTCAGAACGCTGGATTACAGCGAGCAATGAAATTAATTCAGAGCTTAATGGGCGGCCAGTCTGGTACTGATAACTTCGGCTCTCGATTAGACAGTGTCATTGGTGGTGGCGCCTTTAACGGCCTTGTAGGCGAACGATCAAGGGCAATGCAAGGCC
>Ga0222676_1000541_pt1 | contig 11694 bp, 24 predicted proteins | sample AntAcemetagen870_FD_179815 | JGI IMG/M metagenome (GOLD analysis project Ga0222676, IMG submission 179815) | Saline water microbial communities from Ace Lake, Antarctica - #870 | ecosystem: Environmental > Aquatic > Non-marine Saline and Alkaline > Saline | place: Antarctica: Ace Lake...
TCCCTGTTTTAATGTGATGCTATCACCCACCTTTTTACCCAAAACATTAGCTGGAAATGGCGGACCATGACCTCCATTAATCTTCCACCAAAGATGAAAGATACTTTTCAAGTCTTCCGATATGGATTTTGGGACGTATATGTTTATTGGAGGAAGTTTTTGCAAACTTCTTCTAGCTACAATGTTCGTTATTGCTCCGATGTGATCGGGGTGTCCGTGAGTAACGAATACATGATCGTACCTTAGACATGTCGGTATAACAGTTCCTGCATCGAACATTGCTCCAATTTCAGGGCAGCCAAACGATGTTCTGATTCCACCTTGTGCAAACCCCTCAAGAGTTAGTCCTGATAATTTTAATGTTTCCATATTATTTACCTAAGTGCTTTCTCACTGCTTCGTCTCGAATCGTTTCTGCTTCTGAATTTGTAAACATAAGATCGCAAACTTTACATTCAAATACTTCAACCTTGACTTCCAATAAAGTTTTAGATGCTCCATAGGGAAATGATTGAGACCTAGTAACTGGCCCTATAGTCGTCCCACCACAAGAAACGCAAATTTGATGACTCATATTACTCCTTAATCATAATGTATCATGATTGATGCTAGATGTCAACGATTCTATTTTGTATCCCCAACAGGACTTGAACCTGTATTGATCGCTTAGGAGGCGATTGTTCTATCCATTGAACTATGAGGATGTGTCTCCTTAGAACTTCTCGCCACTCTTATTGTCCCATGAGGTTATAACAAAAGTGCTATTGAGGACAAGGGTGAAAAGTGCAATGATAAACATCATTGCTGCACCCAAATCATCTAGAATAAATACATTTGCCACTAATATGGCGGGTACGCCAATACCCATCATGATATGAAATATGACTCTACCGTTCATGATATCGCCTTCTTATCAATCATCATGTCAATGTTTGCAATGATACAAATGGTATGAACAATAAAGTTGAGTGCTATTGAGTTGGGCTTAACAATTGTTTCATGAACATCTACGAGCATGTAGATACAATCCCAGTTCTTCTTTTTAGCTTTAATAAAAGCTCTTTCTATAGCTTTACATATTCCACTAGTTGCTAATTTCATAAAAATATTCTTTTAATTTCTCGCCTTGCCATTTTCTTTCTGACTCTCTTCCGTTATTGGAAGCAGAAGCAGCAGCAGCATAGTCAGCAGTAGCATTTACATGAGCAGAGCCATAAAAAGAAGAAGAAGCAGCAGCAGCAGCAGCATAAGCAGCATAAGCAGCCGAGTAGGGCCAGGCAGTCATAACTGAACCATTTGTACTAATCGAAATATCAGTCGCTTGCTCTTTGGAAATTTTACCATTAGCAAAATCCCGAGACGCCTGAATCGCTTCTCTTGGTCTTTTGTCGTTAGGGTATTTTTCTTCAAACAAATCTAAAACGTGCTCAGCACAATCAGCTGCAAATAATCTTGATTTCTTATCACTCCAAGAAACCTTCTTAATTAACCTGATCTGTTCCCATGATGACTTGTTTTTTTCAACGTCGTTCTCTCCGCGAACTTCGCACTCCCAAATCTCAACACCATTTTTTAACCAATGGGTCATTTGATCAATTGTGCAAACATGATATCCATAACGACAACATTTAACATCCTTTACTTTAGGCATCCATTTACCCTTTCGTCCTTCAGACTTAGGTAAATGGTAAACTCCTGATCCTCCGTGACAAGGAATCCCATTAGGTTTCAGAATCTTGTAGTATTTTATATCTTTGTTCATAAGAGTTTTTATTCTATATGTCGATATGAATGCCTTTTTTTTCTTGTTCTTCTAGATATTCACGATATTGAAGATGGCTAAAACCTGTTGCTTCTGTCCACCTCTCTGTCCATCTGTCTGCACGCTCAATTTCTATTGAAAGACGCTCTCTTGTCTTTTCAAGCCTTTCACTCAAAGATATTACGCGCAGTCGAAGAAAACTCTTCTCATTTTCAGTAATATGCAAGTTGCAAAGTTTACAATTTTTATCAAAATTCTTTCTATGAGAATCTCTTGTATACATGCAGCAAGAATCATGACGCTGTTCAAATCCGAACAACCTTCTAATCCACTGCTCTAATCTTGTTGGGTCCATTCAGTCATTTCCTCTTCGATAGCCAATAGTGCATCCATTGCACCCATTTGAATGCTCAGGTGTCCATGAGAGATTCTTGCATCATTAGCAGAGTTATTGATTCGGATCAAGGTTCCTCCGAAATGGTTTGCAGTATCTTCTCCAAACATTCTAACAGATGGAATAACAGTTCCTGCTCCGCATTCAATAACCACAAGGTTCGAGAAGTCGGCGGATTCAACCCAATCATGATAAGCCTGACGTTGACGACCTTCTCTCATAGGGTTGAATCCATAATCACCAAACATTAGAATGTTCGGACGCAAAACATCGTTGGTTTCTGGGTGGCGTGGAACCTCTCCTCTTGCACGAAAGGTATCCATGTCAACATCAACAGAGAATTGGCTTGCATCAACTAGTACCTCTCGAAAATTTTGATCAAAGTTTAGAATTCCAAGACCTTCCGTTTGCTGGAGCCAGTTAATTGAGCCATGCGCTTCCCACATGTTTTCTTCAGAAAAACCAGCTTTTTGAAAATGACCATCAACATTGCTGGTGTAAACAAAATGATTGTTTTTTTCGGAAAGACGCTTTAGAAAATCAAAACCAGCATGTGGAGTGGTGTCACGATACATCATCATTCGATGCCCATAGAATCCCCACGCTAATGCAGGATCCTTCATGAAATATGAGGGACTGGCGATGTCAACAAATGAGAGATCTAAATCTTTAAGCGCTGGGTAAGCTTCCCAAAAGCCATCTCCTCCACGAAAGTCAGGTAGGCCACTGTCACAACCCATTCCCGCACCTGCCGTAAAAATGATAGCTGAGGCTTCTGAGATGGTTTCTGCTGCTTGTTCGATTTCGAGTGACATTGTTCTCCATTTACAATGTAAGTCCGCTCAAGAGCTTGTCAAGACCCTAATCATCCCGAAGAACATGTCTTAGTAGCCAATAATAAATCCTGAATAAATACCTCAGCTTCCTGAGGCGTGCATTCAGCCAAAAATACATGATCGCCCGATCGAAATTTAATTTGGATGATCTGTTCTTCGGGGTAGCTAAGAACTTTAAAAGGTCCCTTTTCTTTTTTTGGCATAATTTGGTAGGCGTGGAGGGACTTGAACCCGTAACTGCAATCCACATTGCATGCTCTACCAAGCTGAGCTACACACCCGAGTAAACACATTTTATCATATAACAAGCTTGTTTGTCAAGATCTAATTTCTACCTTCGGCAAAACCCAAATACAAAGAACCAACTTGAGACAAGATATTCTTAAAACTATCTGCTGCTCCAATTTTCTGTAAAGCAGAAAGAAGTTTTGAATGATTTTGGACAGCTTCCTGGACGTTTATCGGTGGAGATCCCGTTAATCGATAAGCATAACCTAAAATGTCCTGATTTTGTCCTGGTATAAGAGCACAATCATCATCTTTTTCTGGAGTTGTTTCTTTTTGAGACTTCGACTTCATATTTGTATTATCAAATTTTAGAGCCGTAACGTCTCCTCGTTTTTCTTTATAGTACTTCCAAACACCAAGCGCATTATCGCTCACAGCATAAGAACCACCGAGATCTGGCATTAGTGTTTTTGATGGAGCTAAGCTAATTGCAATATCATAAAGAGTTGGTCCATATCCATCAACAGCTCCTGATACAGATACCGTCCAAGCATCGTGGCAGGGACCGTTTGTTTGAGCAGGTTTGATATGGATATACCCTTTTGCAATAGTCATCATATCTTTAGATTCTGGTAGCCTTCTATGCTCTCTGACACCATTGATGAAGGTCTCAGCATCATAAAGCAATATTTTCAACCCATTGTCTGATACAACAGAGATAGCAAGCCCAGACATATCTCGATTAGCTTTTTCAAGAAGTATATTCCTAATAGCCTCTCTAAGAACATTCATGCCTATAAATATGAGTTTTGAATGATTAAGTTCTGGGATATCTAATCATTGCATTTCTAGTACGAAAATCTTTTTTTCTTCCCTTATTTGGGGCAAATCCAAATCTTCTATAGAATTTTCTCAACCTACTAACAGAACCACCAAAATCAGATGAAGGATCCAGGCTCAATATTAGACTATTTCTATTAGCCCAAGAAATAACCTCTCCCATCATAGCCGTCCCAGAACCTTCATTCCTCTTGTCTTTTGGAAACACTATTGAATCTATAGAAACGATAGCAGGCTCATACTGGTCTCCATCAGCTACTATGTGCATCCAAAGCTCAGCTCCATATTCATTACGTAAAACACTAGAGAAACTAGAAATTTCTGAACTCAAAGAATCTTTACTTGACTCCATTAATAGTTCCTCAATAGTCTCTCTCAAAAGATCCACATTTTAAATATCAAAGGCCAAACATAAGCTCGGCCCTTTTGAGTAATTATAGCTTAATGAACTTATATCTGTTTCTGATGTTGTCAGAGAAATATTCGCCAATTGATTCAGCACTAAGCAATTTCACATAGATTTCTTCAGGAACTCCAAAAAATCTGTATTTTTGATTTGTATTGAAAACAACGTCAAGTGTTGTTTGGTTGTCTGATTCTGAATGGAATTCGACTGAATTTATTGCTGTGGATTTTACTTTTACTGCCATGATTTTAATCTCTTTTGGTAAGTACATTATACCAAATTTGGGTGAGCTTTGAAACTTTTAATGGTGAGAATTGCAGTCTAAATACCGATACCTGTAAGGGATAGGGTAGATGATGAATTGTCTACTGAACCTGGCGCAAATTCAACTTCAGCCCAGAACATGTCCTTTGGATCGTCGCAGTACCTGATAGACTTTACTAGATAGGGCGAAAGTCCGTTGGCATGGGAACGGCAGATAATATCGCCAGCGGAAATGCCATACCCATGCCCTACCATAGTTTCAGTATATCCCTTATCTTCTGTTTTCCACATGGTGGCTTCATGTCCCCACCTGCTTGCACGGAAATCGTGAACTTTTGCACTCATGATATAATTCCTCTACCGTAAACTCTTGGAACTATTATTCCATCATCTAATACAGAAGTCAAAATTGCTGACTTAGAAGATGTGATCGGAATAAGGTACTTCCTTGTAACAAAAGATCCTGTTCTGTATGGGTTATAAGTTATGCCTGTAGAGCCTTGTGTTGATTTTTCTAAGGACGTATAAGATCCTCTAACACCAGCGTGAACATTTTTCACTCCGTCTCTCAAAACTTTGTCACGACCAGATTTCTGAACAACAAACAATGCATCATCTAAACTTACTTTACTCATATGTGCAATTACCTTACATTTGGTATCCCTAACCGAGAATACTCTTTTATGAACATTCCAGTACACAAAAACCCTTTCTCCCTCAATAACGTCTCTCACTTATCACCCTTTAGTCAGGTAGTGTGATACCATTTTCGTCAATTTTAACAGGAATAGTCAACCTTTCATTTCCTGCCCGATCGGACTTTTAATCTCGAACAACTTCCAGCTATTAGGGTACATTTTCTTAATCCAATCTATTGGAACAATATCAAAAGTTATTAGTTGGAAATCCTCTTCTTTTTCGGTCAATTTAATTTTTTTCATTACTATCTGGCTTTGGTTTTTTACCGTTACCAATAAGTCTATATAGCTCATCGATGTATGGTTGTTGATTGTTTACAATGGTAACCTTTCCTTCTAGGCGACCCTGCTCTGCAAGATTTGGATCGTCATCAAAAAAAACTTCAACATCATTTTTGGGAATAGTGTCCAATAAAAACAATTTTATTTTTTTAGTTATTTCCAACCTACTTGCACCTTCTAAATTCATCTTGTGCGCCATACTCATTATGTGATCGTAGGCTATCTTTGAAGTATGGTCTACAACCTGCTTATCAATTTTCTTACTATCTTTCATTATTTCTTACAACCAAATGGAAATTCTTGGCTCCATTCATCATCAAGGTACTCTTGAACGATCTTTCTGACCGCTTCCTCTTCTGGTACTAGAAGATGGTAGTTTTCCCTTAATTGTGTTGGGTGTTCATTGAAACAACCGACAAAACACTTATCACCATAAGACCAATTATCTATATCTACTTCGTACCCCTCAATATGCTTACAACAATTTAAAACGTTTGACTTGTCAATTTCTTGAATCACAGGAACTTTAAATAAAACTACGGGCATTCTATCCCTAAATTTATATTTACTTGGTCCTAAATATTTTTCAATAAATCTAAGAATTCTATTTTTAGAATAAACTCGCTCATAACCACTACGTTGAATCATTACGGAAAGGACTATTTTAGTTGTTTCTGGTTTAGTTATAATCATATTTGCTTTCTCTTTGTTTGTTGATCCATATTCCATTTATAAGATACTTCGGAGAAACATAGTCAACCAAGAATACGTTGTTTTTACTTACATAAAATTGACATCCATTTTTGGTCATCATATGTGTATCTATTGCAAAAACGATATCTGGGAGTTTGTGTCTTTGTCCAACCTCTCTTGCAGTCTCTTCTTTGTCAGATAGGTGAACATGGTGTCTCTTCATCTTCTTGATGCCATGATGAATAATCTTATTCGCTGATAGTATCTTTGTCCCATGATACAAGACTCCTGGTGGAACAACCTTTTCTAAATCTAATTCAACCTCAATAGTGTGGCCTTGAACTGCTCGAATTTTATCACCAGATATTTCATACCGACTTTTCGCATCACTTTTTACTATTTCTAAAATATGCCTAGGTTTCCAATCGGTCTTCTCCAATATCTGACTAATTGAGACCCAACCATTATTGTCCATATCTAGTTCAAGCGTTTCAGGCTTATGCCTAAGAAGCATGGATAGAAACTTTGACTTATCTTTATACTTTTCCATGATTTATTATTTATATAAACTCAGGATCGTCTATTCTGTGAGACAAGAGACCTATTCCTAAAGAAGAGAATAGGCTTTTATTATAATTCCAAAATGGGGAATAATCTGGGCTTGAGAGGTGATTTGGAGTAACCCACGCCATTTTTCCCTCTCCATCTCTATTTTTCAATTTTTCATCAAGAGATCCAGAAAACATAAACGTTGTTGTCAAATATGCTACAGAACCCCAGCACATATGAGTAAATACTGGAAGTGGCGGTCCAAAATTAGTTAGACCAGTTTCTTCCCGCAATTCTCTACAGATCGCCGCTGAAGCATTTAGATCTGTATTGTCAACTTTGCCACCTGGAAGTCCAAAAAGTGAGTCTTTTCCCTTTCTTGTAATTGCAAGAATCTTTTTATCATCTCTAATGATAAACGCGCAAACTGCTAGTGGAATTTGATTAATCATTTGGAAAACCCATCAAACAAAAGGTTCAACCCATCTTTTAGCCTTTTATAATCGTACCTTAAGCCAAAAGACAGAAATATCGCTGAAATAGTTAGAAAAAAGCTATAACCAACAACCAAACCAGGATTATTTAAAATACTTACATTGCTGAAATGTTGATATAGTTCTCCAAATTTGGAAATAATCATTGATGTGAAAAGACCTACTAAAAAGGCACTAGAAATCATTGATTTAACAAGATCTGAATGTAGTTTAGATAATTCGTTTGCGTCTGATTTATTCATTTTAAATCCCCATCAAATCTAAAGCCTTAATTGCATTTTCTGATTCACCACACTCAATGCAATTAAAGATGTTGCAAGATCTATTGTGTCCCTTTGACGCAATCGTTCTCAAAAAATCAAGACCCTCTGTCAACACAAGAGTAAATTTACTCTCTTCTTCTGTTTCGTTTTCTAGTTCATTCATTTTGATATGCTCTTCTATTTAAAAAGGAGGGTAGAGCGGAAAGAGATCTTGCCGAGCCGAGAATTTCTTGTCAGCGAAGGTCTTAGTCATCACCTTGATTAGATTCCCATGCCGTCCTTAGATCAATAATATTCATTCCCAAATCTTCACTAGACTGAAGCAAGCACCATTCATAAAATTTTTGTGCTTTAGGATCATCTAGATTTCTTTTGAGTTGCTTATTCGTACCTCTAATCGTTCGAACACGATCCTTCACAGATCTCATTCTCTTCCAAAAGTTATAATAAGGAAGCTTTATTTTTGTCATGAACCCAGCGCTATCTTCAATAACAAATCCTTCGACAAACTTATCCTCAACCTTACAATCATTCTCTTGAATGTTTTTGTAGAAGTCCCAAAAGGAACTCCAGGTATCGAATGTTTGATAATGCTTCTTATATCCGATTCCCCACTCTTTTGCCTTTTTTACAAGCAATTCATATGGCAAGCGCTCCATGTCAGTATTTCGATGAAAAACGTCTAACAAAACGATCTGTGGCCTGTCATAGTGTATCATGTGAGGATCTCTTTTGGGATCTACGACCTCACATACAAGACAAGCTTCCTCGTCTCGAACAAATGATAGAATCTTATCCTGATTCTCTTTACTAACTTCTTCTGAAAAGATTTCTCTAAACCAGCCTGCGAATTCACTTTCAGGAGTTCCCTTACTAGTAATAAGCAATTGATCTCCATTCAGTCCAATTAGTCCAAGAAACCCATTTTCTTTTACGAACATTTCAACTGGAAATTTTAGATTGTCACACAATGAACGAGACTGCGTTTCTTCGACCTCGCCTACATTAAAGAATTTATCATATCCCCGAGCTGCAACCTCTTGAGTGACGGTATTAATAAACATTCCTCGTGCTTTAACAACTACGTCATCCCAAGTTCGATCGAAGAACACATTCCTCGTAAAGTTGAAAGACGAAATATTTTCATAAGGTTCGCTAAATGTCTTTTCCCTTACTCCATCATGCCCCTTAAAGGTATTGATAAAGTCTGTTCCAACACTTGTTCCCTTATTTTTCCAATTTATGTTCATTTTCAAATCTTTTCGTAAAAAATAGCAATTGATACAGAGGCAAAAATACAACAAAGAATAACAGCATTAATCCACATAATTTAGAATATAAATTTCGTGTAAGTCTTTAAATTGGTCAGAAGTAACTCTCTGATCATGATGAGCTGTTTCTAAGATATTTTCTGCCACTTCAATGTTTTTGGCATCCACAAGTAATGCTTGATAAAGTTCGTTTGGACTATATGATCCAAGAATATCAAAAGCAATATGCAAAAATAAGATTAACTGAATCATCTAACTCTTTATGGAATGCCAACATCACCGATGTACAGTGCGGTCAGAAACATGACTTATTATACCTCGTAAGACTCAGGGGTGTCAAGCATCTTCTTTATGAAAGCTTCTCGAATAGTTCTTGATTCTCACCACATTGTATTTTTAACTTTTGAAGCCAAGCAAGAGTTTTTATTTTAAACATAAGAGGTCTACCTGGAGATATAGCTGTCAGGAGCATGAAGCTCAAAAAATGCTATGGCTTTGTTCCACCTCTTTTCTCTGAAAATTTTAGAAAGGTGTTCGGAATACCTTTCCTGGATTAGTATAGCACAGCCGAACACCTCTTCGTTTGGATCTAGAAGTTTTCTTCTTGTTCCAAATTTATAAAACCCTCTTTTCTTAGACCATTCAGCACGAATGTTTGACCCATCAAGTTTATCAAAAGCATAGATGGGCTTAATGGATATTTCTTTAGGTATTGATGGATATGTTTTCATTTAGATATGCTCACAGTACCATAATCGACGCCTTTAATGCAAGACCTTTTTATTCGTTCTAATCTATATTTATTATATGGAAGAAAAAGTTAAGTCCCTATTAGAAGACCTTGTAGATGACAATAAGGAAAAGATACCAAAAATACCTGAACAGATGCTCAACTGGGCTTTAGGGCTAGATGAAGAGACCCAGAGCGCTCAACCTGCTACTAGAAGCAAGGAGTCTGAATTTAAAGCTTTTGCAAGCAATGCATTACTTGAAAAGGAGGCTAAACTTATAGAAAAATTATATAATGGAGAGTTGGCAGTCAATGGTGGAATTGGTGTGGGATTTGTAGCTTATGGCGAAAAAGCTCCTAAAATCATAAACCCTTGGGCTTCTGCTAAAAAAGAATAATAACAACAATAGAAAAGATAAGCCATAACAATACCCAAAAATCGTCATCTTTTTGTTGCTGACTGATTTCTTTATATTCATTCTTTTTTAGGTAATTTGGATTCCTCACAACTTTCTCTTTTTATAATTTTTAGCTTTGTTTCAATAAATAGACTGATGAATGGTTTGTGAAGCTTCTCTGAAAAATTCATTTTCTCAGAAACACCAGTAGCCATATAGGCTTGAATTTCATCAATTAATACATGTTCACAATAGCCAACACCAATTAAGTATGATCTGATTTTTTCATAATCTTTTTCAGGCATATTGTCTACTAAGTCAGTAGCCAAATTTCTATATTCTTCATCTGTAAAGAATAGACCATGAGCTATCTCGTGTGGCAAATCTTCATCAGAACCAAGATCTGTAACACCTAATAAGTAAAAATCACTAAGACCTATTTCCTTATAGATATCTTGCATGATTGTATCATATTTGTTTAGATCTTTTGCGTTGCGACATTCGTCAATTACAAAAGACGGAATATTAAATGCCGCCCAATCATCTTCATATGTGAACTCTCCACCACCATATTCCTGGGTGTACCAGCTTTTAAATTCTTTTAATGTAAAGCTCTTTCCATGATATTTTGGAGATTCATAATATTCTTGATATCGAACAAAAGTTTTCCAAAGATCTGTTTTATTACTAAATGAAACAGAGTATATGGATCCAAGAATCTTTTCAACCTTATAACCTTTAAAATGAATAATGCTCAGAGAACTTGTCCCTAAAACAGCAAGTGTTGCTGCAATATTTTTTATATTGGTCATTACAGATGATCTGTCAAGAGATTCCCATCATCGTCGAACATTGGATCTCCACCACACGACATACATAATCCGTCTTCATCAACTTTTTTTACTTTCGAATTACAGTGTGGACACTTTCCACCTTTTACTAGATATTCTATACGCTTATGATAAGCTTTTTGGTACTGTATTGTCATTTTTGGTTATCACTCCAACTGCACTCAGACGCGTGCCCAAGATCAGTAGACACTCCGCATAATAAGATAGCAATAAAAAGGCAAGTCACAGCGCAGGCGCGCACCCATAATGGCTCTATGTTGTCAAGGCTCATAAGGAGCCAAAAGGTACTGATTGTAGCGAACACTACCCCTATAATCATAAGAGAACCACTTATTCCACAGCCCACTAGTTGACCTCCATTATATTTTTGTTTATTATCATTTTGGGTATTGTTAGAATCCAACTCAACTAAAGATTCGGCATGATGCTGCGAAGGTTTTTAGCGAGGTCTAGTATTTTCTCGTTCTTATCTTTTGGCATACTATTGCTCATACGCGCACTCGCATTCGTTCCCGCCAGCTTCATGTGCGCCGCAGCCGGTGCAGAAGTCCTTGAATATCTTGGCGCGCTCTTCATTTGAGATAAAAAGCAACTGCAGCTTGATATTCATTGGACCGCCCCCGCACCTCTCTTCTCGAAACGATTCAGTACGAATCAGAAAACCCGGGGTTTGTTCTCCCACATAAGCGCCCAGCGTATTGAATTCTAGATACTCAACCACGTCGGAGTAATCGC
>Ga0222676_1000556_pt1 | contig 11451 bp, 8 predicted proteins | sample AntAcemetagen870_FD_179815 | JGI IMG/M metagenome (GOLD analysis project Ga0222676, IMG submission 179815) | Saline water microbial communities from Ace Lake, Antarctica - #870 | ecosystem: Environmental > Aquatic > Non-marine Saline and Alkaline > Saline | place: Antarctica: Ace Lake | collected...
CAGAGACTAATTATTGGAGTGGAACAACGGATGAAGATGTGTTGGCTGACCAGCTTCACCAAGATAGTATGCCCATTGGCAAGCAGATGGTAGAGTATATGGGTCGTATTTGGATGGCCTATGACAACATGCTTATCTATACTGATCCGTATTCTGAACTGACTGACCTGAGAGAGAATTTTATCCCTATAGGGGGTTTGATTACTAACCTGGGTGTTGTATCAGACGGTCTGTTTGTTACAACTGACAGCCGATCATACTTTCTTAGTGGTCGTGATCCGGCAGAAATGTCTATTGACCAGAAAGCACCTTACGGGGCAATACCTAACACCCTAGTCCAGGTGGATGGAAGGGTCTTGGGAGAGGGACAAGATACACTAGGTTTGCTTTGGGCAAGTGTTCAGGGTATTTGTGCTGGCCTTCCTAATGGTGGGCTTGTAAATGTTACAGAAAAGCAGATTAAAGAATTGACTGGGGTAAGTGGGACTGGATTGTTGCGTGAACTTGGTGGCCAACAGCACTATATTACTGTTTTACAAAATTAATTTTATAACGAGGATTTAAAAATGGCATTACGACTTTCTACAGGTTTACGGAACAAGGCGCTGGGCACAGCTGATGTTAAAACAATTCTTACCCTGTGTAAGATTGCTATCTATTCTGGTGCACAACCTGCAAATGCGGATGCAATAGCCACAGGTACATTGCTTGCTACTATTAGTCTGGCTGGTGGTGCTACAGGACTTTCATGGGAAGCCCCAGCTGCTGGTATATTGGCCAAGGCTATAGCAGAGGCTTGGCAAGGTACTGCAGTTGCTACTGGAACAGCAGGTTGGTTCCGTTTGTACGAGGCAACGGATGATCCAGCAACAGCTAGTACTGTGCTTGCACGTTTTGATGGGTCTGTTAGCACATCAGGGGCACAGCTTAATATGACTTCTACAGCCATTGTGACAGATGCTGTACAGACTATTTCAGCATTTACATATACTCAGCCTGCTAATTAATAGGTAGTTTTGTGTTTGGTTTTGCCTACCTTCAGGAAACATCTGCGGAGGTAAAGCAGGAGTTAGAAGCCCTTGCTTTACCCTATATAGCTGCGGCAAAAAGGACAAATAAAAAGTTGGCGCTAAAAGCGCTTGATTTCTATACACTTATCTTTCTACCTGCTAAGAAAATAGTGGTGGTAGCGTTTAGTTTTACTCCTAACGCATTGTTATTAGGTTTAGACCCTTTTACTTTTTTATCTACTCCTTCCTGGTATAAATCTACACACGTATATGGGGGTGGATACACAGACATAAGTACCACTACTCCAGCTTACTTATCTCATGTTAAGCTAGCAAAGCTTTCAGAATTTTCTTTTGCTAACTATGAACATTCTAGTGAAGTACAAACATTGGCTAATAGTCAAGAAATTTTATATGTAGGGGCTACAGGAGAAAATACTCATGTATGGTACGAGTATACTGAGGCTTTGTCCTATAATAGGGATAAGGTATATGAAGATTTATTTTATGATACTTTGTGGCAGCCTATTGTTAGCTCAGACAAAGCAACCGTTGTTTGTTTTTTCCAAAACTATATAGCTAGGGCTGCTAAGGGCCTTATGTTTTTTGATAGTAATCCTGTTACTGAAGTTAAAACAGATCCGTTATTTTTACGGCTTAACCTACCTCGCGCAGTTTTACGTAGTACTCAGCTTACTATACTAAATGATGCCTTTGTTTGGTATTTAGGTAAAAATGCTGAGAATATTACTAAGGGGTTTTACTGCAGTTTTGCTGATATGTTAGAATTATTGCATACTTATGACGAAACTAACCCTTATTTATTAACGACCTTTACTTTTGATATAGCTTATGATATAGAAGTGTCTATTTATCCTGTATTAGTTACTTTACCTTTCTTTGGTGAAATTGAAATAACTGTGGTAAAGGATAGTACCGGGTTTTCTTTTACTGAAATATTATATGAAGGTAATATATTCGAATTAGAAGTTCAAGACACTTCAACTGTAACAGATATAACTACTGGAAGTGTGACAGGGTTGACTACTACAATCCCACTTAATACAAGTCTTTCTTTTTCTATAAGTACTAAAGTTATAAATAGGTATAATGATGTTGTGTACTTAGTTCCTATGGCTCCTTTTGAATATTATATAACTAATCATTTTGATTCTTTAACTTATACAGGGACAGAAGATGAACAGTATATAGAAACATACCAGTATACAGATAAGGTAACTTCGGAACTTTATGTTGGAATTGTTTATTACCAGCAATTGTCTGAGTTTAGCTTTCTTACCCCGATTCCTGGGAGTCTTGATCTGTCACGGTATAGAAATGATTATTATGGGTCAATTTTAAATATCCTAGAATCATACCAAGTAACTAATAAGGGCTTAGTCCTGGTATCCCCCCCTCCACTTATTACATATGCAGAGGGTAACTCTACTGCTGATGTTCATTCTAAAACAGGAACTAGTAGTGCTAGTAGCTATACGAAAATGTCTACATATGATGGGTCAAAGTATATAGATAGTCAAATTGACTCTTCCACTATATATACTTATTATGATCTTGGTGATTATGATATTGTAAGTACGAGTGATATAACTCCTTCTACTTTGCCTCAGCCTGATGGATTAAATATGACTACTCATATTAATATGCTCGGACAGCATATTTTAGCTGTTAGTAAAGGTTTAGGCGTTGAGTATAATCCTACTACCTTTAAATTTGATTTTTCTTACAGAGAATTATATGATGGCGTAACCAGTCCTATAGGGCTAATGGGCGCTATTGAATATATAGGTGATAATAACCCAAGTCAGTTAGATACTATTACAGCAAACATACGTTACGATGAAATAGTAAATACTTTTATACACCCTGATTATATTAGAGATACTACTGGAACATACTCTTTTCGAACAGGTTATATGGAATATGGGGCCTATTCTTTTCGTTATGATAGTAATATAGATATAATTTCCTGGGACGTTAGTATAGGTATTTTAGGTTATTCAACACCTGCTAAATATAAAGAGCAATTTATTCCTTATCATAAAGGTAGTTATGCGTTGCCAGTATATAGCTATAATCTCGGTCGTCGTTTGCACAGAATCTATTTAATAGGCCCCTCATTTATTCCTATTGGTTCTTGCATATTCAGTGTCGAAAGTGCTGCACTAGGTAACATGGCATTGTATTTTAACATGTACAATGTATACTATGAACTTTTTAAGCGTAAGCATGATGCTAACTATGCAGCTTGGTCAAAATTATCAGATGAAGCTAAGGGTGCTAATCCTTTTGAGCCTGAAATAGATGAAGAAACAGGGTTGTATAAGTATGCTTTTACAGAGGCAGATATATCTAACTATGAGTATTATGCTGCTTTTAGATTAATTGTTGAAAATGAAATAATACCTAATATAGTTTATAATGATTTTGCATCTATCGACTTAATAACTACTGTATTATTTTCTGAGGGGGTTGTAAATCAATCTCTTGATTATTACATAATGCTTAATGCATAGGAGACCATAATGGGTACAGGTACACTAACAACGATAGGAAAAAATGAGGCACTTGATGCTCTTGTTTCGACGAATACTACACTATATTTAGCTCTGCTGGATGGAGGTGTTGAAGAAACTGGAGCAGGTATTGGAGGTACAGCTTATGCGCGAAAGGCAATTACGTGGACTGTGGCTGGGGCAAGTACAGCTGGTGTTAAAGCAAATAGTGTAGCAGTAGTATTTGCTAATGGAGGAGCTGTGGATTGGGGAGCAGCAATAGACGAGTGGGGAGTATACGATGCAGCAACTGCAGGGAATCAAATTGCCTCCGGGGTTTTAGATGCTGTACGAGATATGAGTATTGCCAGTGCTATAATAACCTTTAACATAAGCGCTGTTAGCCTAACCTTGAGTGACTAATTATGTATGCTAAAATAGTTTATAATGCTGACGTAGCTCATACAGCAACATTAATCTTAGAGCATATTACGCAGCTTTTTACAGGCGAGACTGTTGTTGCGAATTTACTTGGTGGTGATATTGAGGCTGCTGATAGTACCATTGACGTTTCTTTTGAGGCAGTTGCTTATAACCTTTATCACGACATAAGTGCTACACGAAAGGTATTTGAAATACCTATCCACGATGATCCGACTAGCTACTTTTATTTAGAGCTAATTGTTTCGGGTGTAGATATTGATATGAAATTGTGGGAAACCTGGACTATTGGAACAACCTCAGGGTCTGGTGGGGCTTATTATACTACGACAGGTTTTGAGATAGCGGATGTAACTGGTTATACTACAACGCAAAAAGCGATAACCATCACTGCTACAGCGACACATTGTATTGTGAAGTCTGCTGATTATTTTCGGGGTTGGATGCAGTACGAAAGAGGAGAGGCCTGGGATACTATTGCGAACAGCTCTAAGCCTGTGGTTTTAACATATAATGATACCCTTTTTATTGCCACAGCAGCACAAGCTTATGGGCTACCACATAAACGCTCTGACGGGCTTGAATATTCAGGATCAGGTGCTAGTTTATGGCCCCATATAAGAGCTGGTAATTGCCAGAAAGATGCCCTATTCAACTTGGTTGGTAATTCAGCAGCTACTGCCCGAACTCTTGATGAGAATGAACAATCTGTTCATCCTATGTGGGAATTTGGTTTTAGCTCTTTAAACACGACTAACTGGTTTATTACAGGAGTTGTCCCTAATATGTATTGGACAACGTATGGACATGGTATCCACGGGGATACAGTCATGTTGGATGGTAACCTTTATATGATTTGGCAGCCTAATTTAAACGGCCGCATAGCAATTAGGATGGGTTAATTATGGCACTTTGGCCTGTATCAGCTGTATTAATTGAAAAAGAGACGTTTGATCTCTTTATTGTAGGTGGTATAGACGTAAACTATACTGAAACTGCTACTGCTGCTTCAACTGCAACAGGTAGTCTTACTGATAGTTTCTATTCACCAGTCGATACTGCAGTTATAAGCAGTATTGCTTCTGCAAGCCTAGTAGAGTCGTATAGCAGCCCAGTTACAGATGTACGCTTTAAAGTAGGGCAAGTCGCTTTAGGCGGTTTAAGTGGTACTCAAGATTTTGAGATTCCAGGTTTTGGTACTCCTAAGGCTGCCATATTTATTCTTAGTGGTGCAACGGAGAAAGATGTAGCAACACCTGATGCTGTCTTTTCTATCGGGTGGTGTGATGGAACAGGCCAAGCTGTAACAGGGATTACTGCTAGAGATAATCAAACAGATAGCTTAACATTTACGGGTCGGCAACCTTTTAAGTCGTATAAAGACAATGCTTGTGTTGCAGTTAATAGTGCTACGCCAGATTTTTCTGAGGTATTATTTTCTTTTGGTTCCTTTAGTCAGGATAAAGTTACACTAATTAGAGATGACCATATAGCCGTTGGCTCTGGTTATTTGTGTACCTTTATTTTAATAGGCGGTACTGACGTAGTTGGGACTCATATAGGGTTCCATGATGATGTAGGTAATGGCCCTTTTCCGTCACCTATTAATGTTGATACTATTGGCTTTGAGCCAAGTATGGCTTTCTTTGCCAGTCCTAATGAAGATGATGAAACTGCAGGGGTGCCAGGTGAGAGTTTTGGTACAGACTTAAGTTTAGGTGTGTGGATTAATGACGGGGCAGATACTCAAAAATCTGTAGGACTTTCTATTCCACGACCTAATTACTATAACTCAACTAGCTTTGCTACTTCATATAACTCTAGTGTGGCTGCTATATCAGGGGTTAATACTATACCTGCTTTCTTTCCCGAGTTGGCAGTAAGTGGAGCAAATGCAAATGGGTTCGTATTGGATACTCCTGCCTCAAAAAGTGCAGTTTCTGTCCATAATCAGATTCCATTTTACTTTTGCCTTAAATTTGCTAATAATCCCAAACTTGCACTGTTCGATGTAACACTACCTGAGGCAATTTCTTACGGCTCATATGAGGAAGTTGCTCCAGGGTTTTATCCTGACTTTGGTATGCTATTTACTAATGCAGTAGGTTCACCAGATCACATATCTCTCCCCACACAATCTGGCATTTTTAATCTAACCGTTTTTGACGAGAAAGTACTTAGCTCAACAACCTATACAGCAAAAGCTAACGTTCTTACTTCAGGACATAAATCTTTTGTCTCAGATAGCCTATCAGTTCTTACCGTGGATGGTGGGTATGATGTAAATACTGTAACGGATGCACTACCTTATAATATATCTCGTGTCTTAACCGCTGACGGGTGGACTTTTACCCCAAATTATTTTCCTGCTGTAGGGCCAAGAGGTTTTGGCTTAGCCATCGGGATAGACGCGCTCCCTGTTTATAAGGAGACAGCAGAAACTACTGCTGTATGCTCATTTAATGTAGGTTCAATCTTACCTGCTACAGGGGGTGTAGTAGCTCCGTTACCCGCTATACAAGCTACTATAGCTATCCCAACAATAGGGACTGTAGTAGCTCCTTTGCCTATTGTTTCTGGAGAGTTGCTAGGAGTTATCACAGGTGTTGGGGTGTGTTTTAACCCTTTACCAGAAGTGGTCGGGTTAGGTAAAACAGGTACTGTTAGTGTAGGTACTGTTCAAGCGCCAATGCCTACACTCCAGATAGCTTATGGTTTCGGGGCTAATGTCCAGCCAAGTTTGCCTATAGTTAGTGGAACAGGCCTTACGGGTCAGGTAGGAAGGGGGACAACTACCACTTCTCTACCGCAAGTTCTAGGACAGATAGAACAAACGGCGCTTATAAGTGCTAATGTTCAAGGGGCTTTACCAATAGTTTCTGGTACGCTTGCACAAGGCGTGGTTTATGGTGGAGTGGTTCAACCTAGAATTAGTAGTGTTAATGGAACAGGATTGACTGGAGCAGTTGGAATAGGTTCAGTTGTTCTACCTCCAGTAGTGGTTAGCAGCCCTGTTCTTTCTGAGGTGATTTCCACTGGCAACATACAAGTTTCACTTCCATTTGTGCAGGCTATGGGTTTTGGCCCTGTTTCTGCTTTCGTTATCTGGACTATGAATACTAAGAATAGCCGTGTTACAAACTATACGGACTTTCCATTTATCGCCCTAGGTAAGATGGGAAGTGACTCCATGGGTGCAGCAGCTGACGGGATATATGTACTCGACGGGGCTGATGACGCTGGCCAGAGTATCGACTCCATCTTCCGCTTTGGTATGGTTGATTTCAGGGCTGAGCTTACTAATGTAACTGATGCTTATGTAGGTGGGGATATGGAAGGTGATATGGAAATGGGCATCTTAGAGGATGGGCAAGATGTCGAGAACCTGTACTCTTTGGCCGAGCGGGAGCGTCATGTTCGTGGGCATCATGCTAAACTTGGTAAAGGTTTCCGTTCACGTTACCGCCAGCTTTCGATAAACAATGTAAATGGGAGTGACTTTGTGCTTGATAGCCTTACGTTACCCCCTAGAGATTTAAAGGGGAATGAATAATGGCTAGTACTTTTCTTATCGATGCGAATGCTGCAGCTGAGTCAGCTAAAGAAAAATCAAATAGGCTTATAGAAGAGCTAGAAGATCTTGCTCTTGATGCGTCACTTAGCTTTAATATTTCGACAGCTGATAGTTCGCCCGCGTGGGGGCTTCAGCCGTGGAATGCAGACCTAATTGCAAACACAGTTCTCGGTACTACTGCTGATGTACCTGGAGTTCCACCACCTGCACTCGAAGATCCTACTAACCCAGCAGATGTATTAAGAGACGAGATAAGTACTACTCTTGGGGAAATCCCAGCACTTCCTGAATCAACTGACTTCTTTGCCTTAACTGATGTTGGTGACTTACCAACTACAGTTATCCCTGAGTTTACTGAAAGTGCTCCTATAATTAGTGGACCGTCTCGACCAATTACAGCTCTCCCAACAGCACCAGCTGAGCATGCAATCACCATACCCTCATTACATGAGTGGAAAAATATAGCACTACCTGAAGCTACTGAGTTAATTAAAACTGAAATAGATAAGTTTGGCGCATTAGAAATTGATACTGTAGATTTAGCTATTCCTGAATTTACTTTAACACAGCCTACAAATACATTTAGTTTTGTAGAAGAGGAGTACTCTTCTGATTTGCTAACTAGTATACAAACATTGCTTGTAAGCGATGTGGAGAATGGGGGATATGGGATTGAACCTACAGATGAGCAGGCGCTGTATGAAAGGGGGCGAGAACGTGAGGCGAAAACAGCTGCAGTTGCTGTAACTCGTGCTCGTAACGGGATTGCTGCAAGAGGATTTCCTATGCCACCAGGCAGCTTGTATGCAGCTGAGCAGGTTATCTTAAAGGATGGTCAAGCTGCGCTGTCGGATTTGAATAGGGAAATTGTACTTAAACGCTCTGATCTTTATGTGGCTGCAAGACAGTTTGCAGTCCAACAAGGACTGAATCTTGAACAGACTATGATTGCCTATGTGGGGGCTAAAGCAGAACGAGCGTTAAAAACTGCACAATTAACAGCTGACTTTGTTATACAGTTTCATAACGCAGCCGTTCAGTTGTTTGAGGTAAAAATTGAACTTAAAAAGCTCTATACAATAGTGCATAAGGCTCAACTAGAAACTGCCGTAACTAAGATACAAGAGTACGGGCAGGAACTGGCTTATGCTGATAGTGAAAATAAAAGGAACCAAGCCCAGTTACAGGAATATAATCAGCAACTTGAAGGTGTTAAGACCTTTTACGATATTCAAAGGATGCAAGATGAGCAAACTAAAATACTAATTGAAGTAGAACAATTAAAACTTCAAGCCCATCAAGATAAAGTAAGCATATATGCTACAAATGTTCAAGCTTATGCTGAAGAATATAGTGGGTATCAGGCTGCGTGGCAAGCAGTAGATATTGAGCAGAGTGCCTTTGGAAAACGAATGGAAGCTCATGGGTTAAAAATAGAGTCACAACTTAAAACAGCAGCAGAACAAAGACATGTGTTTGATTCGAAAATTGCTGCACGAAAGGTAGAGCGAGATAAACACTCAGCAATGCTAGAACATAGAAACGCGGAGCTACGATCTGACGCTATTAAGGTTGAATTGGCACTATCGAAGAATAAGAATTATATTGATATGTGGTCAACTGAAGAAGAGACAAGAAGATTCAATACTGATCTTAAATTTCGGACAAGCGTGGAAGAGGTTAAGGCTGTAATTGACACTCAGCGGAGCAATGTACAGCAAATGCAAGTAGCTTCTAATGCACTTTTAAAACTAAAAGAGTTGAATAGTAGCCATATAGTGAATGCGCTTCAGTTACTTGAGAAAGCCATGTCTGGATCTGAAAGCTCTTATATTGGCATTGAGAATATTCCAACCACTTAATTAATACGAGGAAACTATTATGACTACACCATTTGATTATTTAGATGCACAGAGAAGAGTAGCAAAAGCACGGGCTTTTAAAATGCCTGGCTCTGTTGCTGGGAATGTATCTCCAACTCCAGGAGCAGAAGCTCCGTTTCAAGGCCCAAAAATGCCACCTAAAGCACCTAAAGCATCTATGTGGGATAAGATAAATCAACCCTCTAAAATGCCAAGTGCTCCTTCTTTTAAGGGTATGGGAAAGGCAGGAATGAGATTTGGCTTCCCGGCTGCTTTGGCAGGGATGGTCTATTCAGATCGAGATAAGCCTGCAGATGAGCGCTATTTCCCAAATACGGGAGCTGTTTTAGACGGTGCTAGTGAAGATGTAGCAAATGCAGAGGGTATAGGGGCAAAAGGGTCAGCAGCTAATAGATCTATTTTCCCTGCAATGATGGGGCTTGCACATGATACCTATAATAATGCAAAAGCATTTGTCACCGGCACGCCTGAAGGTTATACTCCTCCAGATATGGAGCCGAATATAGAAGCTACTTTTACTCCTGCTGAGCTTGCTGCACGAAAGCTTCAGGCTCAGCAAGGGCAAACACAAGCACAAACGCAGTCAACTCCTGGGTCGTCTATGTCTCAGTTCGATGCTGCGTTGCTTGCTCAGATGGGTGGGCAACAAGGGCAAGCACCGGCTGCTCCAGCAGTTGATGCTGGCCCACAGATGGTAGTACCTAAAGGGAATAACAGCTACTTCATTAACCACGGGGCTGGAACTAGCCAATTTCCTACTGTTCAGGGTGGGCAAGATTTTGAAGGTGAAGGAGGAAAGGCTGAGGGCAAAAAGCAGTTCTTTAATCAGATGGAAAGGGCATTTGAACCTCAGGCTGCAGTACCACAGAATCTACCGCAGGCCTTACCTCAAGTCGCAGGTCAGGCACCTACTTCTCCTATGGTAGCTGCATTGAATGAAAATCCAGCACCTCGAATTCCAAAGAATGCTTCTTATGGGGACTTGATGCAGTATAGGATGGATAATTTGAATTATAGGGCAGACCTCTTACCTGCAAGAGCGCGAGCAAAAAGCCAGGCTACTCAGCGGGAACGTGATGTGGCTGACCGGAACTTTGGATTTGGACAGCTTAAGTTTGGTACATATGCTAATGTTAAAGGACTTGAGCTTGGCCAGGATCAACAACGGATAGATAATAACCAAATGAACAATCGGACGAATCAGCTACTCCGCTTACGAGGCCAAAACCAGACAGGGGATATCGCTAGGCTTAAAGCAGGTGGGGCAGCAGATAAACCTGTAACTGATGGAGATTGGATTAAAAACCAGAACGACGCAAGACAACGAGCTGAGATGATGTTTGCTGACGCACCAGATGGTTTTGCTGATGTGGCCACCCAATATACACAGTACGGAGTTACTATGAAAACGATATTCGATATTTATCAGCAAATTACTGGAGCGCAAAGTGCTGTAGGTCGTCCAGATGCCAGTAAGTTAGGCCTTGCTGAACTAGACGTCGCGATGCGAACTGCCTTGGGGATTAACTAATGACCCCCGAAGAGCAAGCACGGAAGTTAGTAGATAAGTTTAATAAGACTTATGCCAAGAACCCCATGCTTGCTACAGGTGGGGATAACCGATTTACGGCTGAAGCAATAAACACAGGTGCAATTGCAAGAATGCAAGGTAGTCAACGTAAGCTTCCGAAGGGGGATAAGACTATCTCTCTAAGGGAGCTGATGAAACCACGTAGCTAACGTATGTACGTTTTGCACAAAGCCAAATAGCAATATAGGAACTCTAAAAATGCCAAACCCTCTAATTGTAAACCCATACGCGAACAAGAAGTATACGAAAGCTGAGCTTGCAGCCATCCCAGATTTGCGCCCAAAGATTGGCGAGGCCGGAAAAGGTATTCGTGCCTTTGCAGATGAGACACAGGCCGCCGGATATGGGGTCTATGCCCTTGGAGCACAACACCTGAAGGATCTGACTGGGGGAAGTGATGATGGGTTCTTGGCTGGGCAAGTAAAAGCTGGACAGG
>Ga0222676_1000562_pt1 | contig 11393 bp, 12 predicted proteins | sample AntAcemetagen870_FD_179815 | JGI IMG/M metagenome (GOLD analysis project Ga0222676, IMG submission 179815) | Saline water microbial communities from Ace Lake, Antarctica - #870 | ecosystem: Environmental > Aquatic > Non-marine Saline and Alkaline > Saline | place: Antarctica: Ace Lake...
CGACTCGCGGGTCAGCGTCAGCACCAGGCCACCACCACCGCCACCGCCTCCGCCTGGGTCGTCGCCGGCCCCGAGCTCAGTCGCTCCACCGACTCCACCCGCGGATCGGATCGTCCCGTTGTTGACCAGGATCCTCGCGTAGATCCCGACAACGCCACCGCCCGCGCCACCGCCTCCGGCCTCCGTGCCAGTGTCGGCGCCGCCAGCTCCGCCACCGCCTCCGCCGTTCAGGATCGTCAGGCCAGTGGTTCCGATCACATAGCCGAGGATCGCGGGGTAGTGCCGCCATCCTCCGTCCTGAATGCCTGGGTTGACGGAGGCCCCACCCGCGCCGCCTGCAAAGCTGCTCGACAGTCCGCCCGCACCTCCGGCGCCGCCGACCGCGTTAGCGGTTGAGCTTCCCGCCCCTCCCGGCGCACCCGTAACGGACGAACCTCCGGCTCCGTTTACGCCAAGCGAGCCGCCACCGAATGCGATCCCGCCCGCGCCACCCGACACCGTATCGTCGCCCGCGTTTCCGTCATTGTTCACGACGCCGCCAACGTCGACCATCATCGTCCCGTTGACGAAAACTCGGTAGCTACCCGTGCGCAGGATTCCGGTCCCCTCGACCGTCAGCGACGCGTAATACATATCCCGGCTGATCGTCGTCGTCCCGCCGGTGATCGTCACGTCGCCGTCGGAGCCGTCGCCGAACAGGCCCAAGCCTTGCTCGCTGCGCGTGAACTCAAGCCACTGATAGTTGCGGTTCAAAACCGCATTGATCACGTCGGTCGGGAACCCGACTCCGGGCAGGAACCCGAACGCCGCAGCGGCCAGCGCAAGCGTGGTCTTTGTCGTGAGCCCGATCCGAGCCCCGGTCGTATAGGTCGCGTCGGTTGCCCACGCGATGAGGTCGTCGGTCGGTGCTGCCATGGCTCAAACAATCCTCGAGGCGCAGATTGCCGCGCCGGTGATGGGGTCCGCAGAGTAGTCGGTGACTCCCGCGTCTTCGATCGCGACGTAGTCGTCAGGGTCGTAGCCCGAGTAGACGGTCAGGATCTCATCGGCGGTGAGAACACGATCCCACAGCCTGGGGGCACCGCGGATGCCACCGTCCCACGCTGTGCTACCGGACACCGGGTGCCCGAGCAGCCAATCACCATCGAGCGGGTCTGGCGTTCCCACGCCGTCCGTGGTCGTCAGGTAGGCCAGTTCCGTGCCGTCCAGGTAGATGTTCACGCCAGCCGCCCCTGCCCCTCCGCCGTACGTGACCAAAACATGGTGGTACGCGGATCCTTCGATCGCAACGACTTCAGACATCCGCACGAGATCGGTCGTATCGTAGTCGATAGTAAAATACAGACGCTCGGAGCCGCCCGTGAAAATGAACCAACAACCGTAGCCACCGGCCGACGATTCGATCGCAAATAGCGTATGGCCTCCCGCGCTGTACGCGTCCAACTGAACCCACAGCGAGAGCGTAAATGGTGATCCACTTAGATCGGCTGGTGACGCCCACCTAAGCTCGTCGGTGCTCGACAGATCGAAGATCCTTGCGTCGGCCGCGGTGTCGTAAGTCGGTGTCCCGGTCTCGGTGCCAGTGATCCCACTGATGGGATCCACAAGGGTCTCCATCGGTGGTTTCCACCGGAGGCCGTCAGCAATCGAGTCGAACGAATGCACGCCGATCAGCATCGTCTCCGTTGGGGCGACCACGTAGCCGTTGACGATCACGCCGCCCGCGGCCGCGCGTTGCAGGTAGCGCGCCAGCAGGATCTCGTCCTCACGCTCTGCGTGTCCGGTGATCCAAACGTCACCAGGTGGCGCCGGATGGAACGACGTCAGCGCGTAGGTAGTCCACACGTTCCACGTCGAGACCAGGGCGGATCGAGTACCGCCCGAACTCAGGATCGCACGCTGCACCCGGAGCGCGCGGCGGTATCGTTCGTCTGCCATCGCCTCGCGCGCCTGCCCGAGCGACGCGCCCAAAACGTCGAGTTGCAGCCCCACCGCGGTGTCGATGTCATAGCCGATCTCGACCTGACGAGAGACCGCCACAACTTCCGCATATCGATAATCGATGACGTCCACCAGCGCGCGGAAGTTGGGAACGTCGCGGTTGATATAGAGCAGCCGGGCGCCCGCGACCGTATCGTCCGTCCCCCACTGTCCGCCGCCGCTGCCCCATCCGCTCACGTTGCGCCCCCTCTGGAGAGCACACGGACCGCGGGCACGCTCGCGTTAAACTGCGCGCCGCTCTGCTGCTGAAACACGATCGCGAGTCGATCGAAGTCGTCGAGATAGGGCGCGGTGTCGAACGGCTGCGCCGCGATCCACGTGTCGATCTTCTGCATGTCCTCGACCCGCGGGAACGCGCCGCCGGCGTACACACCGAGCGCGCCCTCGACCATGACGCCGCTCCGAAAGATCAACGCGACGCAGTTGTATCCCGAAGGGAGTCGCGAGCCCCCGATCGACACCGACGCGCTGCTACCTTCGTAGATCGCCGCACCCGGCACCGCGGCGAACTGTCCGATCGCCGCAACGATCCGCTTCTCGTCCAACTTCGCGGAGCTGCCGACGATGTCCACGGGGATCGTCCCGTCGTTCTCCGTGTAGCTTCCGATCCCGACGTACTGCGATGCGGCGCTGATCGTGTTGCTCGCGACGTAGATCTGGACGCAGTACTCGACGCCCGCGCGGGGAGCCTCGCCCAGTAGCTGCGTCCACGTCGCGAACACGTGCGGCGCCTGATGCGTCGTCTCCGTAAAGTTTGCGTTGTTGTTTGATCCGGTGAGCGTGAGGCCCGACGCGTCCGTCGCGAATGCGCCGACCGTGGCCATGGCGGTCTGTGCGTCGGCGTCGCCCTCGTTGCCTCGCCATACGCACGAGGCAACCTGCCCCGCGGTCGTCGTGTCGTTCGTGACCGTTACCGATGGGTTCGTGCCGGTCGCGAGATCGACGTCCGACGCGGTGATGAAGTCGCCGAGATAGCGCTCCGTCCAAGTCGTCGCCGCCGCGGCTCCGAGAACCGCCCACCCCGTGAGCCCCGTTCCGGTTTTGATCCAAAGCGGGCTCGAGCCGTCGCAGCGAAACGCCAGATCGCCGTCGGTCCCGTACCGCGCCCCCTCGGGGGTGCCAACGCAAATGTGAAACAGCCGGACCGTCGAGTCGAGCGTCGGCGTCCCGTGGACGATCGAGCCTTGCGGCAGCAGGACGACGCCGCCGCCCAGAGCCGCCACCGCTACGATCGATGCGTCGATCGCCGCCTCGTCGGAGGTCACCCCGTCGAGCACCGCTCCGTCCTCGGTAATCGATCGGAACGCGAGCCTAACGCGGCTCCGCATCGCGAGCAGGAAATCGTCCAGCAGGTTGCCGTACTCGGCCGTCATGCCGGACGCGATCGCCGATGCCGGCAGCGTGCCCACGAGGTTCCCGGCTGCGTCGTAGTTTTGCTTGAGCGCTACGAAGTGCTCGGTGAACGCGGCTGCGAAAGCGGCATCGCTGAGCAGAAGATCAAACGCGGTTGGGTTGCTCATCGGGCTAGTCCTCGGTGATCGTGATCCGCGCTTCGATCGCGCTGGCCTGCTGTCGGATGCTCACCACCCGCTTGACGCTCGAGTAGGCGTCGGCCGCCCCGTCGTCGATCGAGATCGTGACCGCGACGTCGTCCACGCCCTGGAGATCCGCGAGGATGCTGGACAGCCGCGACGGCAACGCATCCACGCCGATCTGCCAGCTGGCGAGTCCGTAGGCTTCGAGAGCCGCGATCGCCGTCGCCTCGACGTCGTCGAGTTGGCTCTCCTCGCTCGTGCTCGTCGTCAGCGTCGCGTTGATCCAGATCGTCACGTCCTCGACACGGTCGAACCCGACAACCTCAGCGAACGCTCCGCTGCCCAGCGTGACCTCGACCGCGCCGGTGTAGCGCTGGCCAGCCGGCCCAGAGTCTTGGATCGCCTGCGCGATCTCGGTGTCGTCTCCACCCACGACCACCACGTTGATGTCGTGCAGGACGATCCCATCAGTGTCGGGGTCGTTCGCCGGGTCGACGTTGTGCCACGCGCGGACGTACGTCACCCCCTCGACGAGCGAGACCGCGGCCTCGATCGCGGTCAGTGGTCCGCCAGCTCGGCGGTACCGCTCAACCTCAGCGCGAGCTCGGTAGGCCGCGTGGGTCTCCAGCACGTTGCCAAAGATCGCCTGCGAGTCGTCATCGATCGACGTGAACCCCGAGACGCTGTCGACGATCGTCCACGCCCCGAGCAGTGAAACGTTGATCGGAACCTGGAGCTGCGACACCAGCTGGACGGATCCGATCGTCCCACCTCCGCCGATCACGTACGGTCCACCCGATGTCGCGAACACGTAGCCGCCGACGCTGACCCTGGTTCCGTCCGGGATCGATGTCGTGGGCGTCCCGGTGATCGTCGCCACCACCTCGGCGTAGGCGGCCGGAGTTCGGATCACGCCCAGTAGCGAGTTCCGCTGATCCTGCGACGTCCCCTCTGCGAGCCGCGGATCGAACGACTGCCAAACCTGGAGCAGCTTCTCCTGCGACTGCGCGATCCGAAGCGATAGGATCCGCTGCATCTGTCCCGCGGCGCTCTCCACCCGGGTGGCGATCGATGCACCATAGGCGGCCTGGAAATCCGCCTGTACGTCCGCGAGGATCTCCCCGTAGGTCTGGATCTGTAGGCCGTTGGCGTCGAAGCTGAGGGGCATGGGTGGCGGCCTTGGTTCATGCAGCCTGTGGCTGCGTCTGGAATGATACCGGGATCGGCGGCGCGTAGCCTACCGGCTGCGCCTCCGCGGAGATCGTGAGGACGCGAGTCGACGAATCGAACAGGATTACCGGCTGTCCGATGATCGACGCGACCCCTTCGACCTCGACGATCCGCTGGTAGATCAGCGCTCCGATCCCGTCGATCGGCTGTCGGCCCATGACGCCCTCGACCCACGGGAAACCCTGGCCCGGAGCGAACGGCGACTCGTTGAGCCACATTCCGAGCGCGTAGGTGATCCGCTGCGCGACCTCCAGCGGCCACGTGTCGGCGTCGCCTCCGATCAGGACGAAATCAACATCACCCTGCCCGGTGTCTCGGATCACGAGGTCGAACGCGCCGGAGCCTACGTGCTCGATGAGGAAATCGGTCATTCAACAAACGCCTTGATCGAGAGCGTGGTGGCCAGTCCGGTGATCAGCGTCGCGAGCGCGGCCGCAACCGCGGTGTTCCATGCTGCCCATGCGGTCTGAAAAGTAACCTGTTGCGGTGGCGTCGGGGCCGGGAGTGCAAAGTACACCTGCGCGGCTCCATTGAGCGCAGAGTCGGCGGCTGCCATCGCGGTCGCGTAGGTGGTGAGGACCGCGACCAGCAGCGTCCCGCGCACGACGGGCTGCGTCGCCAGTGCGCCGAGGTTGATCAGCGGCGCCTCGATCACACGCGCGACGATCGAGGGCGGCGGGACGATCGGGCCGTTCGTCGGGTTCACGCCCGGCACGTCGGCGTGCAGGCCGAGCACGAAAACCGCGTCGGCTTGGCTGTGCGTCCGACCGTCGATCGGGTCCGTCGGGATCCCGAGTCGCCGCCACTGATCCATCGCCCGATCCATGCATGCGATCCGGCCCGTGTCCCCGGGGACGATCGGCCACGAGTCGTACGCCAACCCGGCCATCGAACGCGGGAACTCGACCGGGACGCGGAGTAGTTGCGTCGGCGGGTCGGGAAGGTCGACCGGGATCACCCGGGACTCGACGGCGAGGAAATCCACCGTGCAGATCACCGTTTGATCTACGGGGTTGTATGTCACCACGGTCGCGGGCGCGCCGGTCCGCACTGCCAGGAGCAGGTTCCGCTCGCGGTGCCGGTAGAGCTCCAGCAGGTCGCCGCCGCCGTCGGCGTCCAGGTTGTCGCGGCGATCGGTTTCGCTTCCCATGGCCTAGATGAACCTCCCGTCGATCATGCTCGACCATACGCCGGCGCGCGTCTGCCCCGCGTGGATGACTCGCTCAACTCGAGCCCGCGCACCGAGGTAGACGATCGGCCCTCCGGGTACCACGTTCGGATCGTAGAGCGCCGGGAGTCTGAGCGTTCCGCTGCCGCCGATCTGCGGCTCTCCGATCACCGCCTCTGGCGGGATGATGATCGCGGGCAATCCTGATTCCACCAGCCCTAGACGGGCAAAGTGCAGCTGCCGGTTGCGGATCCACCATCGGCAGTCGATCCTACGCGCCGCGACGTCGAGTAGTTCGTGAGCGAGCCCGACGTGAACCGCGGAGAACTGACCGATCTTCGTAGCCTCCGAGGTCGCCAGCACCTGGGCAACCGAGGGCGCGGGGATCAGATCCATCACCGCGACCGCAAGCGCGATCAGTTCGGCCGCCGTCTGCGCCACCGTGGACACCAGCGGCGAGCGAACCTCCGAGTAGGCGTCGCCCGCATCGTCGGCGGTGATCCGAGTCCAGACGTCAGCACCGGAGCGTTGCGCCGGCTGGTAGCGCCGCAAGTCTCCGGCGAACATCCCGACGATCAGAGCATCGTAGCCGCCCGCGAGAGTGATCAGCGACTGCCCCAAGACACTGAACGCGGCTCCGACTAGCGTAGCAGTTTTCGGATCCTGGTTTGCGATCCCGACGGTGCAGCTATCGGGCGTGCCGAGCATCGAGCGCTCAACCACGAAGCTCATGTTCAACCCCTTCCCGTTGGCGAAGGTCGTCACCTGGCCCGCCGTCGCGATCGTCAGCGTCGGGTTGAAGTAGCGGGGGAACCGGAGCAGCATCGGTCAGACCTCGCGGTAGACCAGCCGTGCGGTCGTGTCGAGGTTCTGCAGATTGAGCGACTCCCGGGCGACGCTGGAGACGAACAGCTCGCCCTGTGGGATCGCGAGGTGCCGGTAGGGCAGCAGGAGGTTGACGCCGGGAGAGCCCGCCAGAGGACCGACGATCAACGTCTGCGCCGGGTCGAGCAGCGAGACGTACCAGCGATCGCCGAGCGCGAGGTAGCGCGCCCGTATGATCAAGCGGACGCCGTCGAGCGTGAGTTCCTGCTGGGTCTCGCGCTGCTCCGGGTTCTGCCGCAGCTGTATGTAGAGAGCGGCCATCAGCCCAGCAGCCCCGGGTCTACGATCTCGGTGGGTGTCGTGGGTCCGAGGCTTGAGCCCGACGCCGCGCCGAGTTGCAAAAGGTCGATATCAGGATCGGCGAATCCGCCCGGGTAGGCGAACTGCACCTCGCGAAACGAGAGCGTCAGGGCTACCCCGTTCCCCGTCGTCTCGTCGTAGTGCTCGCGCAGGTTCGTGAGCAGCATGTTGGGGTACGAGCGCTCCGGGGTGACGACGAACATTGGCCGCACCGGCAGCGCGCCCAGCATGACCTTGAACTGGGCCAGGGCGATCTTGTCCAAGCGCGCGAGCCCGAACGACTGCAGCGGACTCAGCAGCGGGTTGGCGCTCAGCATCCCGGTGATCACCAATGTGTCGGGCTTGCGGATCCGGTTCTGGATCGTCAGCACCTCCACCGGGTTAGTGGTGAGATCGTAGGCTCGCTCTGCGTCCTCCGTCTCCGCGAGGTCGAGCCGAAACGTTCCTTCCGTGGGAATCGGAACCTGCGCGAGCAGGAACGCGACGAACGCATCGGCGCCCGGCACCGGAGCCTGGAGGAAGATCGTCACCGAGTTAGGTGAGGTCCACGCGCTGAGTTCTGATACGGCCACCGTTGGATCCTACCGCTTGAAGATCGTTTTCGAGAACTTCGCGACCTTCTCGATCTCGTCGTTGAAAATACTTCGCACCGTGTCACCCACCAGTTCGGCCACGATCCTCGGCTCGCGTGCGCCGTCGATCGAGTTGTTGACCGCTACGGTATAGGTATTGTTGATCGTCGCCTGGAGAACCTGCGGCGCTTGGCCCTGCTCGAGATCGGAGATCGGGACGTCGGGCAACTGGTCGGTCCCGAGGATCGTCGACATGATGGCGTCATCTTTTTTGTTGAGGTCGGCGCCGACGAACCCCGACAGAGAGTTGATCCCCTTCCTGCGTACCTCCGAGGTCGCGAATCCATCGTCATGCGCCTGCGCTGCGGTTGCGATCGATGATTCGATCGCCTTGTCGGTGGCTCCGAAACGCTCGCCCCTCGATCTGATGTCGTCCAGCAGATCAGGGTTGTCGGCCTGCAGCTTCGCCACCTTGGCGGCGAGCTCGGCCGCCGCCTGGTCTCCGACGCCGCCTTTTTTCCCCTTCCCCTTCCCCCTCCCCTTCCCCTTCTTCTTCGGCTTGGTGAACGCTCCGCCGGCAGTGTTCCGGGCGTTCTCCACGATCGCCCCGGCCGTCAACCCGAGAGAACTTCCGATCGCTCCGAGCCCACGGGCAGCGTCGCCGGCTACCGAACCCAGCGCGGCGACTGTCTCTTTAGCCTCGGCCGCCTTCCGGGCCCGGTTCGCCTTGCCCTTCGCGGCGCCCTCACGATGCGCCGACTTGATCCTGCTGATGTGCGTGATCGCGTCGACGATGTGCTGCTGTCCGTCCCGCTTCCGTCGCACTTCGTCGCGCATCGCTTGCGGGACGTTGTCGCCCCGATCGAGCAGCGCTTGGAGCCTGTTGCGCTCTGCCGCCGCAGCGGCCAGCTTCGACCGCTGCTCGTCGTCCAGGTCGCCCAAGAACGCGGATCCGCGGAACTGTTTTTTCTCTGTGTTTAGACCCGCGAGTGCGTTGCTCAACCCGAGCGCATTATCCAACGCGGTGCCGAGCGCGAACCCAAGCGCGCCCGCGCCGGCGATCGCTGCGCCCCAACGGATCGCCGAGAGCGATCGGCCCGCGAGGCCCAGCCCTTCGGCAAGGCTGGCTAGTTTCAGTCCGCCGATCGCAACGCCGAAACCGCCTACCGCAACCGACCACTTGTCCCAGTCCTTTGCGGCCGACTCGACGAGCGGGATCAGCTTGAGCCCGACGTCGGTGGCGAACGCTCCGATCTTTACCTTCGCCTTTTCAACCTCGGCGGTGAACTTGGCCGACTTTTCGATCGCGTCTTTGTCCAGAACGCCGCCCAGCATTTTGAGTTCGTCGCCCAGACCGCGGACGCCCGCGCCGCCCTTGCTCAGCAGCGGAACCAGCTTGTCTCCCGCGTCGCCAAACAGCGCCATCGCGGCCGTAGTTTTCGTCGCGTCGTCGCCGATCTGGGCGAACCCGTCGGCGATGATCTCGATCTGCTCTTGGGCCCCCCGGCCATTGAGGCTGGAGAGCGACACGCCGATCAGCTTGAACGCATCGGCCGCGGGACCGGAGCCGGCCCGCGCGTCGCTCACCGATTTATTGAGCGTCTTGAGGACGTCGCCCAGCGTGCCGGCGTCCGCCCCCGTTTGACTCATCGCGTGCCCGAGCTTCTGGACGTCGTCGGTCGACGCTCCACTCCGGGCCGACAGATCTGCGATCGCAGAGCCCGCCGCGGCCGACTTGATCGCGAGCACGGTTATGGCCGTGACGGCGCCGACTGCTGACGCGGCCGCCTTCGATGCCGCGTCGCCGATCTTGTCCCACGACTCACCGACTCGCTTCGCGGACGCGCGAGCTTGCTTCTCGTGCTTCTCTAGCGCGGTGTCGTCGACTTTATAGCCGAGGGCAATCGCCAGTTCCTCAGCGATTGTTGCCATTGCGCTCCGCTAGGATCTTCCCGATCTCTTCCGAGTTCCATTGCGCGGCGGCGCGCCAGCTCTGCGACCACTGATCGATCTCAACCAAGTCCAACGCCCGGTCGAGGCTCAGGTTCGGAGTGTGTAGCGCGATGAACATCTGCGGATCGACTCCTCCGTCGGGGCGCTGCGTCAACCGAGCGATCATCGGTTCAACGTTTCGGATGCTCACTCCTCGGCGGGGAGATCGTAATCTAACTGTGGCTCCGTGCTTGTCTCGTCGTTCGTATGGCTCCCACTCGTCGAGCGGAAGCCTTGTGAAAAACCCAGGAAGTTGTGCGTCAATACGAACGCCGCGACTCCGTATAGGTGCGGCCACTCGCCGGAGAAGTGTGCATCGAAGATCGGGTGAACGGGTCCGGGCTTCGCTGATGCGACGGTTTCGTTGACCCTTACGTTCGTCATCAGGTCGCGCGGCAGGTTGACGTCGCGGATCAACGCGTCCGCCGTCTGCTCGATCGCGTCGAATGTCGCGGGTGTTCCGAGGTTCCACGTCAGGAACGGCGCCACATGCTCCACCATCTTGGCGTGCTTGAACACCAGGGCCTGCAACCCCTGCGCACCGAGGACGCGGACCACTCGGCCCATGAGCATCAGAGCACGGGTAGCTGGAAGCTTGGTAGATGTATAGACGCGGCCGTCGACCGTTTCCGACACTACCTCGTCGCGGTAACGCTCCAGGGTCACAGCGCCGCCTGGCCGCCGATGATCGCCACCCGCTCAGCGCACCCGAACACCCACGGGCGATCCGCCGCACTGTCGCCGTAGTTCACCGCAGGATCGTCCTCGATGAACGCTCCGAGGTACTCGACGATCGTTGCACCGTTCAGGTCTTTGATCTTGAGAAGACCAACGATCGTCTGCGACTGGTCGTCGGCGACGACGTAGGCGGTGAGTATGTTCTGGATCTGCGCCTCCGCCACGTAGGTGAGCACGAGGAACCCGCCTCGCTTGCTGCCCTTGTTTCGGACGTAGTTCGACTGTCGATCACCACGACGGATCCACCGCGGTGAGTCCTTGGTTTCGGCGATCGCTCCCGGTCCGTCGATCAGCCCGGGAGTAAGGTTGATCGTTCCCACGGGAATCGTCCAACTCACGGTGACGCGGTTGGGATCAAAGTTTCGGAGTTCTCCAGACATGCGGGGCTTTCCTTCGACGTGGGTTGGTTGGCGCTACAGGTTGACCGTTACGGCGAGGCCCACCGTCGCGGTGTCGCCAACGCTGTTGATCGCGCCCGCGAGCACGAGCTCGATCGACATCGTCCCGCGACGCAGCGCCTTCTCGGCGCTGCTAAGCGAACTGACCAGCGGGACCGTAACCTTTGGCGTAATCTCGCCACTCACTGGGGAGGTAGCGTCCTTTGCGTAGTGCGCCGCCTTCACCAGCTTTTGGCAGACGTCGGAGAACGCAGCATCGAACATCGCGTAGCCGTCGTCGGTAAACGGGACTTTTGCGTTGCGACTCGCCGCGAGCAGGAACACTCCCATCCCGGCCTCTTCGAGCCGCGCTTGGGTCAGATCGATCGTCGTCGTGATGTCGATAAACCGACCGCTCGCCATCGTGCCGGGGAAGGTGAACGCGGCCTCCTCGACTCCGCTGGTGTATTTGACGGGCGAGTACCAGTTGCAGTTTACGGCCGTGAGTGCGGACTTCTGCGCGTCGGTGAGGCTGGTCCCCGAGAGCCCCGCGAGTCGGTGGTATGACCACGTTCCGGCGCCCGACGGAGCATCA
>Ga0222676_1000564_pt1 | contig 11374 bp, 26 predicted proteins | sample AntAcemetagen870_FD_179815 | JGI IMG/M metagenome (GOLD analysis project Ga0222676, IMG submission 179815) | Saline water microbial communities from Ace Lake, Antarctica - #870 | ecosystem: Environmental > Aquatic > Non-marine Saline and Alkaline > Saline | place: Antarctica: Ace Lake...
TGATTCGTGATCCGTGATTGAATGATAGGTGCTGTTGCAACGTGATGAAAAGAGGCTTGGAGCTCATCACAACAGCGTAGGAGCCTATCGTCTCCCTTGAGGGTGCTCCGCCTCGTTCTCTAACTCGGTTAACTGATCTACTTCGTATCTCTTATCAGGAAATCTTTCTAATAGTATTCGGATATAGTTTTTAAAAAAAGAAGTATGCATATAAATATTCATATCTTTTAAAGATAAATTTCCTCTAGCCATATTCCACCCATTAGTTGTAAATAATACATTTCGTGTCGTGTAATCTATATTATTTAACATACGATCTGGAGATATATTAGTTGTAATTTTAGGAGTAATTCCTTTCTGTATTTTTTCATTATTTCTTTTAAAAGTGAGTTCTATACCGGTAATAGGACAATAAGGACCATACTCGTCTGTCTGTCTTTTAAGATGAGCTCTAATTTTATCATAACAACCGTGTGGATCATTAAATTCATTTTCTCCAATTAAAGATCTACCTTTTTCTGTTAAATCTTTACCTCTTCTTGCCATTGTTCTTTTTAGTATATTATAAAATCCTTCTAAGGATGAGAATTTATTTTTTAAATGTTCTCTATATTCTGGGACATCACCTTTAATAATCCATTCCCCATTATATAAAAAATATGCACGACCTGTTCTATCTCTTCCATTATCTAAGAAATGAGACTTTTCTAAAACTTCACCTGTATCTGGATGAAGATAACGAGTCTCGTATTTTTTCGTTAGATTAAGATGGCTTTTTATCATAATCCTTATATTCATCTATTAGTGCTTGTGAAGGGTGATACACTTCAACATGACAATGACAATTAGGACAAGAAAAGTTACTTACCATATCATACTCCTCATTATCTTCGGTTTCCTCATCTCCACCCCATATTAATTCATTTTGACAGTGCCAACAGTTCATGACTTATCCTTAATAGGCTCTAGCTCTTCCTGTAATTGCTCAGAGGGTGTCTTCCTGTCTTTTAGTTCATTATACATATCTAATCTCCTTAAAAAGTTATGTTTAGCTTTCCTTAACTCATTGCCTTCAATTTTAAATTCTTGGTAATATAAATCTGGAGTACAGATCATAATAACACCTTGTTTAATTTGTGACCCATAAACATAATCGTGTGCTTGGGCGTAGGCTGCAATCTGCAAATAATAATCTCCAATCCATTCTTCTTTTTTTGGTCTATTAGATTGCTTAAAATCTACGACAGTCTCCATACCATTATGTGAACAAATCAGGTCTGTAGCGCCGGCATAGAGCCCTGGATAGTGCAACATAACTTCACTACCATAATATTCGTCTACTGGCGTTAGACCTACTTCAATGATCTTATCAGCCATGGGCCGTGCTTGTTGGCCTATTGGTGTTAGATCAATAATGTTAGTTCCAAGAACATAATGCTCTAAAAATTTATGCATACAAGTTCCCCGGGTAGCACTATGATTTTTTATTCTCTCTGCATTTTCTTCACCAACTTTAGCTTTCCATTTTTTTATAAAATCTTGATTCTTTGTGGCGCCGAGTACAGTCGTCACTGATGGTAGTTTATCATTACCTATCTCATACATCCGTGTTCCTGATCCGGGGTCCGTGAGCTGTTTTCCTTGTATATACTTGTATTTGTTAGATTTTTTTAGCATCACGTTCCTTTGTTTTTAAGTAGTATTGTTTTCTATATTCAGGGTTCTTTAAAAGCCATTTCCTTGAATTTTCACAAATAGCCTCTCTATTTTTGAAAGAGTATTCTTTTATTTTTTCAGGGTTTTCTGCTCTCCATTTTTTATCATACCCTGTTTTTTTTTCAGGATTTTCTAAAAGCCATTTTTTATAATATTCTTTAATACGTTCTTTATGTTTTAAATTATATTCTTTACAATGTTTATTATGATTATATTTTTTTATCATCACGTTCCTTTTTATTTATTATTGATTGTTTATAACTTTCCTTCAACTCATCTTGTTCTTTCTTAAACTTATCTTCTTCTAATTTCTTAATCAATTTATTATATTCCTCAATGTCTTTATCTTCCATCATTCTTGCTTTAATAATCCTAACTCTTCTAATCTATCCGCAATCCATATATCCGGCTCACCTTCTTTCCCTATATGTATTTCATAAGGCATATCAGATCGGAAATGTTCATAAAGTTCATCATACAATACTGTTCCTACTTCAACTGTATCCTCTGCATCTTTATTTAGTGCATCATGTTTAATTAATATTTTCTTTACTTCATCATATTCAGTCATTTTATTTCTTCTTTCTATTTTTAATTGTTATACTCCAAGGTGCATTAGCAGTCCTTAGTCCTTTTTTACTAGTGTCCCAGTATCGTTTACAAAGATTACCACTTCCTGCGATAAACTCGTGTTGTTTTTCAGAGTGTGGATCGTAAGGTCTTTTTACTTTCTTACCATCAGACTTTGAAAAATAATTAATATAGTATTGATTTAACATTATTCTCCTTCTAGTTTGTACATAGTATATTTTAAAGTTAATTCATCGCCTGCTGCTATGTTTTCAACAACGATAAGGCCCCATTTATTAAAATTAGGTCCAACTGTAATTTTTTTTCTTACACAATTAGGTGTATTACTATGGTTGATAAAGCCTCCCAGAGGCGTTCTAATAAGCATGTTATCAATCTCATAATGAGAAGTACCTAAATCACAAGTTATAGTTAAATCTCGTGCTGTAAAAAGGCCTTGGCCCTCGATGTTTGAATCTTTAATAAAAAGTCCTAAAGGTAATGGTTTATAAGTCATTTAACACTCTTACTGTTGTTCCAGACATTATTATTAAATACTTGTATCAATCTAGTTAATTTAACCTCATATTTTTTACCAAATCTATTTGTAAAATAAACCTTACAATCTGTTACTGGTAAGTCTAAATTTCCATATTTAAGTGTATCTATTTTATCTGTCATGACCACTCCACACTGTTTAATTGATTAGTGTACTCTAAAAGAGGCACACCTAACTTTTCAGCTATTTCTTTTTGAACCTTAGTTAATTTAACAATTTCCCTTTGTTTAGGTCTAGATTTTAATTTAACTTTTCCTTCAATAAAAGGTTCCATAAACAAATTTATTATTTTGTAATACTTTTCTGTTTTAGGATTTACATTTATATCCACTAAATGTTCATGAAAATAAATTGCTATAAGTGTTAATGATTTGTTTTTACCAAACCATTTATTATTTACACCCCATTTTTTTGCTTTTTTATCTGTCATTATTTTTCCTTTCCAAACCATATGTTATCTGCAAATTTTCTTAAATTGACAACGTTAGTCATATCAGTTTCTTTAACTTTAGTTTGTCTATCTTGTTTAGTAGGCACAATATCCAATACCTCTCTTGTATTTAAATCTACAAAAATTAATTGTACATCTAATTCTTTTTGTTTTTTAGTAAGTGCTCTACAAATTTTCCAACCATTTTTAGTTCTAATTGATACAGCTTTAACATCTACTAAAATAACATCCCCAGTACCCTCTTCATCAATTAATACTAAATCTACTGGACCATGTTGTGACATGTTACGAGCAACTGAATATCCTAATCCAATAAAATATTCTGCTGCAATCAATTCGGCTCTATCGCCTTTTATATGTTTACTGTTTGGCATTTTTTACTTTCATTAATTGTTTTATTACTGTCGTATAAGGATTCGGTTGTAAATCCTTAATGCAACCGGATAGTAGTATCATCAAAGTCAAACTCAAGATCTTCAGACTCATATATATAAATCTCTCCTTCCGAATCACAAGTTTTACATTGTATTATAAGTTCTCTAGACTTATTACTAATATATCCATTGCCATTGCAATCATTACAGATTGCCGAATGTCTACGATTTTTTAAGTTTTCCATTTAATTTTTTTACTTTCTCATTTGTAATTGATTCTATGGTTTTACTAATTGATAACGGTGCTTCAGGTAAAAGTACCTTAGATATTGCTATCAATTTTTTATACGTACTATGTGTCAAAGATACGTTTCTGTATTTAGTTATGTCAGTCATATTTTTCCTTTATTGGTTAATCGTCTAGTTCCGTAATACCAACGTCAGTTTTTGTACCAAACGCTAATATTTTCTTTAAGTTAGGAGCTTGCATATCTAAAGTTGCATAGTTTTTCCATGCAGTTTTAATTAGATTAAGTTCCAACAATAGATTGGTCCATTGTTTTTGACTTATGTTTTTACTTGTTATTGTTATTTTTTTCATATTATATAGCTTCTTTCATTGTTAGCATTTCGTCTTCATTAAATGGACAATCTTTAATTAAACAAGGCATTGTAAATTCCCTTGGTAAAAGATCTTCTCCCACTAAATTAATCTCACATTTTGGACAGGTTCCTCTTGCCATTAAATCGCCGGAAGTTCCTGCAACTCTATCGAGCAATACCCAATCTTTTTTCTCAATTAAATTAGCCGCAAATTTTAAACCTTCAACAACTTCTTTAAAGTCGTATTCTGATTTAGCTGCAGTTAAAATTAATCTTTTATATGCAAGATAAGGTCTAGCCTCTATCCTTAACATTTTTATTTCTTTCTTTAACTTGTCTTGGATTGTTTTATTTTCTTTCTTTAACTTTTCTTCTGGTGTTTCTATTTTAGTTTCTTTCATATCCTTTATATATAGGATACTAAATGATGTTTGTCAACCCCTACCTTGGCCTTTATATTTTTTATTTTTCTGCCTTTTTTCTGCCTTATTTAATGATTTTTTGTGTGTTCTAGGCCGTTTTTTGTGTTGATCTCTAGGTGCGTGATCCGCGTTCTTTGATTTTTTCATCGATGTTTGGCACCTTTCATAATAGTACCATCGGGCATTTTATGAGTTTTCTTTTTAGAATCTTTTGCAAATTTTGCTGCAACTTTAGGCTTCTTCGCAAATAAATATTTTCTTTGTTTATCAGATTTAAATGGCATTATTTCCAGTCTTTAACATAAGGAATTCCACCATCAGCACGTTTATTCAGGATAGGCAGATAACTTATTTTACCATTAACATGTTGTTCTAAATCTGCACCGCATTCCATGCATCTATAAAATTGAGAAGATACTCCAACTAATGTTGTGACTTCACTACAAGTAGGACATTCTCCTCGTACAACTTCTGCTTGGATTTTAAAATGTTTCTTTTTCATTATTTTTTATTTAGTAGAATTTATAAAACCATATATTCTACTAATAGCTTTGTCAATGCCATTTAACTCACCTTTTATGTGCTGTTGATCACCCTTAATTTCAATTAAAGTTATTAATGCCCATACTAAAATTCCAAATAAAGCAGTAGTTAAAAATCCTATAATTTTCTTAATATTCATTTTCATTTTAAACTCTGTCTACTTCTTTACATACAAATTTAGTTGCTATTTTATTATTATTAATAAAGCTATCTTCTTGTGCAATTATTAATTCTCTAGATACTTCAAATGCAGCAATAGTACATTCTTTCCATGAATTAAATTCATGCTTTATTTCTACTGGATCTAAGCATTGATCATTTATAAAGGAACATAAAAATATTATTAATATAAACTTCATGGTGTATTATACTCTGCCGGTCCACCTAATAAAGCCAGGGCCACCATCAACACAATTAATAATGCTGTAAATCTGTAATCCATCCTGGCGCTCTCCTTTATTGACATGACAAACATTCCTCCCCAGAATTTTTAGGGTCATCACACTCACAAGTATCACAAGTACATATACCGTACACATCTGTGTGGAGAACATCCAGGCAATGGCACTCATGACCGCATTTTTTACATTCATTTTTAATCTTTTTTTCCATTTGTTTTTTCCTCTATTTTATAAAAATAGTTATCAGTATTTTCTGTTCTCCATTTTCCAGAATCTTCAACATCCCATGTTGAAGTTTGTACTTTCCAGTCAGGAATATTATCCTTAACTGTAAATGAAGGCAGATCCCATATACATCTGTTGTTTGGCTGAGCCGCATAGTTGCCGTCGTCTAACGCAATTATGTGAGCGCATTTATGTTCATGCGGAATTTCTGAATGATCAGAGTTAAGTACATTAGCATCTGGGTGAGCCCAGTCAATGGTAAATAAATATTTTCCGTGGTGCCACTTCTTGTCTTTACCTATATATTTTCCGGATGAAGCGCTTAAAATATCCCAATTAGTAATAGCAGGGTAATAAGAAAAACTATTCCACAATTCCAGTTCATCAAGTCTTTTAATGGGAACAGTTTGTGGTTGAAAACCACGTTGAATAAAAGCCGATAAGGGTAGGCGATAAAAGATCGCACCGTTTTCCATGATGGCATGCCATAATATAGCACGTCCTGTAAGTGATGTAATACCGAAGATAATACAGTCTTCAACTTCTCCATGATGTTTTTTAAGATCATATAAATACTCCTTTTTTATTTGTGCGTATTGTACAGGGATATTAGCATTTAGGTAAGACATATTTTATTTTTTTTAAAAGATTATACCATAAATCTTTGTAAATAGGATTTTTAGTCTTATTCCACATTATTGCAGCTTTATCAATTTGTTTTAATAGGCTCATTTTATTGACCCCCAATTTTTACCATATTTGTAATTTACTTTGTTAGGCACTTTAAGAAGAATAGCATTCTCCATAGTTTCTTTTACTATTTTAGCAGTTTCTTCGCTATCAATAGACAAACACAACTCGTCGTGTATTTGTATCTGTGGTAAAATTCCCTGCTCGTATAAGTCTACCATAGCTTTCTTAGTCATATCTGCCGCACTACCTTGAATTAACCTATTCAAAGCTTTGTAAGTAAATGCAGGTTTATAATGTTTAGTAAAGTCGCCCATATAATTATCAGCTATGTGATCTTTATACTTATCTAATAATTCAGCTTTAAAAGCTCTCTTTGCGTCATCTTCTGATAATATTGGAACTGGCTCATATCTATTAATTGTATTATTCCATGATCTGTCTTTAGTTTCCCACTTATTAAATCTACAAAATCTATCTCCCAATGTAAATAATAGTTTATTATCTTCTGCAAACTCAATCAAATCCTGAGATAACTTCTTAACAAACGGAGCTTTCTCATGATAAGTATTAAACAAAACACTAGCTTGAGCTTTAGTTAAATTTAATTCGCTGGCTAATTTTATTTTACCCATACCATAGAAAAGTCCTAGGTTAATTGTCTTGGCCATGGTCCGTGATATGTGAGCCATGTCTGCAACAACTTGGTGAAAGTCTACATCGGATATTTTATAAGACTCTTCAATCTGTTCTAAACTCTCTCTTAAATTATTAGGCATCTCAATATCAGGATTCTTATAAGGATATAAAGTTAAAGCATAGTGGACCACAATCCGTGGTTCTTGTTGACTGTAATCGAATGATCCCCACACACAGCCCTCATCAGGTATAAAAAGTTCTCTCATCTTTTTACCGATGATTCCTTTAGATGGAATTTGTTGTAAGTTAGGATTAGACATTGAGAACCTTCCAGTAACCGTTCCCCCTTGATCTGATCTAATTTGATTAATATCTGCATGTATTCTTCCTTCATGGACAAAATCTAATAAGCCTTCAACAAAAGTATTTTTAGCTTTGTCACATTCTCTAGCTTTTACAATCATTCTTAAGAAACGATTTTCATGAGTCTTTAAATAATCTTTTGGAAGTTTAGGAGTAGTAGATGGAACTAATTCTATTTTAGCTTCCCCTTTTTCATCAAGAAGAATTTTACCATCTTTATCTTTTAATTTTTTCTTCCTATCTTTTGTTTTTTCGTAATCGGTAATTTTCTCATGCTCTAACAAAGCTTTAATAGAAGAAGCAGCCCATATTTCTACATCAACATTAGTATGTTTCTTAATAATTTTTAATAAATTATCCCTACGTTTTTCTAGAAGTTTTCCAAGTGTCTTAGCTTTTTCGACATCTATCCTAACGCCTTTAAACTTCATGTCAACCAAACAAGGAAATAATTTAGTTTCTAATTCAAATATCTTTCTACATGTTTTATATTCTTTACTTCCATCTGGATTAGTTTTTGTATATAATACTTCATCTAATTTTTTTTCAAATAGGCTCCACAGTTTTAATGTTAAATTAACATCTTGTTCTGCATAATCTTTTACTAAATGATGAGGCAGTTTGTGCATATTAGACATTGGATCTTTTATCATTCCATTAGACCACTCTAAAACTTTTTCAGCTAAATCATATTTGTATTTAGTTTCATTTAAATAATCTTTACTGATAGAATCTAAAGAATATTTCATTCTAGTTTCATCAATAACTGATGCTGCAATCATGGTATCTAATAGCTCTCCTTTAAGCATATCTCCAGTTGCTGATCTAATCCAACATACATCGTACATAGCATTATGAAATACCTTACGTATATTTTTGTTTTGAAATATCTTTTCATTTAAATAAGCCCAAGTTTCTTTGGTATTTAAATTCTCAGTCATGTGGTGAGCGATAGGGAAATAAAAAGTCTGGTTCTTAGTAGCGATTGCAATACCGGTAACAAAACCATCTTTTCTTACAGCGCCTAATCCTTTTGTTTTTAAATTAGGATCGTAAGTCTCTAAGTCAATTGCAACAATATCAATACCTTCTAAATTTAACTCATTGAGTTGTGGAACGTCACACATTATTTATAATCCCTTTCTATTATCATTTCTAAGTAGTGAATAGCTTTCTCTATGTCTTGTAATCCACCCTTTGACTGATGTCTACAAATATATTTAATTGCATTTCCTTCTGCAAAAAGTAATTTGTTTTTATTAATAAAATCTGCTGGTTGAATCGCCATATCTTTATAATGTGATCCTCCTACTTGTTTTTTATAAGCACTCATTTTTCTTTCCTATTGTGAAGTATTTTTTTCCGGACATTTTTGCTAATCTCCAATAGTCAAAAATTCCTCTGCTGTATGCAGTGTATTGTAATCTTCTTGAAGTGAAGTAAGGATCTTTATTAACGATAGTTTCGTCAACAATAACATTATCATATGTTAAACCTTTAACAGTATGAATGTTTGCATATTCAACTCTAACTTTTTTATCAAAATCAAAACCTTTATATAAAACCTTTTTTATATATTCCATTCGTTCTTTATGTTTGTTAACCGGTGCTCTTATTAGATCAAAATCCTTATGTCCCTTACAAGTAGATTTCAGTAATTTATTATCTATTAAATAATCCACAGTGTAATCTTTTTTAATCCATTTTTTAATAGTTTCTGTTGCTTTAGATTTATCTCCAATAATCAAATCCTTACTTAAATATTCACAAAAATGTTTTATCTGAGTAAGATCCATTGGAATACCTTTAATAAACTCTGGCCATAATTTGTGAGCTCTTAATTCTTTTTTAATTACAAATGCAGGCTTACTTACTGGAGCAAATTCTATACCTTGTGCCATAAGGAAATCTGTACAACGTACATCGCTTGGAGTTCCTCTATAAGTAAATAGAAATGTTTCCTCAGTATTTTTAATTTTATCTAAAAGCTTATTTAAATTTCCCGATGGTTTTAAATCTGGTAAATAATAACCTGTTCCTTTAATGACTTCCCCTATATGGCCCTTTTTATGCTTTTCTTGATATTTTGCTGGAGTCCACACTCTATGAGACTTATACTCCTCCCAAACATCGTGTATGATCGATTTACAATATGTATTAATAGCTTCACCACATCTACTGCCTTCTTTTAATTCATAATAAGGATTTGCAGCTAAGTTGTGAAAATATTTTGCATCTGATCCTGAATACTCAAATAAGGTTTGATCTGCATCTCCAACTAAATAGTAATGGCCTTCTTTTACGTTTCTTGCCATTTTATCAATAGCTTTTCTTTGAGGTACATTACAATCCTGACATTCGTCTATAATTAACATATCTATATCTGGATCTTTTACATCGTCTTCCAGTTGTTTAGTTTTTTCATTATACGTTTGACGTGTAAAATTATTTATCATATCAGAGAAATCACAAAGATTGTGACCCTTTTTATATTTTTCATAAAGTGGAAGTAACTCTTTAATTAATGTTAAACCATATGGATCAAAAGATTTTTGATTGCATTTAATCCAATACTTATCTAAAGTTTCTCCATGTCCGTCAGCGTCTGATAAGTATTTATAAAATCTATGTTTACGTTGTATGTCGTCTTCCCTGTGGAGATTAAAACGACTATCTTTGTTTATTAATTCTTTATGATTGTGTAAATTAAACATTTCTTTTTTTAATAATCTACTTTTGCAATAAGTATGGATGGTACATACTCTATGCTTCATTGCTTTTTTAGTAATCCCTCGTAATTGTGGAAATATATAATGTCCTTCTTCATTTTTTAAATTTTTTAAATCAAAAATAGCATCTCTAATTTCATTAGCTGCTATGTTAGTATGAGATAAAATTATAATTTTTTCAGGAGTATATTTTTCTAAAGCTTTCATATACATATCTACAATAAATTTATGAGTTTTACCTGTACCTGGAGGACCTGCAATAAATCTAGGCTTGTTCAAAATTTATTTCCTCCGTTTCTTCACTTTTCCCTGCTAGCAGAATATCTTCATTTTGAATTTCAGGATCCTTTATTACCCAAGAAACTAAAGATTTTGTTAGGTAGGTCCCTGTTTTTCTTTTAGCATTTAATACGTCTTGTACTAAAAGTACAAGATCTACTCGTTTTTTGTAACTCACTCTTTGTTCTTCTAAATAATCCTCAAACCCATTTAAACTAAATTCTAATTCATTAGCCCGTTGATTTAAATAAGGGTTTCCATAATTAAATAATTCTGATTTACTTGTATATGCTTTTTTCAGTTTAATATAATTAGTAAAATGTTTCTTAATCTTATTAGACTCTGCAGCTTCTGCCACGTAGTCTTTTGATTTAGTTCTTGATTCAAATTTCATTCTCATAATCTCCTCAAACTGTGCCGCTTTCATTTTTGGAATCCAAACTTGAGCTTGAGTTACAACAGCATCATAAAACTTTAATTGGTTCATAAGTGTTGGTCCGTCAATTGTGATTGTTTTCGTAAAAGACTTCCCTTCTAATTTTCCTGTTACTTCTATTTTATATCTGTCCTCACCATACTCGACAATTTCACCCATAGAGTCATCAGCTATTTGTTTAACTTGTACTAATGATTTATCTTGGACACCTATCCAACTAAATACTGTTGCAATACTTTCAGTCCTGCATTCAATTATTTCTGCAAGTTTAGGCATGCCAAATGGTTTTTTAGATTTTCTTGTTGTTGAACCTTTATTTTTTCTATTTTCAGATTCATCGTCATTAGATTCTACTGCAATGTCATAAATAAAAT
>Ga0222676_1000568_pt1 | contig 11311 bp, 10 predicted proteins | sample AntAcemetagen870_FD_179815 | JGI IMG/M metagenome (GOLD analysis project Ga0222676, IMG submission 179815) | Saline water microbial communities from Ace Lake, Antarctica - #870 | ecosystem: Environmental > Aquatic > Non-marine Saline and Alkaline > Saline | place: Antarctica: Ace Lake...
CTTCTACAATAGCACCATTCCCTAAGTGAAAACGACTAACATCATTAACTGGTAATCCTTGCTGATTTTTTTCATTTACTATGTAATGCGCAACTAACTTAATTAGTGCTTCTTTATTTTCATTAATTCTACTATCCCCTGATTTTAAATCTGGTGATTTTAAGAAAGATATATCTTGGTTTTTAAGTTTGCCTAAAATAGTTTTAAGTTTAATTTCTTCAACACCGCTAGACCAATTAGCAAAGCCTGGTATAGGTGACAAAGTACCAAAGTTTTTTATATGAGGCAGCTCTTCTTGAATTTCATAAACTACTCTTTTAATTAAAAAATTACCCAATGTAACTCTTGATAAACCTTCTTGACAGTTACTAATTGAATAGAATGTTGCAGTGTCATAAGTTTTCTTTTCATCATTTGAGGGTTTCATTAATTCCTGAATAGATTTACCAAGACCATTAGTTAGAGCTACTTGTACAAAAATAATTGGCTCATCCTCAAGGGCTGGATGAAAGTAAGAGAAAAACCTTCTATCTTCACCTAACCTTCTTTTAAGTTCGTTCATATCTTTCATTTCATGAACACGTTCGTACTTAATAATTTTTTCTAATACTGCAGCTTTTGTATTCCAGGTAATTTTTTCAAGTTTTAGGAAACCAGGATTAAACCAAGCTCTAAATAAATGCCTAAGATCATTATCTAATTCTGAAAGTTCTTTATTGTCCTTTAATATTCTTATTAAATCTTCTCTTAACGCAACTATAATCGCAGTTCCATTGGGTGCCATATTCATTCTTCTAAAAAGCTCTCTTCTCTTACCTTCAGATACCTTAAATAAATCAGACAAAGTTTTTTCATTTTGAGATTTTGTATAATTATCAATTGCTTCGTTAACTTTTGTAAAGCTGGGCTTATATTTATCGTTAATTTTTTTAAAAAATAATAATTTATTTTCTGGAGATAGTGATTGATATAGTTCAGTAATATCTCTAGCTACAGTAATACCGAATGCTGCTCCTTTGTGTGAAATTAAATCATCACATAAAGATATAATAGATTCTAAGTCATTTTTTTTAATATTTTTTATACTAAAAAGTTTTTGACCTGCATCAGCTATAGATGAGATTATTTGCTTTAAATTGAACATGGGTGTTTTATTTTACTATGCGATGTTCAAATATTCAATAAAAGATCGAATAAAAACTAAAATTAAAAACGTACCAAAAATTTTACTCAATGACTTTTATCTATCTTATAAACGGCTTTTGAACCTAATCAAGCCATAACCATTGTAACAGGAACAAGTTCAAAAAAACATAAAAGATTAGTATGTGCAATGCTCAGAGGTGTTGTAACATTTCTGTAATATGTTTAACTTATAGCTAACGTAGTTGTTCCACTAACAGCAATAAGTATTCCAATAGCTCGAGCCATCCCTAGTATTTTTTTTTGTCTGTACTTTAAATCTACAATGAACTTTGCAATATATGTAAACAGAACCCTTTACTTTTTAATAAGAAAAGTCAAAAATCTTATTTTTAGATATCCTTTTTTTTAGATAATCTGTTATAAGGTTAAATATGTTAAAAAAGTATAATAGAAAATCATTAAAAGATTTTAGTACTAGCAATGAGCCTGAACTAAGTTTGAGATGAAAAAAGAAATTGTTAAAAATATCTTTTCCGATCAAACTGACACTAATATTGCCTTAACATCAGAAAATAATCCTCCTCTTCTTTACAAAGATCTTAAAAATTTAACTAATAGAATATCAAGACAATTATCTGGAAATCATATTTCCAACAAAGATAGAGCCGCAATAATTCTTCCAAATGGTCCTTATATGGCTTCAAGTTTTTTAGCTATTTCAAGCTATATGTCGGCTGCACCGCTTAATCCCAACTATAAAGCTGATGAATATGAATTTTACCTAAATGATCTAAAACCAAAAATAGTATTAGTTGAACCAAACTCTCAAAATAGCGTTGTTGATGTTGCAAAAAAATTAAAAATTCCAGTTTGTGAAATTCAAATTAAAAAAGATCAACCTACTGGTTTTTTTGATTTATTTAATGATGAGAGCGATTATATTGAGCCAGAAGAAAATGATGAAGCTTTAGTCCTACACACCTCAGGTACTACCTCAAGGCCAAAAATTGTTCCTTTAACTAACAAAAATATCTACTCATCTTCTTTAAATATCTCTAAAAGTTTAAATCTTGTGGAAAATGACCATTGTCTAAATATTATGCCTCTATTTCATATCCATGGTCTAATAGCTATTATAGCTTCATCAATGAAATCTGGTGCATCGGTTTGTGCAAGTAATGGATTTAATGCTCTTAAATTTTTAGAATTAGCAAAATCAGAAAAAATTACTTGGTATTCTGGTGTTCCGACAATGCACCAAACAATAATGCTAAGAGCTGAAAAAAATTTAGAATTAGCAAAAAACTTAAATTTAAGACTTGTTAGATCTTCTTCAGCCTCATTACCGCCTGCAGTTTTCGAAAAATTAAATAAAGTATTTAACTGTCCAGTAATTGAAGCTTACGGTATGACTGAAGCAACTCATCAAATGACGTCAAACCCTCTGCCTCCAAAAAAGCAAAAAGCAGGATTTGTAGGTATACCCGCTGGGCCAGAAGTGGCTATTATGGATGATAATAACAATATAATGAAAAATGGTGAGATTGGTGAAATCTGCATCAAAGGTAATAATGTAACTTCAGGATATGAGAATAACCCTGAAGCAAACAAATCTAATTTTAACAATGGGTGGTTTAGAACTGGTGATCAGGGTTTTTTTGATAATGATGGCTATTTAAAAATATCAGGAAGACTTAAAGAAATCATTAATAAAGGTGGAGAAAAAATTTCTCCTTTAGAAGTTGATAATGTTTTAATGGACCATCCTTCAATAGAGCAAGCAGTTTGTTTTGGTTATGAAGATAAAATGCTTGGTGAGGATATTGCAACTGCAATTATCTTGAAGGAAGGAGTTAATCTTGATGAAGCAGGCTTAAAAATATATGCAAAAGAAAAATTAGCTAAATTTAAGATCCCTAAAAAAATATTTTTTGTTACAGAAATTCCAAAAGGCGCTACAGGCAAATTACAAAGAAATGTTTTAGCAAAAAAATTTGGATTAAATAATTAAAATGACAAAAATTTGTATATTTGGTGCTGGAGCAATCGGAGGCTATATTGCAGCTTGCTTGAGCAAAACAAACATAGAGTTATCTTTGATTGCTAGAGGGCCACATAAAGAAGCTATCGAAAAAAAAGGATTAACATTTATTAAAGATGGAAAAACTGAAAATTTAAAATTAACTGTGACAGATGATCCAAAAAATTTAGAAATTCAAGATTATATATTCATATCAGTTAAAGCTCATTCTATTTCAAATATTGTTGACTCATTAAGTTCAATTATAGATGAACAAACTTCAATAATATCTACTGTAAACGGCTTGCCATGGTGGTACTTTCATAAAGCAAATACTGGGACAAACTTAGATGACACTTATCTTGAAAGTGTAGATCCTGCAGGAAAAATATGGAAAACTATTAAGCCACAACAGGCCATTGGATGTGTCGTATACCCAGCATGTGAAATTATTGAACCTGGTGTAATTAAACACAATGAGGGAGAAAAATTCTCACTTGGTGAGCCTGATGGCACAAGGTCTGAAAGATTAAAAAAAATTGCAGATTTATTAATTGCTGGAGGATTAAAGGTCCCTCAGAAAAAAAATTTAAGGAATGAAATATGGATTAAATTGTGGGGAAATTGCTCCTTCAATCCTGTGAGCGCTTTAACAAATAAAACTTTAGATCAAATTGGAAATGATAAAGAATTAATTAATTTAGTTAGAGAGTTAATGAAAGAATGCCAGCTAGTAGGTGAAAAAATTGGTATAAAATTTAATGTTTCTATTGATGATAGAATTAATGGCGCAATTTCTATAATGAATCATAAACCATCAACAACACAAGATCTAAACGCAGGTAAGCCTTTAGAAATAGACCCAATTATTGGGTCTATAATTGAGATAGCTAACAAATTAAATGTGGAAGTTCCAAACTTAAAAAAGATTAATTCTCAACTAAAACTTAAAGCCGAAAATTTAGGCTTATATCAAAGGTCAAAAATAATTGATAAATTAACTGGCTAAATTAAAAATTTGTGGAATGAATGATGTTATTTGTTTAAAATTAAACATGATTTTTTATGTAATATTCAAATACTCAATAAAAGATCTAACAGACACAATTAGTAAAAAAGTTCCAAAAATTTTACTTAGCAGTTTTTTATTTATTTTGTAGACAGCTTTGGCACCTAATCTAGCCATAATCATTGTAACTGGGACAAATACTGCAAACCCTAATAGATTTATATAACCCACACTAAAAGGTGTGTTTATATTATTAATTATCTTTCCACCAATAATCATTGTGATCGTTCCGCTAATTGCAATCAAAAAACCAACTGCTGCTGCTGTACCAATAGATTTTCTTATATCATAACCAAAAGTTCTCATAAACGGTACCATTAAAGACCCACCACCAATACCTAGGGGTATTGAAATAAAACCAATCACAACACCTGAGATATTTTTAACAATGTCAGAAATTGTTTTAGGGTTTTCAACAAGTTTTTCTCTAAGGAAAATAAAAAATAATCCCACCATGAAAGCAAATATTGAAAAAAATAATACTAGAGTTGGTGTCTTTAAATTAACTGCTAAAAAGGTTCCCAAAACAACACCAATTAAAATAAATAAGCCAAAGGATTTAACCATTTTAAAATCAACCGCATCATATTCCATGTGAGTTTTAGTAGAAATTATTGAAGTTGGAATAATAATAGCTAAAGAAGTTCCGACTGCTAAATGCATTCTAGTTACTAATTCAAAGTCTAATACTGTAAAAGCATAATAGAGAGCTGGAACGATTATTATTCCTCCACCAACTCCTAGTAATCCTGCCATAAACCCTGCAACGGCCGCAGCCATAGCCATAACCATTACTAGGTTAGTAATTTGAGATATATCTAATGAACTAAACAACTATAACTTCTAACGGGTTTAATTTATCGATAGTACCAACTAACTTATCCCCTTTTACAACTGGACCAACACCTGCTGGAGTACCTGTCATAATGATATCACCTGCCGTAATATCGTAAAAAGTTGAAAGGTGAGCAATCATTCTTGGTATTTTCCATATAATCTGATTTAAATCACCATCTTGCTTAACATCACCATTAACAGTTAATGTAATCTTTCCACTATCCATATTTCCAGATTCTTCAATTTTAGTTAAAGTTCCCATTGGTGCTGAACGCTCAAATGCTTTGCCAACTTCCCAGGGTTTTCCACCTTTTTTAGCTGCTGCTTGCAAATCTCTTCTGGTCATATCTAACCCAACTGCAAAACCATATATATGCTTGTACGCATCAGCTTCTGAAATATTTGAACCTCCACTTTTAAGTGCCATAACTAATTCTAATTCATGATGAACATCATTTGATTGAGGTGGGTATGGAAATTTTCCACTAGTATCTACGTTATCAGTATTTTTTTGAAAAAAAATAGGAGACTCTTTCGGATCATTTCCCATTTCAATAACATGATCTGCATAATTTCTTCCTATACAGTATACTCTTCTGACAGGGAACACTTCTTCAGATCCATGAACGGGTATCGTTGTAATTACTGGCGATGGTATTGCTAACTTAGTCATTTTTTCCTTTTTGTTTAATTGTTAATTTTTTTAACCCCGTTTTGATGCATAATAGGAAACTTTTCTTTCAAAGTAAGCAAGAATTTCTGAAAGTGTAAATGCCATTGCAAATAAAACTATTATTATTGCCCAAAAATGTTTCATTAAGAAGTTAGAAGAATACAGTTCAAATAATGCCCCAAAACCAACTATTGAAATTAATAATTGTCCAATAATAACACCTTTTACAGCTCTAATAAATCCTATACGCACTCCACCTAAAATTTCAGGTAAAGCTGCCCAAAAATAAATTTTAAAAAATGCATCCATTGGTTTTGCTCCAAAAGATTTTGCCATATCAACCAAGGATCTATTAATTTGCATCACCCCTGCTCTGGTATTAAGTATAATAATCCAAATAGCAAAAAGAGTAGTAATAATAATTATAGATTTCATTCCAAATCCAAATAAAACCATTAAAACTGGTACTAGTGCTGTTAATGGTGCACTCAAAAACATATTCACCCATGGTAATAATAGTTCATCAATAATTCTATTTTTTCCCATTAGAATTCCAGTTGGTACTCCAATTACCACAGCATAAAATGTACCTGCTAAAAATGCATATCCAGTTTCGGATACAGCTTTAATAAAAACTTTTGTAGGAGCAATTTCTAAGAAAGTGTCAAATATTGCTGATAAAGAAGGTATAAAATATGTAACTTCCAGTCTTCCAAATGTTTCCCATAGCAATCCCCAGAGTATAAGCGACGACATTGCGGGTAAACGATATCCAAATAATTTCATTATATTCTCTTATTCAACATAGGTTCTTAATGATTTCCAAATACGGTCAACAATATCTAAATATTCAGAATCTCTTCTAATACTGTCTACATCTTTATTTTTAAAACTGGTTGGTCTAATAATCTCTGAAACTCTACTAGGACGAGGCAACAATAAAGCGATTTGATCCGAAACATAAACGGCTTCCTCAATTGAGTGTGTTACAAAAATAAAGGTTTTGTTTTCATTTTTAACTAAATTTAATAGATCTTCTTGAAATTTTCTTCTGGTCTGTTCATCAACAGCTGAAAAGGGTTCATCCATCAATAAAACTTGCGCATCGACACTTAAGGCTCTTGCTAAACCTACTCTTTGTCTCATACCTCCCGATAACTCATGAGGAAAGCTGTTTTCAAAACCTTTTAAACCAACATCACCTATATATTTAGCAGCAATCGATTCTCTTTCAGATTTTGCAACACCTCTTAATTCTAGACCAAATGCAACATTTCTTATAACGGAGGCCCAAGGTAATAATGCAAAATCCTGGAATACAAAAGCTCTATCTGGACCAGGTTCTTTTACTATTTGTCCATTAACAATTACTTCCCCACTTGTAGCAGGTAATAATCCTGCAATAATTTTTAATAAAGTTGTTTTTCCACAGCCAGAAGGTCCTAATAGAGACGTTAATTCTCCCCTAGGAAAATCTAAAGACAGGTCTCTCAATGCTTCTGTTTCCCCGTAGTTTTTGAAAACGTTTTTAACTGTTACAGCATTATCTTTACTCATAATTTATCCTCTTTATATTGTTATTCTGAAACGTACCCTTGGTTATTGCCTTTAATTAAAAAGTTTTCCATTTTTTCTAAAATATTTAAAAATAATACAGCTAATAAAATAATTGAAAAAATTGCAGCATACATGCTTGGGTAATCTGCTATTGATCTACTGTAAGAAATAATATCACCCACACCCGTTGGAGTAATTTTTAATTCTGCAAGTATGGCACCAATAAAACCCGCCGAAACACCAAGTCTTAAACCAGCAAAAATTATTGGGGATGATGCAGGTAAAATAATTTTTAAAATAACATCAAGATCTTTTCCTTGAAAAGCTTTAGCCATTTCTTTTATATTTGTAGGTGTATTTTTTACCGCTGCACTTGTGTTTAATACAATAACTGGCATAGCCATTATGCAAACTACAAAAACTTTTGAAGTTAATCCAATACCATAAGCCATAATTAATAATGGAATTAATGCCGCTAGTGGCGCTGCCTGCATTACAATAAAAATTGGTGATACAAGCCAATCAAATTTATCGCTTAGACCAATCCAAATACCTAAAGAAATACCTAAAATTCCTGAAATAACAATTCCTACAACTAATGGTTTTAATGTTTCCGCATAAGCTTTAAACATCGTTCCATCTATTGTTAAAGTCCAAAACGCAGTCATAGACTCGCTAAAAGGTGGAAACGCAAAACTAATACCAGATCTTCCACCAATTTCCCAGGCACCAAAAATAATAAGTGCTGACATTATTTTTAAAAATAAAGATCTGTGTTTCATGATTATTAATTAAATTTTAAGAAATTAGTTGCCGAAAATTGATTCCGGCAACTAACTGAAGTTTGATTATTGAGCGTCCATTAAAGGTTTCATGTACCAAAAATCTTCGATATTAAGATCAGCAAAATTTCCAGTTAACTGTCCAGCTTTATGATACCATTCCATGTCAGCTTTAGCTGCAACCATACCACCGCCATTTGGACTATATAATCCTCCAGCAACAGCATCAGTATAGAAACCATCTAGTTCATTAAGAACTTCTTTCGGTAATTGCCCTATTGGACCATCAGGATCTGTCTCTCTTCTGATAATAGTTGGATCTTTGTGCATGTCTTTATAAACGCTAACAAGAGCTTTTACAAAAATATCAACATCTGCCGCATTCTTCTTAATCCAATTGATATTTGCAAATAAAGCTTCATCACTCGCATCAACTTCAAACATCGGTAATACATTGAATTTATTGCCGTGCAGTTTTACAAGCTTATTCTTATTTGACAAATCAACAATAGTTGCATCAGTTTTACCTGCCACTAATGCGGCTATTCTATTTGATGAACCCGGAACATAAGATCTTGTGCCAAACTTAATGTTTAGTTTGTCCTCAATTACATTTGCAATTGATTCTGTTCCGCCACCTCTAGAGTGAAGCATAATTGGTTGACCATTAAGATCTTCTAATTTGTTATATTTTAGAGATGTAACTGGAAAAAATTTCAATTTAGATAATTGAAATATAATTCTTACCGGTGCTTTTGATTTTTGCATAGCAGAGTATGGAGTTCCAAAACCAATATCCATTTGTCCACTTAAAATGGCTTGAATTGCTAATTCTTCATCAGCAAATGCAGTCCACTCATATTCTAATCCATTAGCTTTAGCTCTATCCAGTGCAACAAAAAAAGCGGCTAGTTCATCTGAAGGCGTTTCAGCTAAAGCTATACGAATTTTTTTTGCAAAAGATCCTGTTGTAGTTATGCTAAGTATTAGAAAAAGTGATGTGACTAACACACCAATTTTTTTTAATAGTTTGTTCATATGTTTATCTCTCTCTCTCTCTCTTTTTTTTTTTTTTTTTTTTTTTTTTTTTTTGTTTATTTAATTAAATATATTAAAATCGATTTTTATATAAAAATCAACTAAAAAGAGATATTTTATATATATTAAATTTTAGAAAATTAATTGAAATCAACTATTACGTGAAATTATTTTAAAACTTATTAAAAATCAAAATAATGAAAAAAAGTATTAAAAAAGACATACAATTTATAAATTATGATATTGATATAACTTACCCCTCTACAACTTATAAAATTTATAATAAATTAAAAAAATCACTAATTGGTGGAGATCTTACACCTGGCACTAAATTAAAGATTGATGATCTCAAAAAAAAATACCAAACTGGAACAAACCCTATCCGAGAATCTCTAACTTTGCTTATTGCAGATGATCTTGTGACCAAAATAGATCAAAAGGGATTTAAAGTTTCCGAAGCAACTCAAGAAAAATTTAACGAAATATTAAAAACTAGAATATGGATTGAAAGTATTGCTCTAGAGGAATCTATGAAAAATAAAAAAGATATAAATGAATGGGAAGAGGAGCTTATTGTTCTTAATCATAGGCTACAAAAAGCTGAAAGATCTTTAATGTACGAGCCAGAAAATTTAGATTCATGGGAAATGGTACACAAAAAATTTCACCTTACTTTGGTATCAAGATCAAAATCAAGCTTTATGAATAAATTTTGTGAATTACTTTACGATCAAAATATGAGGTACAGGTATTTAATCAAAAAAAAAAGTGTTATAAAAAAAGAAAAGTTACCGTTGAACACAAAGGTATTCTTGATGCTGTTTTAGAAAGAGATATTAACAAATCAAAGTCTTTACTTGTTAAACATTATATAACCACTAGTAGCTTTATAACTTTTAATAGTCCTTCATTTATTGATAAATAGCTAAGTACGAAATTACTAAAGTTTAAGTATTAATATTTTGAATAGCTTTTTCGTTATTTTGAACAATGGTCATTATATGTTTGGCTTTTTGAAAATCTGAATCTCTAGCCATCATATTGTCACTCAAGTATCTCTTCCAATCTTTTGATCCTATTTGACCATGGTATAAACCAACCGTATGTCTCATAATATGATTTACCTTAGTGCCCATCTTAACCTCCCTCTCCAAATATTCTAAGAGTTTCTCTGCAACCTGTTCTCTGGTAGGAGTTTCCTGTATGTTAAATATTTCTTTTTCTATTTCAATTAATGAGTAAGGGTTTTGATAGATAGATCTACCAATCATAACACCATCACATAAAGTTAGGTGATTTTTAATCTCGTCAATTTTTGAGATACCACCGTTAATGATAATTTCTAAATCAGGATTTTCTTTTTTTACCTGATAAACCATTCCATAGTTTAATTTTGGAATGTTTAAATTTTGTTTAGGAGACATGCCCGTTAAAATAGCTTTTCGAGCATGCAATATAAAAGTACTACAACCAACCCCTTTCATTTTTAATATAAAATTATTTAAATAATCAAATTCTTCCGTATCATCAAAGCCAATTCTGGTCTTTGCAGTAACGGGAATTTTACAGGCATTCACCATTGAGTTAATACATTCTGCAACTAAATCTGGTTCTCTCATTAGACACGCACCAAACATATTTTTCTGAACTTTTTTGCTAGGGCAACCTAAATTGATATTAATTTCATCATAGCCCATATCTTCTGCAATTTTAGCAACTTCAGCTAATTCTGCTTTATCTGATCCACCCACCTGCAAAGCTAAAGGTTTTTCTTCTGGACTGTAAGATAATATTTTTTTTCGATCCCCATGTATTGCAGATTTTGTTGCAACCATTTCTGAATACAACATAACATTCTTACTCATTAATCTTAGAAAATAACGATCGTGTCTATCAGTGCAATCCATCATTGGTGCAACCGATATTTTTCGGCTTATATTTTTCATCTCTAACTACCTAGTAAATAATTAGGCAACCAAGTTGCAATTTCTGGAAAAATACAAAGGATAATAATAGCTAACACCATACAAAGCATAAATGGTAGAGAGCCTCTTAGTATTTCTGGTAAAGTAATATCTGGTGAAATTCCTTTAATTACATATAAATTTAACCCAACTGGAGGTGTAATTAGTCCAATTTCCATATTTATAGTTAAAATTACTGCAAACCAAATAGGGTCAAAACCAACA